>Ga0182021_10004386_pt1 | contig 16616 bp, 18 predicted proteins | sample 612E3MmetaG_FD_120493 | JGI IMG/M metagenome (GOLD analysis project Ga0182021, IMG submission 120493) | Permafrost microbial communities from Stordalen Mire, Sweden - 612E3M metaG (Illumina Assembly) | ecosystem: Environmental > Terrestrial > Soil > Wetlands > Permafrost | place: Sweden...
CTTTTCACCTTGACCGCCTTACGGCGGCTGTCTGTTTCTGTGGCCCTTTCCGGCAAGTTACCTCGCCCCGGGGTTTCCCCGGTGCCGTGCTCTGTGGAGTGCGGACTTTCCTCGATCCTGCAAAAAACGCAAAACCGCGACCGTCCGGCCGACCTGAGGTGATTTCATCATACCTTTTCTTGAAACCGGCGTCAACCACCCAGCGGGGATTCAGAGGGAGAATTTCCCCTAATAATCTGGGGTTAGACCAAGATCGTGTGAAAGCCCAGATTCCGGCCCCCACCACCCCGCATAGGGTCAGGGACCATCCGGGGAGCAGAAAAAATGAAAAAAAGGATCGTCGATATTTGCTCGCCATTCCTCCGTTCCTTACCGAGGAAGAATCGCCCGGTCTTTGCGAAGAGCGGTTCACCAGCGTCCTGCATTTTGGATTGCCAGGGGGATTATGGGTATAATCAAGACAGGATCATTTAGCAATAAAACCAACCGCTCAAGGAGAATACCATGTCGAAAAGCATTGAGAATTTAAAGATTGCCTTTGCTGGCGAGTCGCAGGCTAACCGTAAATACCTGGCTTTTGCAAAGAAAGCGGATGAGGAAGGCTTCCCCCAGATAGCCAAGTTGTTCCGGGCTGCGGCCGCAGCTGAGACCGTCCACGCTCTAAATCACTTCAGAGCGATGGATGGGGTCAAGACCACGGCCGAGAACCTGGATGTTTCGATTGCCGGGGAGAATTATGAGGTTGTCTCAATGTATCCGCCCATGCTGGCCGATGCCGAATCAGAAGGCGAAAAAAGGGCGGCCCGGTCCTTCAATTATGCGCTACAGACTGAAAAAATCCATGAGACTCTTTATCGCAAAGCTCGTGAACTCCTGGGCAAGGGGAAGGATTCTCCGGAGACAGAATACTATATCTGCCCGATCTGCGGATATACCCATGAAGGCCCGATGACAGAAAAATGCCCTGTTTGCAACACACCGGCTGAGAAGTTCGAAAAAATCGCCTAATGCAAATTGACGCTTCTTTACCTCAAGAAGAGGGGAATGTTTCCCCTGTTCCTGGGTTATATAAATTTGCCGGTGATTCAGGCTGGACAGAATCCCATCCGTGCTGTAAAATAATGCGCCGTGCAAATGGATTAATTTTTGGAGGATGTAAGTGGCTAATATCAAGTCTCAAATCAAGCGTAACCGGCAGAACAACAAACGTCGTCTGCGTAATCGCGTTGACCGCGGCGCAGCCCGCTCTGCCGTCAAAGATGCCCGCACCGCCATCGATGCGGGTATTCCCGAATCCAAAGCTGCTCTTTTACAGGCCATCCGCCTGCTGGACAAAGCCGCTGAAAAAGGCGTCATCCATAAGAATAACGCCGCCCGCCGCAAGAGCCGCCTGGTGAAGGCTTTTACCAAGATGGTACCCACCAAGGTGGAGGGTGAACCCACGCCGGTGGAACCGATCGCTGAGGAACCCAAGAAAGCAGCTCCACGCAGACGGGCAGCCAAGGTGGAAGAGCCCAAAGTTGAAGAAGCCATTGAACCCAAAAAGACAGCTGCGGTGAAAAAAGGGGCCGAACCTAAAAAGGCCACAGTCAAGAAGACGGCAGCAAAAAAACCAGCCGCCACCCCCAGGAAAACGACCGCGAAGAAAGAATAACCGTCCGCGGCTTTCAAAAACTGTAAGCGGGAGCGCCCAGAAAGATGGGCCTCCCGCTTTTGTGGTTCTATTGGAGACTGCATGAATTATGCAGATGATATAATCTTCACTTGTGAATGATCATGTTTAAAACTGAACAGCAAACTATCGAAACCAAGATCAGAACATTCTGCGATGCGAATGGGATACCCCTCCCGATACTGGAGTGGAAACCGATTCCCTTCAGCGGGGAATGGGGCATATCCACATCGTTTTTTAGCACCGCGGCTGCTGAGGCGCGCGCCGGTAAAAAGGTGATCGTAGGACAACGCGCCCAGGAAATTGCAGGACAGGTGAAGGATCAGATTGGTGCGCTTGCTGGCATCAGTCGCGTTGAAGCTGTGAAAGGTTACCTCAACCTGTATTTTGACACTGTAGAATATACACGCCGGGTGGTGGATACCATCCTGGAACAGAATGACCGTTTTGGATCCGCTGCGGCGATCAACCAGCGCATCATGGTCGAGTTTTCCCATCCCAACACGCACAAGGCGTTCCATGTTGGTCACCTGAGGGGTACGATCCTGGGGGATGCCATATGCCGCATCCTGGAATTTTCCGGTTACGATGTGGTTCGCGCCAACTACCCTGGCGATATGGGCTTGCATGTCATCAAGTGGCTCTGGGGTTACCTGAAGTTCCACAAAGGTGAGAAGCCTCCGACAGATATCACCAAGTGGATGGGCACGCTATATGCTGAGGCGTCGAAGCGGTTGGATGACGAACCTGATCTTGAGGCAGAAGTACGTTCGGTCTATGCACGCTGGGACCAGCGAGATCCAGAAGTGGTGGCTCTTTGGGAGCGGACACGCGATTGGTCGCTGGAAGGATTCCGGCAGATGTACGCAGCGCTCGATGTACGCTTCGACAAGTATTATTTCAACAGCCAGGAAGAGCTACCGGGCAAACATATTGTAGCCGAACTGTTGGAGCGGGATATCGCCATTGACGAACGACCACAAGGCGGGGCAGTGATCGTAAAAATAGACGAACTCCTGGGCTTGACCAAAGAGCAATACCATACCACCGTGATCCTGCGATCGGATGGGACGGCACTCTACGCCACCGAAGACTTGGCGCTGGTGAAGCATAAATTTGATGATTATCCGGACCTGACGAAATCCCTTTATGTGGTGGATGTTCGCCAGTCGCTACATTTTACCCAGGTGTTCAAGATCCTGGAAATTGCCGGATACGAGCAGGCACAGAAATGCGGGCATATCGCATATGAACTGGTTACGCTGCCCGGTAACGTTGTGGTCTCCTCTCGCGAAGGGATCGTTGTGCTGCTCGAGGACCTGCTCCGGGAAGCAACCCGCCGAGCAAGGGATGAAGCCCGGAAGAAAAACTCATCCCTGACCGAAGAACAGCTCGACGGTGTGGCAAGGGCTGTTGGATTGGGAGCGTTGAAATATCCCATCCTGGCGCGCGAGAATACCCGACTGGTGACGTTTGACTGGCAGTCCGCTTTGGATTTCAACGGTCAGGCCGCGCCATACATCCAATATGCCCACGTGCGTTGTAATTCCATCCTGCGGAAGGCTGGGGCAGATTTATCCAACCTTGCACCCGCCACCTTTGACTATTCCTTGGAACCTGCAGAAGTCCAGTTGATCGACTTTCTATCCCGCTTTCCATCCGAGGTCCAGCGGGCTGCGGTAGAGTACAAACCGCTTATTATTGCCACCCTTGCCTATGATATAGCAAAAACCTTTGCCGGTTTCTATGATGCCTGCCCGGTAGTGCAGGCTGAACCCCAGGTAAGGGCGTCGCGTCTGCGTCTAGTGGCTGCGACCAGGCAGACGCTGGCCAATGCTTTGGCGCTTTTGGGCATCACAGCCCCAGAAGTGATGTGACGCAGCGGGTTCTGAACGCTGCGAAGATCAGCACATTCCTGTCTTGCCACTGGTATGTCCCCAAGGGACGAGTATTTCCGATAAAGCGCAGGAAACACTTGCCGCTATGTTCCAGGCGGTTTATGCGGTGGAGCTAGATATATGCTGAAATTCATCCATTCTGTGAAGGAGAAGCAACATGGCACCAATCCGTACCCTCATTATGGGCGCCGCAGGGCGCGATTTCCACAACTTCAATGTTTTTTTTCGCGATAACAAGGATTATGAAGTCGTGGCTTTCACTGCGACACAGATCCCTGACATCGAAGGACGCACTTACCCGAAGGAACTAGCCGGGAAACTTTATCCGAAAGGCATCCCGATCTATGCCGAGACCGAGCTGCTCAAGCTTATCCAAAAATTGAAGGTCGACCAGGTGATCTTTGCCTATTCCGATGTGCCCCATGAAGTGGTCATGCACAAGGCTTCGATGGTGCTGGCAGCTGGGCCGGATTTCCGCCTGATGGGTGAGAAATCCACCCAGGTAAAATCAACCAGGCCGGTAGTGTCGATCTGCGCGGTCCGTACCGGGGCAGGTAAGTCCCAGACCACCCGGCGGGTATCGCTCATCTTGCGCGATATGGGCTATAAGGTTGCGGCCATCCGCCACCCAATGCCTTATGGGAATTTGGTCAAGCAGGAGGTCCAGCGATTTGCCACCTATGCCGACCTTGACAAACACGAGTGCACGATCGAGGAACGCGAGGAATACGAACCGCACATCGACAATGGCATCATTGTATATGCCGGTGTGGATTACGAGAAGATCCTGCGTCAGGCCGAGAAAGAAGTGGACATTATCCTGTGGGATGGTGGAAACAACGACTTCTCTTTCTATGTTTCGGACCTGAAGATCGTGGTGGCCGATCCGCACCGTCCCGGGCATGAGAGCACGTACCATCCCGGTGAAGTGAACAGCCGGGATGCAGATGTGATCGTGATCAACAAAGTGGATACGGCTGATCCACAGGCCGTGATCAAAGTACGTGAAAACCTACGCATGCTGAACCCGAAGGCGACCATCATTGAAGCTGCCTCACCGCTGTTCGTTGAAAACCCGGCCGCGATCGAAGGCAAACGGGTTCTGGTTATCGAGGATGGTCCCACCCTGACGCATGGGGAGATGGCATATGGCGCTGGTTATGTAGCAGCCAAGCGCTTCGGAGCAAAAGAGATCGTGGACCCGAGACCATTCGCGGTGAAGTCCATCGCTGCAACCTACAAAAAGTATCCGAAAACCGGTCCCATCCTGCCAGCCATGGGGTACGGTGCAGCCCAGATGAAAGACCTCGAAGCCACGATCAACAAGGCGGATGTGGACCTGGTCATTGTTGGGACGCCGATCGACCTTACGCGGGTCATCAAGATCAAGAAGCCCTATCAGCGTGTGCGTTACGAACTGCAGGAGATCGGCCAGCCAACATTGGAAGATATTTTAATGAAGAAATTTGGGAAGAAAAAATAGATTTCTTATGGAGGGGCGCAGTTTTCCTGCGCCCCTGCATTGATCGGATGAATTCATGTTCATTGACGAAGCTGAAATCGATGTCCAATCAGGAAAAGGTGGGGACGGAATGGTCCACTTCCATCGCGAGAAGTATGTCCCGCGCGGCGGTCCGGATGGGGGGGATGGCGGCCGGGGCGGAAGCGTCATGCTGGAGGTGCGAGCCACACTGAATACGCTGGCAGCTTTTCGCCATACGATCCGATATGCTGCGGAAGATGGAAAAGGTGGAGGATCAAACAACAAGTTTGGCAAATCTGCTGAAGACCTGATTGTGCCTGTACCACCAGGGACGGTGGTCTATGATCTCAGTTCGGGAGAGAGGGAGCTACTGGGAGATTTAACCAACCCTGGCCAGCAACTGCTGGTTTGCAAGGGGGGACGCGGCGGACGCGGCAATACCCATTTCAAAAGCTCGATCAATCAGATTCCCCGCACGGCTGAACGCGGGGTGCCTGGCCAGGAAAAACGCCTGCACCTGGAGTTGAAACTGATCGCGGACATCGGCATCGTTGGTGTACCGAATGCGGGAAAATCCACGTTGCTATCAGTCCTGACCAATGCCAAACCCAAGATTGCAGCGTACCCGTTCACAACCGTTGAACCCAACCTGGGCGTAGCGAATGTGGATGAGGAGACCAGCGTCGTCCTGGCAGACATTCCCGGATTGATTGAAGGAGCAGCGGAGGGTGCCGGACTAGGCCACGACTTCCTGCGGCATGTCCAAAGGACCCGGGTGCTGATCCATCTTCTGGATGGACTGGCTTCCGATCCACTCGCAGATTTTGCACAGATCAACAGCGAACTAGCACTTTTCGATGCACATCTGGCGGAAAAACCGCAGATCGTTGCGCTGAATAAAATCGACCAGATCGAGGTCAAGGAACGCTGGCCGAAAATCAAGAAGGAACTCAAGAAACTTGGTTATGAGTCCATGGCAATATCCGCCCTGGCACGCACAGATGTGCGTGAGTTGCTCCTTAAAGCCGTAAACAAGCTGGCCGAAAGTCCACTGCCTGAAGAGAGCGAGACCTCACTACCGGTATACCGACCTGCTGAAGACCCGCGTCTCTTTTCCATCAGCCGCGAACCGGATGGCTGGCGCATCAAGAGTGTAGCCATAGAAAGGGCTGCGGAAATGACCCCCTGGGGGCAGAGCGGGTCCGTGCGCCGATTCCAGAAACTAATGGACAGACTCGGTGTGGATAAAGCACTGCGGGAAGCCGGAGTGCAGGAAGGGGATACGGTTTATATCGGGGAGTATGAGCTGGAATATCAGGAATAGATCGAAAACCGGATACCGGCGGAATCGACACAATAAAGAGTTTTATAGACAAAAATCCCTGGCCTTTTCTGAGCGCCAGGGGTTTGCTTTATTTTCGACCTTCCAATAATTCGATCAATTTTTGCAGCCCCTCCTGGATGGTATCTCCCAGATAGATGCCCGGAACCTTGTCAGGCAGATCGGGCTGAAGAGTGAATGCACGCCCTCCAAAGGTTATGAGTGGTTTCCCTGCGGATTGAGTTATCCAATGCGGCCAATCGGCAAGGGAACGAGCAGTCCCTTCGCTCATAGCGATCAACACCACTACGCTGGGTTGGACCTGCTGGATGAAGGCAGCCAGGTCCGGAAAGGGCATGTTCTGGCCAAAATAAGCCACTGGCCAGCCCAGTCGCCGCAGGAGGACTCCAAGCATGAGCAGGCTTCCCTCGTGCCATTCATTGGGGGAACAGGCAAGAATGATCGGGCTGATCTCGCGCGGACGGGGTGCGGTCCCCATCCAGAGTAACATGTGATGACGCAGGTAATTACTTGCCAGATGTTCCGTTGCTATGCTGATGCGACCCTGCTCCCAGGCCTCGCCGATCTCGTTCAGAGCCGGGCCGATTACCTGGAGCGTCAGTTCTTCGGGCGAATAAAAAGCCAGCATATCACCGAGCAGTTGATCGGCCTGTTTCAGGTCGGGATGGAGGAGTGAGTCAATCAAATGGTCGCGCAACGCAGATGGCACGCTGACCGGGGTTCCGGCCTGGGGGGGGGTATAGGCATGGCCGGGAGACCGGCGTTCTGCCTCCGCCATTTGTTGAACTGTCGCCACAGCGTGGCGAGCTGACAGACCCTGTTCGATCTGTCCCTTAACGGTGCGGAGAAGGATGATGTCATTTTCCGAATACAGACGATGCCCACCCGGGGAACGGGCGGTTTGCGGAAAGCCATAGCGTCTTTCCCAGGCGTGGAGGGTGGCGATGGGTATACCGGTTAGGCGGGCGATCGCACCGATGTTATAAACTGATTTTTCGACCATATTCCCTAATACCTCATCTTTATTCTACCCTCCTGTACTGGTTTTGTCAATATAATGTACATTATATATTGACAAAACCAGTACAGAAAGATATAATAGGAACCCGCAGGATATTACAATGAACCGGTATGAAGGAAAAACTGAAGTGTCCCAGAGATAATCAAGACTACCCTGATTCAACCAGAGCATTTTGCTTGGTTGCAGGAAAAATAAGCAGGTTAAGGTTCCACAGCCATGAAAACACTTGAAAATAAAATTGCCATTATTACCGGAGCCAGCCGAGGCCTGGGAAGGGCGATAGCCCAGATCTACGCCCGGGAGGGGGCGAAAGTCATCCTCTCCGCCCGTTCCCAGAATGATATCGAAAGGAATGTTGAAGAGCTGCGAACGGAAGGGCTCCAGGCGGCAGCCTTCCCGTGCGATGTCTCGGACCCGATACAGGTCGAGGCACTCGCGCGCTTCGTCATTGAGAAATATGGTCATTTTGATATCTGGGTCAATAATGCCGGGATCGCCGGACCGTACGGGGCGAGTATGGACCTTACGACCGATCAGTTCCTCGCGGTGCTGCAGACAAATATATATGGTGATTACTATGGTTCGACAATTTCCATGCGACATTTTCTGGGGCGCAAATCAGGCAAGTTGATCAATATCCTAGGTGCAGGTTCCAGAGGCCCGATACCGAACCAGAATGCATATGGTTCAACAAAAGCCTGGATCCGGGTCTTTACACTGGCTCTGGCCAAGGAATACAAGGACAGCGGGGTGGGGGTATATGCCCTCCAGCCAGGCCTGATGGAGACTGACCTGCTGACCGGCATCGTAACATTTGAGAACCAGGAAAAACGGCTGAGCAACTTCATGCCATTCCTGATCCGTGCCGGAGGCAGGAAGCCGGAAGTGGCTGCCCGTAAAGCGCTCTGGCTGGCTTCAGATGCCACGGATGGAAAGACCGGCTTGGATGTGCGGGTTGGTTCCAGTCTGTCTTTCCTGGTTGGTTTCTTGCGGGAAGGGCTGAGAAATCTTCTGCATTTACCCGCCCGCAAAGTGGAAATGAATATTAAAATCATCCCTTCGGCTTTTGAACCCATGGAATAAAGATCCTCCATCAGTGAAGTGATGATGAAAATGAAAACTGCCCCCCTTATCAATAGCTATATCGCTGTCTTCGTGGATCTGTTGGGTTTCATCCTGATCCTCCCCCTGTTGCCCCTTTCCCTCGGTGGTGGCACATTAAATACCGTGTTGAACAGCGCTGTCACCAAGACTGTCTCTCGTGAAGAGACCGGTTGTACGCTTGGAATTTCAACCTACCTTGAAAACCTCACCCGGGTGATCTTTCCTTCTCCAAAATTTAGGGCGTGGGCATCAGACCTGGTGAGCGCAATCTTAATGTAATAACCGGTTTGGTTTGCGTACCAGCGGATCATCCTGGTGAAGGTCCCGATTGTGGAGGTGAGACATACGTTATCCCTGAGCAGACTTCTCGGAATCCTGATCCAGCCAGACATTCTTGCCGTTGGATTTGTGCTGTGAGGGTAGACAGGCTGGTGATAATCCAGCATCAATTAAGAGGTAAGATGGTAAAGTCAAACGGTCCAGGCAACGGGTCATTATTACAGGCTGTGAAGCGAAACAATATCGTCCCGTGCGAGAAGAGTTAAGATCATAATCGGAAAATGGAAAATTCTATGAGCACCAATAATCAATTTACCAAACAAAAATATATAAACATTGAAACCTTTCGAAAGAATGGTGAGGGTGTAAAGACTCCCGTATGGTTTGTTCAGGATGAGCATGCTCTATATGTCAATACGGAAGTGACATCGGGAAAGGCCAAACGGATCCGGAATAATGGAAAGATCAATGTCGCCCCCTGTAAAATGGATGGCAGGTTGGTCGGTTTGTGGGTCCCTGCCGAGGCATGTGAGCTCACTGATCCGGCGGACATATTACGTGTCAACAGCTTGCTCAATAAAAAATATGGTCTGCTAAAAAAACTCTTCGATGGCCAGCGCAACCATCGCGGTTTAAAGGATACAGTGCTGGAAATAAGGCTTGCTAGGTGATAGCCCATGAACCCACTTGATCAATTTACGGATCAACCCTACCTGAACCTGGAGACCTTCCGCCGCAATGGTGCCGGGATGAAAACCCCGGTCTGGTTTGTTCAGCAGGGAGAGAAACTTTATGTCCGAACTATTGCGGACTCAGGGAAGGTGAAACGCATCCGCAACATATCCCGCATCAACATCAGCCCCTGCCGGGTTGATGGGGAACCCATCGGGAACTGGTCAGCAGCCCGTGGACGCGAAGTTCAATCCACCTCAACGTTTGAGGAATCAATTAACCGTTTGTTTGATTTGAAATATGGCGATAGGTATCGAGAAGTGACCCGGAAATCTGCCGGGTCGGGCAGTAAATATACTGTTCTTGAGATTGTCTTTAATTAATAAAAGGAGGCTACCATGAAAAACACTTTGCGACAGATACTGGTCATTTTGACCGTCATTATCACGATCACCATCAACCTCCTGGCGGATGCGCTGCCCATTAATGGGCTGAATACCGGGGTCATCTCAGACAGTTTCCATGTCTATTTCGTGCCAGCCGGATATGTTTTCGCTATCTGGGGCCTGATCTACATTGGCCTGATCGCTTATGGAATTTACCAGGCACTTCCCGCGCAGAAAAACAACCCTCGCCTGCAAGCCATCAGCTGGTGGGTCGTGCTGGGCAGTCTTGCAAACTGCGCTTGGATCTTCCTGTGGCATTACGAGCAGTTCGTCGGAACGCTGGCTGCCATGCTCATCCTGCTGGCAACGCTGATCGCGGTCTACCTGCATCTGGGCAGCGGGCTGACGAAGGTCACGGCGGAGGAGACATGGGCGGTACGAGTGCCTTTCAGCCTCTACCTTGGTTGGATCACCGTCGCCACGGTTGCCAACGTGACCGATGTGCTGAACTACCTGAAATGGAATTCCTTCGGGCTTGCGGCCCATACCTGGTTCTTGATCGTCCTGGCAACTGTCCTGGCGATTTCCATCCTGATGAGCATGAACCGCCGGGATGTGGCCTATATCTTGGTCATCCTGTGGGCATTGATCGGAATTGGCACCAAGTTCTCCACCGAACCACTGATCTGGATCGCCTCGCTGATCACGGCACTGCTTATAGCGCTTGGCCTGTCGTACAGCCTGCTACGGGGAAAAGGGTTCGAAAAAGAAGCAGTTAAATGAAAAAAATCTGGCGCATCCTCCTGATCTCCCTGGCCGTCCTGCTGGTCGTTTTGCTGGTGGGACCGTTCCTCGTACCGGTCCCACCAGCAGCGGGGACGGTTTCCCCGCAGCAGCTGGCGGATGCTGACAGCAGGTTCGTAGAGATCAACGGAATCATGGTCCACTATAAAATGATGGGGCAGGGGGAGCCGTATATCCTTCTCCTGCACGGATTTGGCGCAAGCGTATTCTCCTGGCACGCCGTGATGGGACCGCTCAGCCAACTGGGCACGGTCATCGCCTACGACCGACCGGCATTCGGGTTGACCGAACGCCCGATGACCTGGAGCGGCCTGAACCCATACAGTCCGGAAGGGAACGAAGCCATGTTGACAGGACTGATGGACCACTTTGGGATCCAGAAGGCGATCCTGATCGGTAACTCGGCAGGTGGGACCTTGTCCATGCAGTTCGCCCTGTCACACCCGGAGCGTGTCCAGGCCCTGATATTGGTGGACCCGGCAGTCTATGAAAGTGGCGGTCCGGCATGGGTGAGCATTCTTGGCAAGACACCCGAAATGCAGCATCTGGGTCCATTGTTCGTGCGCTCGATTGAGACAAGCGGATTGGATCTGATCAAAACCGCCTGGCACGACCCGACCAAGATCACCCAGGAAACATGGGACGGGTACACCAAACCCTTAAGAGCTGATAACTGGGACAGGGCATTATGGGACTTTACGATGGCCAGCCACGACACCGGCCTGACCAGCCACCTGAGTGATTTTAGCATGCCGATCCTGGTCATCACGGGTGACGATGACCGGATTGTCCCGACTGCCAACAGCGTCAAGCTGGCGGGAGTGGTCCCGAATTCGAAGCTGGCGATCATCCCAAACGCAGGTCATGTCCCGCACGAAGAACAACCCGCCCTTTTTATGCAGGCCGTGGATGAATTCATCAAGAACCTGAGATAATATCCAACCCCTGCCAATGGCTGGCTTCCAGGAGCTTCAATGCAGTGTCCACCAGCCTTTAACTTTTTTCAGGAGGTAGAAACCCATGACCCAGGTAAGTATTAATACTCCAGCTCCCGATTTCAGCCTGGTTGATCTCACCGGGACGACCATCAAACTATCGAATTTCCGCAGTAAGACGAATGTCTTGCTCGTATTTAATCGCGGCTTCATGTGACCGTTCTGCCGCGGGCACATGGCGCAGTTGCGCCAGGATTTTGCTGAGTTTGGGAAGCGCAAGACTACGATACTGGTGGTCGGTCCGGAGAACGCGGCTGCCTTTTCAAAATACTGGCAGGAAAATAACCTTCCTTTTATTGGCCTTCCCGACCCGGACCACACAGTTCTGAAAACATACGGCCAACAGATCAAGCTGTTCAAATTCGGACGGATGCCTGCCCAGGTCCTCATCGATATAAACGGTATAGCGCGATTCGTCCACTACGGGCATGATATGACCGATATCCCCAAAAATTCTGAAATGCTGGCTCTGATTGACTCGCTAAAGAATGGATAGTTTCGAATTAGCTCCGCCGGTTATTTGATCTTTTTGAGGATAGAGTGCAGGACTGGAACCATGTCAACGGAATTGTGGTAAAGGGCCATCGAGTGGCAGCGCGGCCATCCAATGATTATCCCTACAGCACCATTGAAAAACAGAAACCGTACTTCAAAGAACACGGCCTTGACCCGGATGCTTATTTCACGGGCACGCTCAATATTTCCATTACCCCTTTACGGTTTGAATTGCTCAACCCGGAATTCACGATCCTTGATGTCGCTTGGACCGATCTCCATCCACCTGAGAATTTTTCTTTTTCGCGCTGTACAATCAAGTTCCAGGGGCGGGAACATGCGGGGATGGTGTATTGTGTATTACCCCCACCCGGAGACGAAGATCCGCCACCAACAAAACCCAGGTGTGATCGAAGTGATGACAGAGCACATTCCGCGTATTTCCTATGGTGATCCTGTCGTCTTATCGCTGAATACAATTGAAATCCTGATCATCAAATAAAGAGCCCGAGCAACCGGACGATCGTTGCTCAGAGGTTGCCTAAATAAAAACAAGATCTGGCGAGGATAGTTCGCTAGATCTTGTTACCAATATGGTCTTATATCTTCATCCCAAGATGGGATAAAGATATAAGATGGTGAATACCGCATGGACAACCCTAAGATACACTTGGGGGCTGAGAGTTACTTGCGGTTCCGCAGGAAAGTGGGAATGTCCAAATCATCGGTGTTGAAGGTTTGCGGGCGGAACTCGGTGCCAGGTTGACCGGTCTGCGCATCCACCGTCATGCTCTCCAGGGGGTGGTTTAGGTTTTTTCCATCGATCACGCGTGCAGTGGGGTGGGTGATTCGGCGAGGCATGCCAGTGCGTTCGAAACCGGTGGCGATAACAGTCACACGAATTTCATCACCCAGATCCGGGTCAATGACTGCACCGAAGATCATATTCACATCCGGATGAGAGGTCTCACGGATCAGGGCTGCAGCCTGGTTGACCTCGAAGAGGGTCAGGTTCGGACCGCCGGTGACGTTGAAGAGAACACCCTTGGCGCCGTCGATAGTTATATCGAGGAGATGGCTCGATATGGCTTGTTCTGCAGCCACACGGGCGCGGTCTTCCCCGGACGCCTTCCCGACCGCCATCAAAGCTGCGCCACCTTCACTCATGATGGCGCGCACATCGGCGAAGTCCAGGTTGATCAAACCGGGGACGGTGATAAGTTCGGAAATCCCCTGGATGCCCTGGCGGAGCACGTCATCCGCCATCTTGAAGGCATCGTTCAATGAAGCACGTTTGTCCATGATCTGAAGCAGGCGGTCATTCGGGATGACAATGAGCGTGTCGGCGTGCTCCTTGAGCTTTGCCATGCCTGTTTCGCAGGACTGCATGCGGCGATTGCCTTCAAAGCCGAAGGGGCGGGTCACAACGCCAATGGTCAGCGCGCCGACCTCCTTGCAGATCTGCGCCACAATTGGGGCTGCACCGGTACCTGTGCCTCCACCCAAACCGGCTGTCACAAAGACCATGTCCGCGCCTTTCATGACGTTGTAAAGGTCTTCGGCGGATTCTTCAGCGGACTTCCGCCCAATTTCAGGGTTGCCGCCTGCACCCAGGCCGCGGGTCAGTTTATTACCGATACGGACCCGGGTAGGTGCCTTTGCCAGCATCAACGCCTGGGCGTCGGTGTTTATGGCGACAAACTCCACACCCTGAATGCCTTCTTCGATCATCCTGTTGACGGCATTACAACCGCCACCGCCCACACCAACAACTTTAATTCTGGCATAGGCTTCGACTTGACTCTTTTTTACGTCCATAATGATCCTCCTTTAATGAATTACTGGTATCGATGTTATTCTGGAAGCAGCCGCTTGAACCAATCCTTGACAGAATCCAGGTTCACGGGGTTCTCAGGTTTCCCGCGAGACGATTTTTGTCCGCGGGTGGATGAAAGATCGTTCTCTGCCAGGGCAGCAGCCCAGTGCAGCAAACCCACACCAGTTGAAAAAGCAGGACTCTTCAACTGGTCCACCAAACCAACCAGGTTCTCCGGTTGGGCTGTACGGACCGGCAACCCTAGAACCTGTGAGGCGAGTTGACGGATGCCAGGCAGGGCGCTTGTACCTCCGGTTAACACCATCCCTGCCGGTAACAATCCGTCATAACCGGACCGCTTGATCTCCTGTAAGGTCAGGGAAAAGATCTCTTCAACCCGGGCTTCAATGATATGCGCCATGTCCTGGCGACTGACCTTGATCGGTTGTTCTTCCCCGAACGAACGCACACTGAATGTATCCTCAGCACCCACGCCGGATTGTAAAGCGTAGCCATATTTCTTCTTGATTTCCTCTGCCTGGTTGAGCGGTAGGCGAAGGCCAGTGGCAATATCATTCGTGATGTGATTGCCACCCACTGCCAGTACCATCGTGTGCCAGACATGGCCATCCACATAGAGAGCCAGGTCAGTTGTCCCACCGCCAATGTCGCACACTGCCACCCCCATCTGGCGCTCCGTATCGGTCAGAACCACATCGCCTGAAGCAAGGGGATTAAGCACAAATTGCATAACTTCCACGCCCGCAGCACCGACGCATTGGCGAAGGTTTTCGACGGTTGCCTGGGCAGCCGTAATAATATGGGCTTCCACTTCCAGCCGGTAGCCGTGCATGCCAAGGGGTGTCAAGATCCCGTCCTGTCCATCCACGGAAAAACCACGCTGGATGATGTGAATGACCTCACGATTGTGGGGTATGGCAACTGCCCTTGCTGCTTCAAGCGCCCGCTCCACATCCATTTCATCCACAACTTCGTTGGTAATCCCTGCCACACCGCGGCTGTTGATGGAGGAAATATGCGCCCCGGCCAAGCTGACCACAGCACCGGTGATCTCCACGCCGGATGTCTGTTCAGCTTTCTCAACGGAACGGGTAATTGCCTGAGAGGCTGCGGCAAGATCAACGATGACACCTTTCTTGATGCCTGCCGACGGTTCGATGCCTACGCCCATGATGCGGATGTCTTCTTCCTCCACCCGCCCAACCAGGGTGCAGACTTTGGTCGTTCCTACGTCAATTCCAACAACAATTTCATCCATAGGTCACTTGGGTCACTTATAGAATGGGGCATTCAGGTTTTCCACGCTTATCAGCGATGGCTGAATACCCTGGCGGGTGAGTGTGTCCACGATTGCCTGATAAACCTGCAATTTCATGGGGGTATCTTTTGTATTTTGACCGAAGTATACTGTCCATCCGCGAGGATCCTGCCAACCCATGCCATAAATGGGATCGAAGGCCTCGGTCATACCCGAGGGGACATATGGTGCCATGGTGATCAGTGCCTGGACCATTTCAGGTTCAACAGTTATTTGCTCATAGAGCGGAAGAGAAAGATCCTGCGAGTTCTGGACCGGGCCGCTGGTTGCATTCACCTGCACCAATCCTGTCACATCCCCATGCGGTGTAAAGGCTACACCGCTGGCATCAATCCACTTTATGCTGCCATCCTGGTTCCAGGCCAGGACCGGCGTCCGCTCCACCACATAAATAGAAATACGGTTCGGAAAGCCTACCACGACCCTGACCGAGGACAGATCGATGAATGCACTTCTCAGATTGGACTCTATCTGAGCCGGGATGGCTTTGAAAATTGGCTGATCAATCAAACCGAGCATGGAATTGACTTCCTCTGTGCTTAGACGCTGGTTGCCGTGGAGGTCCGCTGTTTTGACCGAAAAACTTGAAGCAGTCCACATGGTGTAAAGGATAAAGACCATCAATAAAGTCAGCACGCCAGAGACCCAGCGAGTGCCCAGCTCCGGAATCGCCAGTGTCGGGGCATGCACTGCAGTGCGACCGAGTGAAAAGGCGATGTCATAACTGTGAGGCGGCGAGTTTTTCATTGAACGATTTGATGTCCGGGAGACCACCGTGTGCGGCTTGGTGGGTGTATATACCTTGGCTGGTATATAAGACCGGTGCGCGGTTTGGGTTGTCTGCTGTAAGGCCCTGGGTGTGCGAGCCGGGGCAGTGTTTTGCGGGGACTTTGCCGTTCGGGTCCTGGATGTGCGCCGCTGACGGACAAAATTGGCGCGGGAGGTTTTTTGTAGCGTTGTCATATTTTTCTCCGGAAATGTCGCTCAGTGAGGTCGCGATCGACTTTACGTTCGTAAGCCAATTCGATCAGACGGTCAACAAGTTCGACGTAAGATAAACCAGTGGCTTGCCAGAGCTTAGGATACATGCTAATACTAGTGAAACCAGGGATGGTGTTGATTTCATTCAGGTAAATATTCCCGGTGGCGTTTTCAAAAAAGAAATCGATGCGCGCCATGCCACAGCAGTCAATTGCGGCGTAAGCACGGACGGCCATTTGGCGTATCTCCGCGGCGATCTCGGGGGAAAGGGGAGCTGGAATGAGCAGGCGGGAAGTGCCATCGATATATTTGGATTCGTAGGAATAAAA
>Ga0182021_10004387_pt1 | contig 16615 bp, 15 predicted proteins | sample 612E3MmetaG_FD_120493 | JGI IMG/M metagenome (GOLD analysis project Ga0182021, IMG submission 120493) | Permafrost microbial communities from Stordalen Mire, Sweden - 612E3M metaG (Illumina Assembly) | ecosystem: Environmental > Terrestrial > Soil > Wetlands > Permafrost | place: Sweden...
CAATCGAGCGTGACGCGTTTTGCCGAACTGTTCCGGCAGTCGCACAATCTGAGCACGGGTCCGTTTCCCAAGGAAAGCTACCAGTGGCACCGCATCGTGCCGATGCCGGCCTCGGCCGTTTCCGGCGCTTGCATGCTGGAGGTCCCCGCCGGGCGCTCCAGCGTTTATCTGCGCGTGCGGCAGAAGAACGGCCACATGGCGTGGGCCAGTCCGGTGTTCATCAATTATCGCTGACATGAAAATAGAACGCATCGAAGTCTTTCCCGTGCGGTTGCCGCTGAAGGCGGTGCTGACCCTGCCGAGCGGGCCTTCACGCACGCTGGACGAAGGCAAGCGCGTCGCCGTGGTGAAGATCACGGCGGACGACGGCACGGTGGGCTGGGGCGAGGCCGGCCCCAGCCGGCGCTGGTCGGCCGAGACGCTGGAGTCCTGCGTCAGCTCGATCCGCCTGTACCTCGCGCCCGCGCTGATCGGCCATGACGTCGAAGACGTCGCGGGGCTGCACGCGAAAATGAACCGCGAGCTCGCCACCGGGCTGGACGCGGGCCAGCCGGTCGCGAAGGCGGCGCTCGACATCGCGCTGCACGACCTGCTGTGCAAGCAGTGCGGCATCCCGCTGCAGCAGCTGTTTCGCGCGGGGCCGATGGGCAGCATTGCGCTGTCGCGGCTGGTATCGGCGCCCACGCCGGAGGACGCCGCAGCCATCACCCGTGCCGGCCTGGATGAGGGCTATCGCGGCTTCAAACTGAAGGTGGGTGCCGACCCTGCCAAGGACCTGGCCATCATGCGCGCCGTGCTCGACGCAGCCGGCGGAGCGTTCGTCTGGCCGGACGCGAACCAGGGCTACTCGGCCGGGGACGCGCTGGCGCAGGCGCGGGCGTTCGAGGCGATGGGAATTACGCTGTTCGAACAGCCGGTGGCGGCGAACGATTTCGAGGGTTTGCGCAGGCTGGTGCGCGCGACCGCGCTGAAAGTGGTGCTGGACGAGGCGGCCATGTCGGTCGAATTCGTGGCCGAACTGGCGCGCCAAGGCCTGGTGGAGGGTGTGGCGGTCAAAGTGAACAAGCTGGGCGGACTCCACCACGCGCAGCGCATGTGCCGCTGGGCGCGCGAGCAGGGCGTGGTGCTGCTAGGCAGCGGCCTGATGGACGCGCCCATCGGGTTCATGGCGTCGTCCCACCTGTTTGCCGCGCATGATATTGATCTTCCGGTGGATCTGAACGGACCGCAGCACATCGCCGCGGACTACCTGGCGGCGCCGATCCGCATGCAAGGGCAGACCGTGCCCTTGCCGGACGTCCCCGGGCTCGGCATCGAGATCGACGAGGCGAAACTCGCGCAATACGCGCTGCCCATGAGCTTTGGCTAATAACGGGAGATCGGGATGAGAACAGTGTTCCGCCTGGCATGCGCGGCGATCCTGTGCCTGCTTGCGTCAGTCGCCGCGGCGCAGCCGTATCCGAGCAAGCCGATAAAAATCGTGGTTGCGTTTCCGCCGGGCGGTTCGACCGACCTGGCGGCGCGCGCATTGGGACAGAAGCTGTCGGAAGCGCTCGCCACCCCGGTGGTGGTGGAGAACCGCCCTGGCGCCTCCGGCAACATCGGCGCCGAGGCAGTGGCCAAGGCCCCCGCGGACGGTTACACGCTGTTCATGGCGGCGACCTCGTTTGCCACCAGCCCGGCGTTTTTCGCCAATCTGCCCTGGGACCCCATCCGGGATTTCGCGCCGATATCGCTGGTCGCCACCGTGCCCATCATCGTGGTGATCAATCCCGCGGTGCCGGCGAACAACGTGCGCGAGCTGATCGCCTACGCCAAGGCCAATCCGGGGAAGCTCAACATGGCCTCGCCGGGCGCCGCCACGCTGACCCGGCTATCCGGCGAGATGTTCCGCATCGCCGCGGGCATCGACTGGGTATCGGTGCACTATAAGGGCGGTCCGCCGGCGATGAACGACATGCTCTCCGGCCAGGCGCAGGTCATGTTCGCCAATATCTCCGACGTGCTCGCGCAGGTGAAGGCGGGCAGGCTGCGCGCGCTGGCGGTAACCACGGCGAAGCGCTCCGCCGTGGTGCCCGAGCTGCCCACGCTGTCGGAGTCGGGCCTGCCGGGCTTCGACGTTTCCACCTGGCAGGCAATGCTCGCGCCCGCCGGCACGCCCCGGGAAGTCGTCACCAGGCTGAATGCCGAAATCGGCAGGATCATGGCGCTGCCGGAAATGAAGGAGCGCTTCCTGTCGTTCGGCACCGACGCCGCGACCAGCACGCCGGAGCAACTCGGCCAGTTCCTGCGCGACGAGGTCGCGAAGATCGGCAAAGTGGTGAAGGACGTGGGCGCGAAAATCGACTGATCCGCGCCCGGCCGCCGCTACTTGGTCATCTTGATCGACTTGTCGAGGAACTCGTTGGTATAGGCGGTCTTGACGTCGAAGGGCTTGTCCAGGCCGATGTAGGTCTTCACCAGTTCGTAGTCCGCCGCCATGCGCGCGTCGTCGTGCCAGCCGAGCGCCACGGTCTTCGACGTCTTGTCGCTCATCAGCACTTCGACCAGCATCCAGTTGGTCATTTCGTTGTCGTACTTGAGCGCGCCGTTGGCCTCGACCAGCGCTTGCACGCACGGCTTGGGATCGGCGACGCAGGCGGCGAACGCCCTTTGCGTGACCTTGACGAAGCTGGCGATGACGGCCTTGTTCTTCTTCAGGTAATCGGCGTTGACGATGATCGAGTTGCCGTAGGGATTGAGCCCCGCGTCGCGCCAGGCGAGGAAACCCATGTCGTCGCCCAGTTCGCGCTGGAAGACGTGATGCAGGTTATAGAACGAGGTGACGGCGTCCACGGACTTGGACTTGAGCGCGGCGAGCTTGGAGTTGGCGTCGATGTTGACCCACACGACCGAGTTCGGGTCGAGGCCGTTGCCTTTGGCCAACGCCGGCCACATAGTGCGCGCGCCGTCGCCCGGCGGGTTGCCGATCTTCTTCCCGGCGAGATCCTTCACCGACTTGATGCCGGAACTCTTCAGCCAGTACAGTCCCTGCGGCGAGTTGGCGTAGACGTTGTACACGCCGACCGTGTCGGCGCCCTTGCCGCGCAGGGTCAGCGCATTGCCCATGTCGGCGAGGCCGACCGGGTTGGCGCCGGCGGCGACTTTCTGCACGGCGAGCGTCGAGCCCTTGCCCAGTTCGATGTTGAGGTCGATGCCGGCCTGCGTGTACCAGCCCATTTTCTTGGCGTAGTAATAGGGCGCGTGGTCGCCGCCCGCGACCCAGTTGAGTATGAAATCGACCTTTTCGGTCTTCTGCGCCAAGGCGGGGGCGCCGGCGGCGAGCGCCAGCGCGGAGGCGGCGGCCGCTGCGAGGCGGCTGAATCGGAATGCGGTCATGGGGTTCTCCTCGATGGATGTGCGTGCGGAAGGGACAAGAGCAGAAACGGACGGTGTGGGATCATGGTACCGAGGCGCATTTTCGCTGTCAACGAGCGCCTGGCGCCGGCGCGGCGGTATTGACAGTTTTTCCGGTTTCATGCAAAAGTAACCAGTCGGTTAATTGGAGGAGCGGCGGTGGGCTTGCGTTGGAGTGATTGGCCGGCGGAAGTGCTGGCGGTGCTGCGCCGCGGGGCGGTGATCCCGGCGCACCTGCTCGCGCTCGACGCGGGGCGCAAGCTCGACGCGCGGCGCCAGCGCGCGCTGGCGCGCTACTACCTCGACGCCGGCTCGGGCGGCCTGGCGGTGGGCGTGCACTCCACCCAGTTCGCCATCCGCGAGCGCGGCCTGTATCAGCCGGTGCTGCAGCTCGCCATGGAGACCGCCGAGTCCTGGGGCAGGCGGCCGCTGGTCATGATCGCGGGCCTCGCCGGGAACACCGGGCAGGCGAAGCGCGAAGCCGCCGTGGCGCGCGACCTGGGCTACCACGCGGGCCTGTTGTCCCTCGCCGCGATGAAAAGCGCCTCCGAGGACGAACTCATCGCCCATTGCGGCGCGATCGCGGCGGAGATTCCCGTGGTGGGCTTCTACCTGCAGCCCGCGGTGGGCGGGCTGCATCTGCCGGCTTCGTTCTGGCGCCGGCTGGCCGAAATCGAAAACGTGGTCGCGATCAAGATGGCGCCGTTCAACCGCTACCGCACGCTCGACGTGATGCGCGGCGTGGTCGAGGCGCGCGCCGAGGACCGCATCACGCTGTACACCGGCAACGACGATCACATCGTACTCGACCTGGTCACGCCGTTCGTGGTGAAGCGCGCTGGCGCGGAAGTCGCGCTGCGCGTCAAGGGCGGGCTGCTGGGCCACTGGAGCGTATGGACCAGGACCGCGGTGGACCTGCTCGCGCGCCTGCAGGCGGCGGTCGCGGCGGGCGCCATATCCGCCGAACTGCTCGCGCTGGATTCCAAGGTGACCGACTGCAACAGCGCCTTTTTCGACGTGGCGCACGATTTTCACGGCTGCATCGCCGGCTGCCACGAGGTGCTGCGCCGCCAGGGCCTGCTCGAAGGCATCTGGTGCCTGGACCCCGAGGAAGGCCTCTCGCCGGGCCAGGCCGAAGAGATCAGCCGCGTCATTGCGAGCTATCCCGAATTCGACGACAGCGCCTTCGTCGCCGCCAATCTGGCGCGATGGCTGGCATGAGCCCGCCGGTGCTGGCACAATCCCCCGCACCCAACCCAAATTTGAAGCGCACATCATGAACGACACCCCGCGCCGCTATACGCTCGCCATCCTGGCCCATGTGCTGCTCGTCGCAGCCTGGTATCTGTTCGTCGAGATCGGCAAGGTGCCCAAATTCGTCATGCCTTCGCCGCAGGCGACCCTGGGAGCCCTGTTCACCGGGAACTATCGCTGGTTCGACAACATCCTGGTCACCGCAGTGGAAATCTACGGCGGCTACGCCCTCGCCGTGGTGGTGGGCGTCGCGGTGGCGCTGTCGTTCTCCTGGTCGCGGGTGTGGGAGGACGCGATGATGCCGGTGCTGGTGAGCCTCAACATGATCCCGAAGGTGGCGCTGGGGCCGCTGATCATCGTCTGGTTCTCCTACGGCATGTTCCCGAACATGCTGATCGCGTTTTCCATCGGCGTGTTCCCCATCGTGCTGACCACGGCGCGGGGCCTGCGCGAGGTGGAGCCGGATCTGCTCGACCTGGTGCGCTCGCTGCGCGGCTCGAAATGGCAGATCTTCACCAAAATCCAGCTGCCCGGCGCGCTGCCCTACATCTTCTCCGGCATGAAAGTGGCCGCGGTGCTGGCCGTGGCCGGCGCCATCGTCGGCGAATTCCTCGGCTCGGACAAGGGCCTGGGCTACCTCATGCTGCAGGTGCAGGTGACGCTGGATACCGCCGCGATGTTCATGGCGGTGATCCTGATTACTCTGCTCGGCGTGCTGCTCTACGGCCTGGTGCTGCTGCTCGAACGCCTGATGGTGGTGCGCGACGCGCGCGTGAGCTGACGCCGTCCCCGGATCAGCAGTCCCCTCGTAACCGGCCCGCTTCCGAGCGGGCTACTCCGCCTTGATGTTCAGCCGCTTGATCAGCTCAGCCCAGCTGCGGCTTTGCTGCAGGGTCACCTCCCGCAGTTCCGCCGGGGTGCTCGACTTCGGCTCGTTGCCCAGCTTGCGCATGGCCTCGCCGAAACTCTCCGACGTGGTGATCCTGCGCAAGGCCGCGTTGAGCTTGTCGACGACGGACTTGGGCGTCGCCGCGGGCGCGAACACGGCATACCAGGTTTCGCCGACGATGGACGGATAGCCCAGCTCGCGGAAAGTCGGCACCTCGGGCATGAGGGGCAGGCGTTCCGCGCTCAGCACCGCGAGCGCGCGGTAGCGGCCGGCGTTCACGTTCGGAACGGCGCTGGTCAGAGCCTCCACGTTCGAATCGACCACGCCGCCGATCATGTCCATCGTGGCCGGCGCGGCGCCCTTGTAGTGCACCTGCACCAGCTTCACGCCGAGGTCGTTGGCGATGAGTTCTCCCAGCAGATGCACCATGCTGCCCTGACCGTTGGTGGCATTGTTGATCTTGCCCGGATTGGCCTTGGCATAGGCCACGAATTCCTGCAGGTTCCTGGCCGGGAAGTCTTTCTTGACCACGAACGCGAACGGCACGGTGGCCACGGCCGCCACTGGTTCGAAGTCGTCGAGCTTGTACGCCAGGTTGTCGTTCAGGTGCGGGATGACGGTGAAGGTGGTCCCCGCCGACAGCAGCAGCGTGTAGCCGTCCCTGGGCGCGCGCGCCACGTAGGTCGCGCCTATGGCGGTCGCTGCGCCCGCCTTGTTTTCGACGACGAACACGCCCCCCAGTTCCTCGCGCAGACGCTGTGCCAGCAGGCGGCCGACCACGTCGCTGGTGCCCCCGGGCGGATAGGGAATAACCAAAGTGACGGGCTTGCCGGGCCATGCCGTCGCGTCGGCGCTTTGCGCACAGGCGTTGAAGTGAACCGCGGCGGCGGCGAGCGCGCAGACCAGCGCGAAAGCTTTCGATCGTATCGACATGTCTGTCTCCTTTGGTTGGGAGCGCCTGGCAGCAATACATCATATGCTCGATTGCGATCGATATGTCGCAGCCCTCGGCTCAGTCGGAACATCCGGGATAGCCCTTCAGCGCCTTCCCTCGAACAGGTCGTGCCCCTCGACCGGCGCGTGCGATTGCGCGCGTCAGTTAGCCGGGTGCAATGCAGTCTTTGACCCTGCGAAGTCGCCTGTCCTGGTTTGACCGCGGGGGCAGGCGGCCGATGACCGCGGTGAGCTGGCTCGCAAGAATGAATCCCATTAGCATTGACAGGCAGGGTGCCCGGGAGTAGCTTGGGACCTACGGATATATCCTTTCCGCTGCATTTCTGTTCCCCGTAGAGAGAGTGGCGGTGCCGGTGACTCCGATCGCGCTGCAAGCACAATTTCATTCTTCGTTCCATCGGTTTGCGATGTTTTCTTTCTTAGACCTAGGAGGATGCCATGAACGCACGCAAGTTTCTGCTCACGGCAGGCGTATTGCTGATCCTGTCGGTCGGTGTTGCGCAGTCGCACGACGAAGACGCAGGCAAGGGCCGGCTGGGCCAAGTGGCCTTCGCAAATTCCTGCGATCCGAAAGTGCAGGAATTGTTCCTGCGCGGCGTCGCCATGCTGCACTCGTTCTGGTACAGCGAGGCCGAAAAGACGTTTCGTGAAATCCTGGCACAGGACCCGACCTGCGCCATCGCCACCTGGGGCGTGGCGTCCATCCTGATGTCGAATCCGCTTGCGGGTCAGGGCGCGTCCGCCAAGGACGCGGAGCAATCGCTGGCGATGATAGAACAGGGCCGCCGCATCGGCGCCAAGACCCAGCGCGAACGCGACTACATCGAAGCCGTCGCAGCGTACTACGCCGATTGGGCGAACCGCTCCGAGCGGGCACGGCAGCAGGCCCGCGCCAAGGCGTACGAAGCGCTTGCGGCGCGCTATCCAGGCGACGACGAAGCGCAGATTTTCAGTGCCCTCTACATAGCCGGCACCCAGACGCAATCGGATCAGACCTATGCGGCCTACCGCAAGGCCGCCGCGATCCTGGAACAGCAATTCATCAAGCACCCTGACCACCCCGGGGTCGCCCACTACCTGATACACAGCTACGATGCGCCGCCCATCGCGCAGCAGGGCCTGGTCGCGGCCCGACGCTATGCCGACATCGCGCCCGCGGCGCCGCATGCGCTGCATATGCCTTCGCACATTTTCACCCGTGTCGGCGCGTGGGAGGATTCGGCGGCGACCAATACCCGCTCGGTGGCCGCGGCGAAAAAAGGGGGTGAACCCAACGAGGCGTACCACGCCAGCGACTATACGGTGTATGCCTACCTGCAACTCGCGCGCGATGCGGATGCCCGGCGCGTACTGGAGGAAGCGCTCAAGGTTACCGACTTCAGCCCCGGCGTACGAGTCGCCCCGTATGCGATGGCCGCGATGCCCGCACGCTACGCTCTGGAGCGCGGCGCCTGGCGCGAGGCGATGCAGTTGCAGCCCAAGCCGAGCAAGTTTGCGTTTGCAGACGCCATCACCTATTTCGCGCGGGCGCTCGGCGCAGCGCGCAGCGGCGACGCCGCGGCGGCCGAGAAGGATGCCGCGGAACTTGCGCGCCTGCACAAGAGCCTGCAAGACGCGAAGGACACCTATTGGGCCACCGAGGTCGAAACCCAGCGGCTGGCCGTCGCGGGTTGGATCGCGCTCACTCAAGGCAAGTCGGACGAGGCACTCAAGTTCATGCGCGCTGCCGCCGATCAGGAGGACAGGAACGAGAAGAACATCGTCACGCCCGGCCGCGTAGTGCCCGCCCGGGAACTGCTTGGGGAAATGCTGCTCGAGCTGAAGCAGCCGGCGCTGGCACTGAAGGAATTCGAAACGTCGCAATTGCGCGAACCCAACCGCTTCCGCGGACTCTACGGTGCGGCGCGCGCCGCGGAAGCAGCCGGCGAGCGGCAAAAGGCAGCCGAATATTACGGCAAGCTCATGGCGATGACGAAAAACGGCGACGGCACGCGGCCCGAACTCGCCCGCGCCAAGACCTACCTCGCGCAGCGATGAGCCGCAGGCATCCGCGGACCGCCGGTTGGCGCACGGCGTTCCGGGTGCTCGTGGCCGCGTGCGCGCTCGCCGCACCGGCCGCAGTTGCCGAACCTTACGAGACCAACCCGGATGCGGCCGCGCGCGATCCGGATTACGCCGCCGGCAAGCAGGCGATGGAGAAAAAGGATTGGCCCGAAGCGGCAAGGCGGTTTGCCAAAGCTGCGGCGGGCGATCCGGACAACCCGGACCTGCAGAACTACCTCGGATATTCGTATCGCAGCCTGAAGCAGTTCGATCTTGCGTTCAAGCACTACAAGCGCGCAATCGAACTCGATCCGCGCCATCGCGGCGCGCACGAATACATCGGCGAGACCTACCTGCTCACCGGCGATCTCGGCAACGCCGAGAAACATCTTGCAGCCCTGCGCGAGATCTGTCTCCTGTCGTGCGACGAACTGGTCGATCTGGAGCAAGCCATCGCCAGGTACCGCGCAGCGCCGCACGCGCAGGCGCGCTAGCCGAAGCGTAAGGCCGACGGTCCATCGGTAATCTCCCGGGCGGGACGCGCCGTACGGGGCAGGTCCGATGGTCCCGAGCCAGCTACGCGCCGACGTTTGCGCCAGCCCTTCAGCCTCTTCCCTCGAACAGGTCGCGCCCCTCGACCAGCGCGCGGATCTTGCCGTCGGCCATGTTGCGCTTGAGCATCCAGAGGCCGCAGTCGGGGTGTATGTACTTCACCCGACCGGGCCCGAGTATCTTCTGCGCGCGTTCGATCGCGCGCGCGATCTCTTCGGGCGATTCCACCTCGGTGCGCTTGACGTCCACCACGCCCAGGCCCAGGCCGATTTCCGGGCGCAGGTCGCGGAACACCGCAAGCTCCTCCGGCGGCCGGTGCGCGCACTCCATCACCACGTGATCGGCGTGCAGCGCGTTGAGGTAATCCATCAGCTTCGCCCATTTGCCCTTCTGGATCGACTGGCCGCCGTAGTTGCCGAAGCACAGGTGCACCGCTGCCTTGCCCTTCACCGCGTCGAGCACGCGGTTGATGGCGCTGGCCGCCCATTTCCATTCTTCCGGATGCCCGGGCAGGTTGGCTTCGTCGACCTGGACCACCGCGGCGTCGACGTGGCGCACCTGCGCGGCGAGCACGTCGGCGATGGCGTGCGCGAGTTCGGGCGTGTCCTTGTAATGCTTGTTGAGCAGCGTCTTGGCCAACATGTGCGGGCCGGTGAGGGTGAACTTGAGCGGCTTCGTCGCCAGCGCCTTGGCCCGCGCGCAGGCCGAAGGCAGGTCTAGCGTGCCGCTGCCCAGGGGCCGGTCGACGACGCCGGGCGGGCGCGCGCGGAACTGCATGCCGCCCGCCTTGCGGTATTCGATCAGCTCCTCGAAACCGATTTCGCGCCGCACACCGGCCATCGGGCGCACGAAATATTCGATCATGCCGTTGGTTTCAGGATGGTTGACGTCGAAGCGGTACAGCTCGCCGTCGCAGACGACGTCGATGCCGGCCTGCTCCTGCGTCGCCAGCACCACGCGCATGGCGTCGACCAGCGCCTGCTCGGAGGGGCTGGCGGCGAGCCAGTCGGGAACGGGGTAGGAACCGACGACGGTGGTCTTGATTTTCGGGGCGGCCATGTTCTTTCCTGATCAAAAGAATGCGAAGATTGCAATTATTAACCGTTTGGATAAAAATTTCATCACTTGTCGCCCCCGCTGCGGGGGGCTGTGCAAGGGGGCCTGCCCCCTTGTTCGTTCGGGGCACCATGGCTGAAGCGAAAAAATCCGGGAAGAAAAGCGCGAAGGCGGGCACGGCCCCGGAACGGGTGCGGCGCGACCCCGAGCGCACCCGCGCCCGCATCCTCGAGGCGGCGCGCGTCGAGTTCGCGCGCCAGGGCCTGGGCGGGGCGCGCGTCGACCAGATCACCGCGCGCGCCGGTTCCAACAAGCGCATGATCTACTACTATTTCGGCAACAAGGAGGCGCTGTTCCTGGCGGCGCTCGAGTCGGCCTACGCGGACATCCGCAAGGCCGAGCAGTCGCTCAAGCTCACCGACCTCGAGCCGGCCGAGGGCATGCGGCGGCTGGTGCGCTTCACCTGGGAATATTACCTTGCGCACCCCGAGTTCATCACGCTGCTGAACAGCGAGAACCTGCACCGCGCGCGCCACCTGAAGAAATCGAAGGAGATCCGGGCGCTGCACTCGCCGCTGGTGGAAATGCTCGGCGGCCTGCTGCGGCGGGGCGAGCGCGGCGGCGTGTTCAGGCGCGGCGTCGACCCGGTGCAGCTCTACATTTCGATCGCCGCGCTCGGCTATTTCTACCTGTCCAACAACCACACGCTGTCGACGATCTTCGGCCGCGACCTGATGCGGCCGCCGGCGCTGAAGCAGCGCGTCGCACACATGACCGAGCTGGTGCTGGGCTACCTGGCGAGAGCATGACCGCCGGCTTCCCCGCAGATCGCATGAGAACAAGGCGCAAGGCGGCCTGCGCGCCGGCCGCGACGCCATGAGGATCGCGCTGTGCAACGAAGTGCTGGGCAAGATGCCCTTTGCCGCGCAATGCGCGTACGCCAAAGCGCTGGGCTACGACGGGCTGGAAGTGGCGCCCTACACCCTGTCCGACGCGCCGCACCGGCTGACGGCGGGCGAACGCGCGCAGGTGCGCCGGGCCGCCGACGAGGCGGGAATCGCCATCATCGGATTGCACTGGCTGCTGGTCGCGCCGAAGGGGCTGTCGATCACCGCGCCCGATGCCGCAATCCGCCGGGAAACGGTCGGGGTGATGCGCCACCTCATCGACCTGTGCGCCGACCTGGGCGGGGGCGTCATGGTGCACGGCTCGCCCGCCCAGCGCAAGGTCGCGCCGGGCGACACGCTCGAGGCGGCGTGGGCCAGGGCGCGCGACTGTCTTGCGCAAATTGCCGAACATGCCGGCGCCGCCGGGGTCAGCTACTGCATCGAGCCGCTGGCGCGGACCGAAACGCAGCTGGTCAATACGCTGGAGGACGCGGCGCGCTTGGTGAGCGAAGTCGGGCACGCCGCCGTGGGCGGCATGATCGACACCAGTTCCGCCGGGCGCACGGAAAGCCTCGGCGTCGCCGAACTCATCGACCGGTGGATGCCCACCGGCCTGATCCGCCACGTGCAAGTCAACGACAGCAACCGCCGCGGGCCGGGCCAGGGCGATGATCTGTTTGCGCCGGTGTTCGCCGCCCTGCAGCGCAACGGCTACGGCGGAGTGGTGTCGGTCGAGCCGTTCGACTACCGGCCCGACGGCCAGGCCACGGCCGCGCGCGCCATCGGCTACATCCGCGGCATCCTGGAAACGCTCGCTGCGCGGCCGAAATAGCGCGGCGCCTTGAGGCGGCGCGCTTTCGCCGCCGAAGCGCCTATTTCCCCGGCTTGATCTTGCTGCTGTAGGCGTTGGTGAACGCTTCGTCCAGCTTCACCACGCGGTCCATCTTCCCGCCGGCGTAGGTGATGTCTATGGTTTTCTGCATGATCTCGGGCTCGATCCAGCCTATGCCGTTCTTCTTCGAGCGCTCGGTGATGCACAGGTCCATGATCTGCGGCATGGTGGCGAGCAGCGCCTCGCGGTCGAGCCCGGGCACGGCGGCGGTCATCGCATCCATCGCCGCGGCCGGATCGGCGTAGGCATCGCGCCAGCCCTTGTGCGTGGCGCGCAGGAAGCGTTCGATCAGTTTGGGGTTCTTGGCGATCAGCTCGGTGTTGACGAAATAGGTGTGGCCGTAGATCGGCAGGCCCCAGTCCGCCCACAGCAGGTTGCCGACCTGGCCTTTGCCGAGCACTTTTTCCCAGATGGCGTAGCTGGTGTAGAGGTCGAACGAGGCGTCGACCTCGTTCGCAGCGACGATCGCCTGCTTGCCCTCGGGCTTGACGTTGACCATGGTCACCTTGCTCTCGTCGATATTGTTGACTTTGGCGAAGGCCGGCCACAGCACGCGGTGCGAGTCGGCGGGCGGCACGGCGATCTTCTTGCCGATCAGGTCTTTCGGCTCCTTGATGTTGGCGCTTTTCTTGAAGAACACGTTGTTGCCGGCCTTGTCGAACACCACCGCGACGATCTTCAGGTTGGCGCCCTTGCTGATGGCGGTGACCACCGTCGGCGCATCGGAGATGCCGAACTCCGCCTGGCCCAGGTCCACTTTCTTGGCGCTGTCGGCCGAACCGGCGCCGCGCACCACGGTGAGATCGATGCCTTCCTCGGCGTAGTAGCCTTTTTTCAGAGCCATGTAGATCGGCGCGTGGTCGGCGAGGTGGAACCAGTTGAGTTGCAGCGTGGCCTTGTCGGCGGCGGCAGCGGGGAAGGCAAGGGCGAGCCCGGCGAGTGCGAGCAGGAACGGCTTGATGCGCATGCTGACCTCCTGAGAACGGTTAAACGGGAAAACGCGCCGGGCGCGTCACTTGTTCGGTTCCTCGCGGAAGGCCCACGGCGCGACCAGCTGCTCGACCGCGACCACGACGCCGTACAGCGCCAGTCCCAGCGCCGAGATCAGCATCAGCGAGGCGAAGATCATCGGCGTTTCCATGGTAACCCCGCCGGTGATGATAAGCGAGCCCAGGCCCCGCTCGGAGGCCACGAACTCGCCCACGATGGCGCCGATCACCGACATGGTGGCGTTCAGCTTGAGGCCGGTGAATATGTAGGGCAGGGCGTTGGGAAAGCGGATCTTGACGAATATCTGCCAGCGGCTCGCCTGCAGCGCGCGCACCAGTTCCAGCATCTCCGGCTCCGCCGCGGCCAGGCCGACCGCGGTGTTCACCACCATGGGGAAAAACGCGATCGTGGTGCCGATCAGGATGTTGGGCCAGACGCCGTATCCCAGCCAGATCACGAACAAGGGCGCCAGCGCCACCTTGGGCAGGGTGTTGAACAGCACCAGGATAGGCATGATGGTGCGCATCAGCATGCCGTTCCAGACGATGACGATGGCGAGCGCAATCCCCAGGATCGCCGACAGCACGAAGGCGCCGAGCACCGCGTACAGCGTGGCGAGGAAGTTCACCGACCACTGGTAATTGGCCTTGCCCAGCGTCTTGAACGCCGCCAGCGGCGAGGGCAGTATGTACTCCTTTACATGCAGGATTTCCACCGCCAGCTGCCACAGCAGGAACATGGCCAGGATCACCAGCGCGCTCGGCAGGTAATAGCCGGCGGCGCCGGCGAGCCTGGCGCGGAAGCTCATTTCTGGACTGCGGCTTTCTTGACCGGGCATCGGACATCGTGTCTAATGTAACCAATTGGTTAATAATAGGAACCCGCCCCGGCGCTGTCAAGCAAAACAGCCCGGTGCGCAACGATTGAAGGAGATTTGCACAGGTGGCTGAGCCGTTCATTCATCTGTCGGGCGTGCGCAAGCTGTATCGGCGGCGCGACGCCGAATACCTGGCGATATCGGACGCGAGCTTCGACGTCATGCCGGGCGAGCTGGTGGCGCTGGTCGGGCCCTCCGGCTGCGGCAAGACGACGCTGCTGAAAATCCTCGCCGGCCTGCACGGCCACGACGGCGGCGAAGTGAAAATCGGCTCGGCCACGCACCCGTTCGACCCGGCGCGCGACGTCGGCATGGTGTTCCAGCAGCCGCTGCTGCTCAAGTGGCGGCGCATCCTCGAGAACGTGCTGCTGCCGGCGGAGATCCTCGGCCTGCCGCCGGCGGCGAGCCGCGAGCGCGCGATGCAGCTGCTCGACCTGGTGGGCTTGTCGGGTTTCGAGCAGAAATACCCCTACGAGCTCTCCGGCGGCATGCAGCAGCGCGCCGCCATCGCGCGCGCGCTGATCCACGACCCCAAGCTGATCCTGATGGACGAGCCGTTCGGCGCGCTGGACGCGCTGACGCGCGAGAAGATGAACCTGGAGCTGCTGCGCATCTGGAAGGAAAGCCAGAAGACCATCATCTTCGTCACCCACGGCATTTCCGAGGCGGTGTTCCTCGGCACGCGCGTGGTGGTGCTCACCGCGGGCCCGGCGCGCATGGCGGACAACATCACCATCGAGCTGGAGCATCCGCGCACGCTCGACATGAAGACCAACAAGGAATTCGGCGACTACACCCGCCGCATCTACAGGCTGCTGGGGATGGAATGAGCGCCCCGCTGTTGCGCGTGGCCGAGATCGCACTGTTCGAGCGCGACGTCAAGCTGCGCATGCCCTTTCGCTTTGGCGTGGTCACGCTGACCGAGTCGCCGCAGGCCTACGCGCGCGTGCGCATCGAGCTCGCCGACGGGCGCGGCGGCTGGGGCGCGGCGGCCGAACTGCTGGCGCCGAAGTGGTTCGACAAGGACCTCGCGCTGTCCAACGAGGACAACTACGCGCAGCTGCGCCTGGCGCTCAGGCTGGCGCGCGACGCCTACCTCGGCGACGGCGCGCGGCGCAGCGCCTACGGCCATTTCGCCGCCCGCTACCGCCCCCAGATCGAAGCCGGCGCGCGGCGCGGCCTGAATCCCCTGGTCGCGAACTACGGCCCCGCGCTGATCGACCGCGCGCTGCTCGACGCCTTGTGCCGGGTCCTCGGCGTTTCGTTCTACGATGCGGTACGCGCCAACCTGCCGGGTGTCGCGCCGGCGGCGCTGCTGCCCGAGTTCGCCGGATACGACATGGACGCGTTCCTCGGCGCGCTCCGGCCGGCCGCATCCATCGCCGCGCGCCACACCGTGGGATTGGTGGATGCCCTCGGCGCCGCCGATGCGCGCGCGGCGGTCGGCGACGGCCTGCCGGAAACGCTGGAGCAGGTGGTCGCGGCCTACGGCCAGAAATATTTCAAGCTCAAGGTGGGCGGCAAGGTGGACGAGGATATCGAGCGCCTCGCCGCCATCGCCGCGGTGCTCGACCGCATCCCCGAAGCCTACTTCGCCTCGCTCGACGGCAACGAGCAGTACGAGAGCGTCGAAGGCGCGTCCGAACTCTGGACGCGCATCGAGGCCGAGCCGCGCCTGCGCCGCCTCGCGGCGAGCGTCCTGTTCATCGAGCAGCCGATCAACCGCAAGTACGCCCTGGCGCAGGACGTTGCCGCGCTGTCGCGCGACAAGCCGGTGATCATCGACGAGTCCGACGCGGATCTGGACGCGTTTCCGCGCGCGCGCGCGCTGGGCTATGCGGGGGTCTCCAGCAAAACCTGCAAGGGCCTGTACAAGTCGATGATCAACGCCGCGCGCTGCGCCAGGTGGAATGCGCAGGGGCAGACGGCGCGCTACTTCATGTCGGCCGAGGATCTGACGCAGCAGGCCGGGATCGCGGTGCAGCAGGACCTGGCGCTGGTGAACCTGCTCGGCATAGGCCACGTGGAGCGCAACGGCCACCACTATGTCAACGGCATGGCGGACCTGCCCGAGGCCGAGCAGTCGGCGTTTCTGGCGGCCCACCCGGATCTGTACGAGCGCAGCCACGGCGCCGTGCGCCTGCGCATACGCGGCGGACAGATGGCTATCGCTTCGCTGGCGTGCAAGGGCTATGCAGTGGCCGCCGCGCCGGATTGGCGCGGCATGCGCGAGATGGTTCTTCCGGATTAGGAGAAAACGCAACATGGCAGAAAAACGGCTAGGCATCATCATGAACGGTGTCACGGGGCGCATGGGCACCAACCAGCACCTGGTCCGCTCGATCTGCGCGATCCGCGACCAGGGCGGCGTCGCGCTGGCCGACGGCACGCGCGTCATGCCCGATCCCGTGCTGGTCGGCCGCAGCGCCGACAAGCTGGAGCGCCTGGCCCGCGCGCACGGCATCGCGCGCTGGACCACCGACCTCGGCGCGGCGCTGGCGAACAAGGACGACCGGCTGTTCTTCGACGCGGCCTCGACCCAACTGCGGCCGACCATCCTGAAACAGGCCATCGCCGCGGGCAAGGACATCTACTGCGAGAAACCGGTGGCGACCGGGCTCGCCGAGGCGCTCGACCTTTACCGCGCCGCGAAAAAGGCCGGCATCAAGCACGGCGTGGTGCAGGACAAGCTGTGGCTGCCGGGCCTGTTGAAGCTGAAAATGCTGCGCGATTCGGGTTTTTTCGGAAAGATACTGTCGCTGCGCGGCGAGTTCGGCTACTGGGTGTTCGAGGGCGACTGGCAGGCGGCGCAGCGCCCGAGCTGG
>Ga0182021_10004388_pt1 | contig 16612 bp, 10 predicted proteins | sample 612E3MmetaG_FD_120493 | JGI IMG/M metagenome (GOLD analysis project Ga0182021, IMG submission 120493) | Permafrost microbial communities from Stordalen Mire, Sweden - 612E3M metaG (Illumina Assembly) | ecosystem: Environmental > Terrestrial > Soil > Wetlands > Permafrost | place: Sweden...
CTGGCCGATCAGCTCGTGACCGCAAAAAACAACTACAAGCTACTGCACCCCACGGAGGACTTCAAAGGGGTGTGCATTATCCAATCGGACAAGAGCGTCGAATTCAAGATGCTTCGCAAAGTCATGTTCTCGGCAGCCACGGCAGGCTACCAGAACGTGAACTTTGCCGTGCGGCCGAAGGCCAAGGGCGGCGCCGCTGGACCGGCTGCGGCCGAGTGACGTTCGTCTTTCCGCGCGTCGATCGCCGTTCTTGAGCCGCTGTCGGTGGCTGGGGCGGCCGGCTTCATGGCCGGCCGCAAGGATCTGTTACGGGAGGATCTTTTCCAGGGAGGTGCTGAGATGCGAAAAGCTAGTTTTGTGGTAGTCGGTGCGCTTACCGCCGGCCTTGTTCTGTCCGGGTGTGGAGGCGACCCGAACGATCCGCGTACCTGGGCACGCAAGCTCAGCAATCTACGCGATCAGAAGGAGGCGCTGGACCAGCTCGCCAAGATGAGCGTGGAGCGTGCCCAACAGGCGCTTCCCGAGATGATTGCGCTCTACAAGGAGACAAAAAAACCGGACCACCTGGAGGCGCTGAGCCGCTTCCCCAACGAGCAGACCAAGTCGCTCTTCATCGAAGCCCTGGACTTCACCGAGGACGACTTCGACCGGGCCGTCATTGCCGCCGGCGCGCTGGGCGAGATGAAAGCCAAAGACGCGGTTCCGCAACTCATCAAGGCGGTCGAGCGCCAGCTCCCCATCAAGTCGCGCGCCAACACCGTGCGCCTGGCGGCCATTCGCGCCCTGGTCAAGATTGGCGACAAGCAGGCTGTACCTGTGCTGATGAAGATCCTCACCACCTCGGCTGACGAGCAGGACTTCTTGCTCAACCAGAAGGCAGCCCTCGGCCTGGCCGAGTTCCGCGACCCGCAGTCGATCCCGGCGCTCATCAAGGGCCTGTTCATGACCGGGCGTGGCACGCAGGTCTTCCAAGAATGTCGCCTGGCCTTGGTGCGCATCGGCGATCCTGCCGTAGGTCCACTGATCCAATTGCTCAACGAGAAGAACGCTGAGATTGCCGAAATGGCGCGCAAGCTGGACTTCGACAAGACCAGCCCCGGCATCGTGCCCTTCAAGGCCGCCTATCTGCTCGGCGATCTGCGCGCGGCGCGTGCCGTGCCAGCTCTGGCCGCGCGCCTGAAAGTCCCGGCCAAGTCTGGCGAGCACAAGGCCATACTCATCGGCCTCGGCTTCATCGGCACTCCGGAAGCGGTCAAGGTGCTGCTTGACGTGCTCACCGACAAGAAGGCCGAAGCGACGGACCGCCAGGCTGCCGAGGACGGCATCTACCTGTCAGGGGACAAGCGCGCAGTGCCTATCCTGCTCGACACGGCCAAGAATGGCTACATCGTCGAAGGCGGGGTCAAGGCATCAGACCTGCGCGCCAACGCCGCCATCGATCTCGCACGCATTGCCGGCAAGGAAACCTACGATGCGTTCAAAGCGCTGGCCGCCAAGGAGAAGGACGCGCAGGGGATCTTCGGCGAGGCACTTGACCGCATGCAGGTGGCCAAGGACTGCGACAAGGACCTCGACTGCTACGCCAAGGTGCTGACGACCGATGAGTCGTGGACGCGCGCCGAAAAGGCTGCGTTCGCCATCGGCTTCTCCGGCAACGCCGCCAAGGGCGTGCCCATCCTGCTCAGTGCGCTCAAGCCAGTGGCCTCGCTGCCCCAACTGCGCTACCCCGTGCACCAGGCAATTCTACAGTCGCTCACCAAGCTGGCCGATGCATCATGCACGGCGTGCGAAGAGAAGTTGCTCAAACAAATCGAGCGCGACGAACAGGCAGTTCGTCTGCCCGGCGCACGCGACCTCTTGGGCGAGACCCGCGTGGCCTTGGCAGTCATCCAGAACAAGAAGAAGGCCAACTAGGACTGCTGGTTTCGCTCTCGCAATCAGGGAGCCGGTCGTGCTACGCGGACTGATACTCAGCAACCACAGTGGTGTGAATGCCACCGCGGACGTTGAAGTCACCCTCGACGCGTGCACGCCGCGGACGAACCGCCGCCACCAGGTCGTCCAGGATGCGGTTGATGACGGCCTCGTGGAAGGCGCCCTCGTTGCGGTACGACCACAGGTACAGCTTCCACGACTTGAGCTCGACGCACAGCTGGTCGGGCACGTACTCGACACGAACCGTAGCGAAATCGGGCTGACCCGTCTTGGGACAAAGGCAGGTGAACTCCGGCGTCTCGAAACGGATCAGGTAGTCCCGCCCAGGCTTCGGGTTGGGGAAGGTATCGAGCGTCTTGGATGGCGTAGGGCCCATGCACCTGCCATGATAGCAGGCGCCTCTTGGTTGACATCTGCAGAAGCCAGGCGTCACGGTTTCTTGCCACTGGGAGGCCCCATCGGATGATGCGACATCGTTTGTTTTCGCCTCTGTGCCTTTCTGGCCTCCTCGCGCTGGTGCCCTCCCTGGCAGCCGCCGCTACCGTGCGCGGCACGGTCAACCTGCCGGAGGAACTCAAGTCCGGCCGGCGATTTCTGGGCCACTGGCGGGTTGAGAACACCACGGTCCCGGTGCAGCCGGCGCCTGCGCGCGGCGACACCGTCGTCGTTCTGGTGGGCCCCAAGCCGCAAGTCCTGGCCCCCAAGAACACGCCGGTCGAGATCGCGGGCATGCAGGCCACTCCTGCCACGGTGGTCGTGGGTGAAGGTGCGGTGGTGGAATTCAGGAACTCGGACAAGGTTTCACACGACCTTTCCGTCCCAGGCCGGCCCGACATCATGCCGTCCGAGCGTCTGAGCCCGGGCACCGTCCGCAAGCAGCGCTTCGGCATCAGCGGGGAATACGTCGCCCACTGCACCGAGTATCCCCATGTTGTGGTTTCCGTGATCGTCACCAGTTCGCCGTTTTTTGCCGCCGCGGACGAGAAGGGAGGCTTCAAGCTGCTCGATGTGCCAGAGGGCCCAGCCACGCTCAAGGTCTGGAGCAACGGCCGCTGGGTCCACGAGCAGGCGATCGACGTGCCCGCCAGAGGGGTCGACGTGACCCTGAGGGTGTCTGGCGCGGCTAACAAAGAGGCCGGCGAGCAATAGGGGCGGAAGAGATGTTCCTGTCCAAAATATGGTTCGTTCTCGTCGGACTGCTGGCGGGGGTAGCGGTCACGGCGGCCTTCGTGGCTCCCCGCCCAGCCGATCGTCGCATTGAGCACCTGGAAGGTCAGCGTCTGGATCGTGCGCAATATGCCGCCGAACAGATACTCAAGAACGACGCGCGCCGATGGATCGACTATGTGGCCAAGCTGGGCCGCGACGCGCACCTGACCGAGGCTCTCGATTCCTCTTCGCGCGGGGCGGGAGAGCCCAAGGCACTCCACGAAACTGTGCGCAGCCGTCTCAAGGCCCTGGTCCCTGACCGTGCCGCCATCGGCGTGGAGTCGCTCATCGCGGTGGACAACAAAGGACGGGTGGTGGCCCGGGTGGGCGACGACGAGGGCGAGTACGGCGAATCGATTGCGGGAGCCGAGGTGGTGGGGGACGCCCTGCGCGGCTATCTGTCGGACGACGTGTGGGGGGCGGCCGGCCGTCTGCGCCGGGTAGGCGCGGCGCCCGTGGTGTCCAAGTCACGCGAGCGCATCGTCGGTGCCATCGTCGTTGCGGTCGAGACGGGCAAGCGCCTGGCTGAGATGTGGAAGCGCAACCTGGGCATGGACGTGGCCATCGTGCTCGGCAGGAATGTCGTATCGTCCACCCTGCCCGAGGCGCTGCTCGGCCAGTTGCCCGAACTCATCGAGCAGCACGCGACCGAGATCGCCGATCACAAGCGCACGCGCGCCCTCGCCCTATACATGGGCAACGAGCGCCTGCTCCTAGTGGCGGCGCCCTTTGTCGGCGAAGCCTCGGAACAGCGAGCCTACTACGTCCTGCTCAACAAGAAGTCCCCCGAGTCCGATCCGTGGGTCCTGCTGTCGAACGCGTCCTCGGATGATCTGCGCTGGGGCCGTTTCCCCTGGCTGCCCCTGGGGCTGGGCATCTTGGCCATGATTGGCATCGGGCTCTACCTGCAGCGGATCGAGGTCGATGGCCCGCTCCGGCGCCTGCGCAGCGAGGTGCACAGTCTGGCCCGCAACGAACTCCAGAAGCTCGACGACACCAGGTACGGCGGCAAGCTGGGCGGAGTCGCGCGCGACATCAACGCCACCGTAGAGCGTTTCACTCACGCGGTCCCACCCAAGTCCGAGACGGCCAAGAAAGACATCGCGGCGATTCTGGATCGGGGTGGCTCGGCTGACGGCCAGTCGTTTGACGTGTCACGGGCCAAGACTGCGAAGCCCGCGCCTGCACCCAACCCGGCATCCGTGGCCGCTTCGCTGTTCGGCGCGCCCAGGCTTCCACCCACCATCGGTGGGCCAGCCCCGGCCGTCGCGCTGTCAGCCCCGCCACTGGCCGGCCCTCAGGCGGCCCCTGTGCCGGCAGGCAGCGCGAGCCGTCCTGCGCCCCTGGCCACCCTGCCCTCACCGTTCGGGACGACATCGTCCCCGACCGATGAGTTCGCCACCGTTTCGCCCTCCTCCATGATCGAGGCGCCGTCGCCCCCACCTGTGCGTCGCGATGTGACCCCTCCCCCGGTGCCGTTCTCGGCCGCTCTGGCCGCGCCTCCACCACCTGCCTCTGCTGCGGCTTTGTTTGCGGCCAGCGCCCCCAAGAACGAGGAGACAGCGCACTTCCAGCAAGTCTTTGAGGAGTACATCGCCCTTCGTGCCAAGTGCGGTGAGTCGACGACCTCGGTTTCAGCCGACAAGTTTCTCGCCAAGCTGAAGAGCAACCGCGACCAATTGGTCGCCAAGTACAACTGCCGCTCAGCGCGCTTCTCGGTCTACGTGAAAGACGGCAAGGCCGCGATCAAGGCGACGCCGGTGCGGAGTTAGCCGCCTTTCGGGAATTCGTAGCTGGTTGAATGACCGGGCGGACGGCGGCGGAGCCGGAAGCCGGGGGCCGGTGGCTCAACCAAACACGAATTCTCGAAAGGCGGAACAGCTACTCGTTCTTCTCGAGGAGCATCTGATCCGGGTTGGCCTGCTCGCCGGGCGCGGCTGCGGTTTCCTTGGGTGCGGTACCGTCGATGAAGACTTCGTTGACGCTCTCTGTACCGGGCGCAGCCAGAAGTCCGGTGGCTGGATCGATCTGGACCACCGCCACTCCCGGCGGCTGGGTGAAGTCGCGCACCGGCCGGCCGGCCATGGCCTTGACCATGAAGTCGATCCACAGGGGCAGCGCGGTCCGGCCCCCAGCCTCACCGTGGCCCAGACTCTTGCCGTCGTCGAAGCCGACCCACACGGCAGCCAGCAGCTCGGGCGTGAATCCGACGAACCATGCATCCCGGCTGCCGTTGGACGTGCCAGTCTTGCCCGCTGCCGGCCTCTGCAACTTGAGCCCGGCAGCGCGCGCCGTGCCCGCCTCGATCACGCCCCGCATGAGCGACACCATGATGTACGCCGTCTCCGGCCGAACGTCCTGCTCGAGCGGAGGTGTGGGGATCGCTTCCGGGCCAAAGGCGGAGATGAGGCGCGGGGTGCCGTGCTGGCCGCCAGCCGCGAAGGTGGCGTAGGCGTTGGCCAGCTCGATGGGGGTGACCGTGTTGGCGCCCAAGGCCAGGGAGAGTTCGAGCGAATCGGGCAAGGGCGAGGTGATGCCGGCGCGGACGGCCATCTCACGGGTGGCGGAGCTGCCGACATCGGAAAGCAGCTTGATGGCCACGGTGTTGATGGACAATGCCAGGGCAGTACGCAGCCGGACCGGACCGCGAAAGTTATCCTTGTCGTAGTTCTGCGGTTTCCACAGCTTGTAGACTTCGGGGCTGTCGTTGACGACCGAGGCCGCGGTATAGCGTTGGGAATCGATGGCCGCGGCGTAGATGAAAGGCTTGAACGCCGAACCGGGCTGGCGCTGCGCACGCTGCGAACGATCGAAGCTGCCGGCGCGATAGCCGTAGCCCCCGACCAGCGCCGCGATGTCGCGCGTGGCCGGGTCGAGCACCACCATGGCAGCCTGCGGGCCCAATTCCAGGGCCAGGGGCGTGTCCTTGTCGCCCTCGTGCTTGCGCTCGGGCGCAAGCCGGACGCGCACGAGATCGCCGGGATGGAAGCGATCGACAAGCGGCGGCGTGCCCAGGACGTAACGTGTCTCCACGGTGGTATCGACCACGCCGGTGCTGCCGCCCACGAAGACAAACAGGCGCCCGGACTTGGGATCCTTGGGATCCTTTTCCACGCGCTCCACGATGCCGTCCACGATGTCTGCATCGCTCAAGCTGGGGTGATCCTTCTTCAGCTCCAGACGGTGCTTCTCCAACGCTTTGCCACTCAGGCGGCCGAGCGGTCCCCGGTAGCCCTGGCGATGATCCAGTTCTTCCAGCCCGCGCTCCACTGCTTGGCGCGCCATCGCTTGCAGCCGTGGATCGATGGTGCTTTTGACCGTCAGCCCCAGGGTGTCGAGCTTGCCGGCTCCGAACTTCTCTTCCAACGCGCGATGCACGCTGTCGACCGCCTCGGGCGCGCTGCGGGTGCGCGCGCTGCTCTCGGGAATCACGGCGATGGGCTGCTCGGCCACGGTGCGCGCCGTCTCTTCGTAGATGTACTCCAGCTTCGCCATCTGCCCGAGCACGTAGCTCTGACGTTTCTTGGCCGCCTCTGGGTGCCTGTAGGGCGACAGGTGTGACGGCGACTGCAACATGCCGGCCAGCAGCGCCGCCTCAGCCAGGTCGATTTCTCTCACCGGCTTGCCGAAGTAGAAACGCGCCGCCTCCTCCACGCCGTAGCGGCCGTGGCCGAAATTCATCTGGTTGAGGTACAGTTCGAGGATTTCTTCCTTGGAGAACTTCTGCGAGATCCGGCGCGCCAGGATGATCTCCTGCACCTTGCGCCGCATGGTCTTTTCAGGCGAAAGCAGCATCTGCTTGACCACCTGTTGCGTGATGGTCGAAGCGCCCTGGGCAAATTTTCGGCGGATGACGTTCTCGAATAGCGCGCGCGCCATACCCCTGTAGTCCAGACCCTCGTGTTCGAAGAAGTCGGCATCCTCGGCGGCGAGCACGGCCTGAATCAGCACCTTAGGTAGCTGGGCATAGGGCACCACGGTCCGGTGTTCCGAGCCGATCTCGCCCATCAGGTTGCCGTCGCGATCGAGCACGCGCGAGATCTGAGGCGGATGGTAGCCGCCGATGCCGCTCAGGCTGGGCAGATTTGGATCGTGACCGAAGTAGTAGAACACGGCCACGAGCGCGCCGACGCCCAGCGCGAACGGGGAGAGCAGCAAGAGCCCCCACCGCAGGATTCGCAAGCCCAGCCCGCTGCTCTGGCGGCGCCGGCGCCGCCTCGGACCGGGGGCCGTGGCAGCCGGTTCGGCCGAATCGCGCGGCGACCGATCGAGCGCCAGGATGGGGTCGATCGGATCGAAACGATCCGCGCCGGACCTGCTACCGCGTTTGGCCATCTGGAACCCAGTGTAGCGTCCGCCGCCGACGGTTCAAAGCAGCGCCTTTTCGATCAGCTCTGGACGGATTTGGTCCAGATCGTCCGGCCGCTGAAGGAATCCGCGCAGGTCCGAGGTCACCTCGGCCCATCTCAGCGACCGGAGACGCGCCCGCACGGCTACGTGATCGGATATTGAGGCACCTCCACCCCGGCCCCGCTCCCCTCATTGTGAATCGGTCTCAGCTTCTGCTTCGACCTCGGGCTTGGCGGTGATGCGGCGGACCCAGTCCAGGCACTGCTTCTCGCTCAGGGTCATCTCGCTGTGATCGAAGGTTAGTGTCGAGGCGGTGGCAGTCGCGTATTCCTCCTCGGTCAGGCGGCCGCGCTCGTACATGCGGGTCAGGATGCGACGCAGGTATTTCTCCCAGGCGGGCGAAAGCGCGCCACGGCAGTAGTGCACGTAGCGTCGCTTGGGGCTGGGCAGGATCGACGAAAAGAATGCCGCCTCAAGAGGATTGATGTCGGCGGCGGTCTTGCCGAAGTAGTGTCGCGCGGCTGGCCCAATGCCGTACAGCCTCGGCCCAAACTCGATGGCATTGAGATACAGCTCGAGGATGCGCTCCTTGGGCAGGATCTTCTCCAGATACCAGACCAGGAACAGTTCCTGCAGCTTGCGCGACAGCGTCTTTTCCTTGCTGAGCAACAGGTTCTTCACCATCTGCATGGTGATGGACGAGGCGCCCAGCCGGAACCCGTCGTTTTCGATGTTGCGGCGCAGGGCCGTCTTGAATCCAGCCAACACCCAGCCGCGGTGCTTGAAGAACCCCGAATCCTCCGTGGTCATGATGGCGTTGATGAGGTGAGGCGACACCTGGGCAAAGGGCACGAAGTCCGGACTGTCGGGCCCCACGATGAAGGTCATGATCCCAGGATTGCCGTTGCCCGGCGGCTCGGGAGGAACTTCCACGGTCTGCACCAGCGATTCGTCACCCGCAAGCGCGGTCACCTCGGCGGGAGCCTTGACCACCTGACAGCCGTCGATGCCGACCTTGCCTCCCAGATCCAGCGTGTCGAGGTCGGCGAGGTCGATCTTGGTGTGGACGTCAGCCTCGAAGAAGCCCTGCAAAACGAACCCAGCGAGATGTGGCACGATGGGCCCGGGGATGCTGGCCAGCAGCTTGGCGCAGGCCGTGCGTGGCACGCGCAGTTGCGCCTCGAGCTTGGGCAGGTAGTGCAGCTCACGGCCACTCTTGAAACGGAACGTGCCCTGGGCCAGTTCCAGCGAGCCGGACAGCCGCACATCCAGGCTGCCGAGATGGCCTTGCGCCTCGTTGAGGACCAGTAGCCGCTTGTCCAAGTCGACCGAGCCGTCCACGTGCACACCGAAGGTCAGGTCGTTGACCGGCTCGCTCGCCAGCTTCTCATGCAACAGGCTCAGCCCGCTCACATCCAGCCTGCCCGAGAACGAGACGCGCCGGCCCTCCAGTTTCGCCTCGATGGCGGCATCGATCTCGGTGTTCTCGGGTTCGAGGACCGAGGAAGGCAGGATCTCGGCGATCTTGTCGAGCGAGAAGCGCTCCGCCCGCAACGAGAGCGTGCCCTCGATCGCGCGCGAGTCGCCCGATGGTCGCAGTTGGCCTGTCGCCGTCCACAGGGCGCGCTTGGCCCCGCCATAGCTGCCGGAAAAGAACAGGTCAAAGGCGCGGGACGGGGATCCCTTGGCCGCTGCCACGGGCCGAACTGCCCCGCTGATGCCGGTGAGTGGCAGGGTCGTCAGGGGCCGCACGTAGCCTTCGCGCACCGACGCCTCAGGCCAGCCCATGGGACGCAGGCCCAGCAAGCTTCCCTGCAGGGACATACTCTCAGCACCGAAGGCCGGATTGGTCTCGGTCCCATGCGTGCCGAATCTCCCGGAAACCTGCCTCGCGTCGACCTGGTAGCGCAGGCCTGTCTCCCATCTCGCATCGAAGACCCCCACCGTGACCGAAAGCCCTTTGCGATTGTCCGCGAGCTGGAGGCTGCCGCCGTGCGCAACGAGCGAAAGCAGAGACGAAGCGCTGCCTTTCACCGAGGCTGGCCCAGTCGGAGCGCCACGCAAGCGGCCGAGGATGGCGCTGACGTTGTCCTTGGGCCCGCCGCGCACCAGATTGGCGACCGGGCCATCAGCCACCACGACCCCATGCCCCCACAGCGCCGAGAAGGGGATCTCCAGGCGGTCCAACGTCAGAATGGGCCCCTGGTTTCTGCCTAACACCACCCCGTAGAGCCTGAGCACGCCCCATCCTGCGCGCGCCCGCTGGGCCTCCACGGAGACACCCAGCTTGGCCGCAGCCTTGGACGTGACCAGGTGCCCGCCAAGCGTTCCCACGGCCAGGGGATAGGTCGCCACAGCTGCCGCGACAATGCTCAAGGCCCACACCCGCCGATCGAGCAGGATGGTCTTGAAGATGCGCGAGAGCCTGACTATGGGCGGCATGCGAGAGCGAGGCATTCTACCCGCGCACGCCGGGCAAGGTCACCCAAGAGTGGATCTCGGGGCTGGCCCGCCGGTGGCTGTTCGTGACATTCTACTTCTCATCACCAATGACGAAGCTTCCCATCCTGTCTGCTGGCGTGGGCCTCTGGCTTGCGTTGGGTGGCGGTGCCTGTCAAAGCGATGAAAGCAAAGGCGACATCGCGAGCCCTCTCCCGGACGGTGGAACAGGCGACGCCATACCCGCAGATGGAAGCAAAGGAGACATCGTGAACCCCAACTCCGTCATCCCGACTTCGAACGGCAACGTCTATTCCTTCCAGTTTGGCGACACGCTCTTCGCGGTCGACGCGAACCACGGCGGCCGCATCGTCACGTTTTCCTTTTCAGGTCGCAACATGCTGACCGGCCCGGCAGTGGACCCGGCCAACTACGGGTCGACCTTCTGGTCCAGCCCGCAGACTGACTGGAGCTGGCCACCCGTCGCCGCGATCGATTCCGCGCCCTACACCCCTAGCCTTGACGGGGCCGTGCTCTCCCTGTCCGGCGCCACGGCACCTTTTCCCCTTCTTGGCCTTGCCGTAGAAAAAAGGTTCTCCGCCGACAGCGGGACGGGCGTGGTCACAGTGGCATACGCACTTGCCAACCGCGGCAGCCAGGCGCGCCAGGTGGCGCCCTGGGAGATCACGCGCGTTGCGTCCGGCGGCCTCACCTTCTTCCCCATGGGCGAGGGCGGGCCGCGAAAAGGGCCGCAAGACCTGCTAAGCCCAACCATCGTGGATGGCGTGGCCTGGTTCGCGTACGACGCCGCGGCCATCACTGCGGATCAGAAGCTCTTCGCCGACGGCCTGGAAGGTTGGATAGCCCATGTGGACGGTGATCTCTTGCTGGTGAAGTTTTTTGGCGACACGCTGCCTTCGCAAGCCGCGCCCGGCGAGGCAGAGATTGAGATCTACGCCAATGCCGCCCACACCTACGTTGAGGTCGAGAACCAGGGTGCCTATGCCACTCTCTCACCCGGCGCGACGACCACCTGGACCGTGCGCTGGATTCTGCGCAAGCTCGACCTTGCAGCCACACCCGCCAGCGTCGGCAGCACAGCGTTGGTGGACCTGGTGCGCAGCCTGGTGAAATAGGCTACGCGGCCCAGAGCTCGACGTCGAAATTCGCCGCTGCTCGCAGATCCTCGGCAACCCGTTGCCGGGCGTGATGCAAGCGGGACATCACGGTGCCTATGGGACAGGCTGCCGCCTCGGCGATCTCGTCGTAGGCGCAATCGTCGAACTCGCGCAGCGTGATGGCCTGCCGTTGCACAGGTGCTAGGCGGGACACCGCAGCCCTCACCAGAAGCTGCATCTCGGCGATCCCCACCTCGCGCTCGGGAGTCTGATCGTGGGCCGGCTCCAGCCTGGGCTGGCAGTCGTCGCCGCGCTCGTCAGCCACGGTGCCTTCTGCCTGGCCAGACCGCTTTCGAAGAATGTCCAGGCTGGCATTCATGACGATGCGATGAATCCAGGTGGTAAAGGACGCACGGCCTTCGAAGCGGTTCAGGTTGCGCCACACCTTCAACATCGCGTCCTGCACGGCATCCTCGGCATCGTCGCGATTGCGGAGTACCTTCATCGCGATGGCCAGGGCCCGCGGCCGGACCTGTTCCAGAAGCGGACGCAAGGCCTGAGGATTGCCAGCTTGTGCCTGCTCTGCCAGAAGTGATGCCTCATCGCATCGCGCCACGTCTGCAGGCCTCTTGCGAGGCTGCAAATCCGCCACCGGCGACCGACCCGCCACGCTCGACTGTGGCAGTCTTGCTGCCAGGTCCGCTAAGGTCGCGAAATCCGTGGTTGAGTTCATGGCACTTCCCTCTCTGTGCAAAGCCGGGACCGACGCTTTGCGCAGAATCCGCCCCGCAAGCTGGGCCAGAAATGCTGCGAATCGCCATCAGATGGCGGATGGCACACGGAGGGCGCGGACTGTAACTATACTTTGCAGTCCATGACCGACATCGAACGGGTCCGCCTCTTTCTGCGCCAAGTGCGTCGGCGGGCCCTACTGGCGTTTGGGCTGCGCGCAGCGGGGTTCACGGCAGCGGTCATGCTGTCCACGCTTCTGCTGCTGGGTCTGACCGCCACGTGGATCGGGCCATCCGCGTCTTGGTGGACCGTGACTATCCTGATCCTGCTTGCTCTCCTGCTTTCGGGCTTGGCCGTGGTCTGGGGCTTGCCTGCGTGGCGGCTGCGATCCATGCGGGCCGTGGCAGCGTTTGCGGGTCGACGCCACCCGGCGCTGGCCAGCGATCTGTTGTCTGCTATCGAGCTTGATGTCGGTAACGACAACGAGTTGCCCAACGCCGGATCACTTTCCATGACCCGCGCCTTTTTCGGCACGGTGGCGGACGCGGCTGCGCCGCTCGATCCGGCGCGCCTGCTTCCGCTGCGAAACGAGGTTTGGGCCGGGCTTGCCGCCGCGCTGGCAACCCTGGTGCTGATGCTGGCCGCGGCCCTGTCACCCGGCACGGTCGGCCGCGGCCTGCACCTGCTCGTGCATCGACCAACCCGTTTTGAAGCTGCCACTGCGTCGCGCGACCCGCTGGTTGCCGACCTGCGCATCACCTATCAATACCCGGCCTACACCGCGCTGGCGCCCCGGGTGGTGGAAGGATCCACCGGCGACATCGTGGCGCTGCGTGGAACGCGCGTGCAGCTCGAGATGCGACCCTTGCGCTCGACACGCGAGGCCCTGTTGCTTTTGGGCGAGTCGGGCGAAGGAGGCGAGATCCCGGCGGCGCTGGCGGCCGGCAAGTTGTCGGCCGGTCTGATCATCAACGAAGACAACAGCTACCGCGTCTGGCTGTCGCCTCTCTTCGGCCGGCCGGTGCGCGAGGCGCGGCTCCATCGCATCGTGGTGGAAGCTGACCGGCCGCCCGAGGTGGACATAATGGCTCCAGCCGATCGCTTGGAATTGGCCGCGCCCAGACCGGTGGAAGTGGGCTACTCCGCCCGCGACGACTACGGACTATCCCGCATCGAGCTCGTGTACAAGGTCAACAACGGGCCCGAGCAGCGAACTCCTCTCAAGGACGCGCAGGGCGCGCACGCGGTGCGCGGCACCACGTTGTTCGAGCCCACCACCGCCATGCTCACGCCCGGCGCGCGCGTGGCCTACCACATCGAGGCTTTTGACCGCGACGACGTCTCGGGCAGCAAGATGGGCGCCTCGCGCACCCTCACCCTGGTGATTCAGAATCCGCGCGAAGCCCTTGACGAGCACCTAGCGGCAGAACACGTGGTACTCGACAAGCTGGTGGGCACGCTCGCCGACCGCATCGAGTTTGGCGAAGCCGTGTCCGAATCGCCGCTCCTGGAGCGTCTGTGGCGCTGGCGCGATCTGCATGAAGCCGAAGAATCGCACCTGGTGCTGCTTGGCCGCCTGGTCGATGAGCAGCGGCGCAGGGCTTCGAGCAGCCGGACCTTGGTGGCCGCCCTGGGAGGCATCGCGGATCGGCTGGGACGGCAGATGCGTGAGGAGTCGGACCTGCTCAAGGGCTTACGCAAGCAGGCCGATCAGGGCGCGCTGACCCCGGCGCGGCTCAACCGGCTGCGGCCGGCAGGCGCCCGCCATGTGGCCGAACTGGAGAGTGCCGTGCTGTTGCTCGACGATCTCATCGGCCGGCAACGGCTCGACGACCTGGCTGATCTGGGCAAGGAACTGACCGACGCGCACAAGCGCCTGCAGGATCTGCTGGCGCGCTACCAGGCGGCCGGTGACGAAAGCCTGCGCCGGCAAATCGAGCGCGAGATCCGTGAGCTGCGCGCACGCATCGCGGAGCTGGCGCGCAAGATCGCCGAGGTCAAGGCGCGCAACGAGGTCGCGACCGACTGGATGAACATGCCCGATCCGAAGAAGGCCATGGAGCAGGCCGCCCGACTGGATTCGCTTCTGGAAAAGGGCGACGCGCGCTCCCTGTCCGAGGCGCTGGCCGAACTGGGGCGTACCCTGGCGGCGCTCCAACAGGCGCTCGACAGGAACGCAGACGACTTCGCGCGCGAGCGCTTCCCCCAGGAAAGCCGGGCCCTGGCCGAGGCTATGAAGAAGATCGGCGATCTGGAGGGTGACCAGCGCAGCCTGGCCTCGGACAGCAGGGCGTTGGCCGACGGGGCCGAGTCGGCACAGGCACGCCGCATGGAAGCGCAGCTCGACGCTTTCTTGGCCAAGGCCAGGCAGAGCCTCGACGGCGTGCAACGGCGGATCGGAGGCGCGCCGCCGCGCGAGGCGGGTTCTGCCCTGGGCGCGGACCTGGAGCGCGTGCGGGACAACGTCCGGCAACTGCGCCGGCAGCTTCCGGCCAAGGAATGGGCCGAGGCACGCAAGGAAAGCGAGCGCCTGGTAGCCGGCCTGCGCCGCGCCCAGGGCACACTTGCGGAGCGCAGCGCTGGGAGGCCGACGTCTTCTTCCCTGGACAGCTATGCGCAGCAGGTGAGCGAAGCCGGCGCCCTGGCGCAGGACCTAGCCGCCGATCTGGCCAGGCTGGTTCCGCGCGGGGAAGAAGCCCTGACGCCCGGGCAGCGCGAGCAGGCACGGGGCATGGGCGATCGGCAAGACAGCATCGGCGACCGCACCGAACGGTTGGCCCAGGAACTGGACAAGCGCCAAGGCCAGGTGCCGGGTGGAGACGTGGCGAGTTCTGAGCTTGGCGGCATTGCCGGGCAGATGCGGCAGGCAAGCAAGGATCTGCGGCAGGGCTCTGCCGTGGAAGGATCGGGCCGCGCCCAGGAGGCGGCGGATCGCCTGGCTAAGCTGCGCGAGTCAATGGGCCAGCGCCCGCTCGGGAGCGCACGCTCCGCGCACGAGCCGGTGCGGATTCCCGGAGCCGACGAGTACCATGCCCCGCGCGAGTGGCGCGAAGAACTGATGGAGGCCATGCGCGAGCAGGCGCCCGAGAAGTTTCGCGATGAGGTGCGCCGGTACTACGAGGAGCTGGTGCGATGAATCGGACCCTGTCGCTGGCCGTGGCTGCGCTGGCGCTGGCCGCACCGGTCCGCAGCGGGGCCGAGGAGGTCGTCGACGTCGGCGATGCAGAGGCGGTGGTCAGACTGTACGACGAGTGGCGCTTTCAGGATGCGGATCGGATGTTGAGGGAACTCGGACAGACACATCCCGGCGAGGCGCACACGCTCTACGCCGAGGGCTACGAACGCTTCCTGAGCGGCGACTATCCGGCCGCCGTGGCCAAGCTCAAGGCCGCGGGCGCGGGCATGCCGGTCAAGGAGTTGTTGCCCCTGGCCGAGGGCGCGCAGAAAAGCATCGAGGGCCACCAAGAACGGCGCTCAGCTCACTTCCTGATTCGCTTTCCCCCTGAAGACGCCGTGCTTGCCGACTATGCCCTGGATACGCTGGAGGCCGCCTCCTCCGCTTTGCAGACCGACCTGGGCTTTGTCCCGACCCGCCCGATCCCGGTGGACATCCTGCGCAGCCCGTCCGACCTGGCGCTGGTCACCGCGCTGACCACCGACGACGTGGAGCGCACCGGCACCATCGCGGTGTCGAAATGGGGCCGCATCATGCTGTCCACCCCGCGTGCCATGCGGCTCGGCTACGCCTGGCTGGACAGCCTGTCACACGAGCTGGTTCACTACGCGGTGGCGAGCGCGACCCACGACCGGGCGCCGGTATGGCTGCACGAGGGCCTGGCCAAGTTCCTCGAACATCGCTGGCGGGATCCGCCCGGCCTGGCGCTCACGCCTTCGTTGCAGCACCTGCTGGCCAAGGGGCTGGCAACCCACAAGCTGATCAGCTTCGATGCCATGCACCCGTCCATGGCCAAACTGCCGCGCGCCGAGGACGCCTCTCTGGCCTTTGCCGAGGTGACCACCGCCATCGGCCTGCTCTACGCGAGCGGAGGCATGCCGGCTCTACGCAACGTGCTTTCCATGATCGCGCTCGGGGCCGACGCGCGCATGGCGGTGGCACGCGCCTATGGCGGCAGTGGAAGCTGGGCCGATTTCGAGAAAGCGTGGCGGGCCTTCATGACCGCCCAGCACTACAAGGTCATTCCCGGTTTCGAGGCCGTCTCGCCCAAGTACCGCAAGGGCAGCGCCATCGCCGCCCGTCGGGCGCCGGTTGAGGACGAGGCCGCTCCGGAACGGGCCGGCGCCGAGCGCTTCCTGCGCCTGGGCAACATGTTGCTTCAGCGCGGCCGGGTGCGGGCCGCCAGTGCCGAGTACGAAAAGGGTTCCAAGGACGCGGGCCCGGCCTACTGGTTGTTTTCGGTCAAGCTGGGGCGCAGCTACCTGGCCATGGGCCTGGCTGACCGGGCGTTGCAGGCCGTGGCGCCCGCGCAGGCGCTCTACCCGGAAGTGCCCTGGCCCCACCTCATCGCCGGGCAGGCGCTTTTGGCCAAAGGAGACGCGGCTGGCGCCGTGGCGCCGCTGCTGGCCTCTTTGGCTGCCAATCCCTTTGACCCCAGCGTGCACTGCAACCTGGCCGAGGCCTACAAGAAGCTACCGGCCGACGCTGCGATCACAGGCAAGCGCCAGCGGGCGGAACGCGACTGTCGGGCGCTGAGCCGGTAGCGAGCCTTCCGTCGCGCGACGACGGACGTGGCGGCGCACACAGGGGTTGTCAGACGGAGAAGAGACGGACACTTTCGTGAGGCTTCCGGGCTGTGGCCAACCGCGCTGGC
>Ga0182021_10004389_pt1 | contig 16611 bp, 22 predicted proteins | sample 612E3MmetaG_FD_120493 | JGI IMG/M metagenome (GOLD analysis project Ga0182021, IMG submission 120493) | Permafrost microbial communities from Stordalen Mire, Sweden - 612E3M metaG (Illumina Assembly) | ecosystem: Environmental > Terrestrial > Soil > Wetlands > Permafrost | place: Sweden...
AAGGCAATTGATTTAATAAGTGCCGAATCACATCCGTATTCTGCTGCGATGGTAACTGCGGCTTCAAAAGGCGATATCGGACTGTTCCCGACAACGTGGTAGACACCATGCGCATCGTGAGTAATCAGTGCGTCAATAGCATACGCAATATCGTCGATAAAAGTCGGTACGAAAAGTTGATCTTTCGGAGCCGTAATTCCCTGTTTCGATTGTAACCGTTCAAGCATTTTATGGACAAAGTCTTTCTTACCTGGCTGTACCGCCAGGCCAACTGGGTGAGCGCGATAGGGATTTGAGATTCTGATAACTAACCCTTGATTTCCAAGCTCAAGAACTCGTTTAGCGCCTTCAAATTTTGTTTTTGCATACCATCCGAGAGGGTTAGGAACATCGTCTTCCGAATACTTGGATTTTTTTCCGTCGAATGCATAATCAGTATCAATATAGAGGACTTTTTTTGAACACTTTACAGCATTATCAATAATTGACTGAGTGGCGGCGACATTTATTTTCCATGCAATACTCTTTTCTCCAAGAGATCGCTCCTTCTCAGCTCCCTGTACATCGGTAAATGCGGCAAAATGGAAAACCCAATTAGCGTCTGACTTGTCGAAAAATTGTTTTACGCTTTGCGCATCGGTGATATCGACGCCGGTCTCAAGACTTAAATTTTCAAATGAATAACGGGAAGCAAGAAGTTCTGTGACTCTCGATCCGACAAGCCCTGATAATCCCGTCCCCAACACGTTGATCATACGCCGCTCCCGTATTGTTGTTTATAGTACGTTTGATACGCACCAGTTTTGACGCGGCGCCACCATGATTCATGTCCTTTGTACCAATCGATTGTTTTCGTTAACCACTCATCAAAATCATGAAGAGGCGCCCACTGAAGCTCATCGCGAATCTTCGTCCAATCCATTGCATATCGGCGGTCGTGACCCGGTCGGTCTTTCACAAATTCTATACATGACTCATCTTTGCCCATTTTTGTAAGTATTTGTTTCACAACTTCAAGATTATTAATGTCGCGTGTCACACCGCCAATGCAATATGTCTCTCCTATTTTGCCTTTTATAATAACTGCCTCTATTGCCCGGCAATGATCTTCGACGTACAACCAGTCACGTACATTTTTACCGTCTCCGTAGAGTGGCACTTTTTTCTCCTCGAGAATGTTGGTTATCGCAAGCGGAATAAATTTTTCCGGAAAGTGGTACGGCCCGAAATTATTCGAACAGTTGGTGATACTTATAGGTAATCCAAACGTATGGTAATACGCGCGTACTAAGTGATCTGAGCCTGCCTTACTTGCTGAATATGGACTTCTGGGGTCATATATTGTTCGTTCATTAAATTTATTCGAATCATCTAGTTTAAGCGAACCGAACACCTCATCTGTCGATACGTGATGGAACCGGGAAACTTTGTGAGAGAGCGCTGCCTCCAACAGAATCTGCGTCCCGAGCACATTCGTCCGCACGAAAGGCATCGGATCGTGAATCGATCGGTCCACATGACTTTCTGCGGCAAAATGCACGACGACATCTACGCCTTTCATCGCACGGTTTACTACATCAGGATTACAAATATCTCCGTGTATGAATGTATATCGTGGATTTTTTTCGACCTCAACGAGGTTTTCTAAATTCCCTGCATACGTTAAGGCATCAAGGTTGACAACTTCATCTCCCGAATGTCCCCGCATCCAATAAAGAATGAAGTTGGATCCGATAAACCCTGCGCCGCCGGTTACAAGTAATTTCATAGAGGATTACGTAATCTTCTTATTTGTAATAGGTAGACCCTTCGTCCAATCATATCCGATTTCGGGATCGTTATATGGAATTCGTCCTTCTTCGGCCAAAGAATAAACACCGCTTGTCACATAGACAAGATCAGCAGGACCCTTTAACACCTTGAGTCCGTGGGCGACACCGGCCGGAATCTTCAGCACGATATTCGGTTTACCTGGCTCACCCAGAATAAATTCGTTTAATTCCTTATACGTTTTTGAGGATTTTCTCACGTCATACACTGCTGCCTTAATAACCCCTGATGCGACGTACCACCAATCAATCTGTGTTTTATGAAGATGCCAGGCTTTCACAACCCCCTTTACCATATAGGAATGCGACATCTGCGCAAACCCTTCTGTAAAGAAGCTGTCCGTAATCCGTATTACTTCCTCAAAATATCCACGTTCATCAGGATGTCTGACTAACTCTTTGATTTTTACCCCATCTATCACAGTTTCTTCTCCTGTACAAGTTGAGCGACGTTATTGTTCGCTTTCAATAATTCGTCAAACGAAGTTCCTGCATCAATCCACCAATCAATAATCTGACAATGAAGACTGCCGTCCTTTAAATAACAATTATTGAGATCTGTTACTTCAAGTTCTCCGCGGAGAGACGGTTTTAGGCTTTCAATGAACGAAAACACCCGACTGTCGTACATATATATTCCTGTCTGGGCAATATCTGATTTAGGATGAGCGGGTTTCTCTTCTAATGAAAGAACTTTACCGGATTTATCAACTTCAATAACACCGTATTGTTTAGAATCAGTGTTAAGATGAATACCGAAAATCATCGCACCCTTCTTTAATTCAGTCATTTTTTTGACTGATGGACGGAGATCGAAGTTGAAAATATTATCCCCTAAAATAACCAATATCGGCTCATTTCCAGCGAATTCTTTCGCAAGAGCAATTGCCTGAGCGATTCCGCCTTTTGGATTCTTTTGTATAGCGTAATAGAGCTTCAGATTAAATTCTTCACCGGCTCCGAGTAGATTTGCAAAGTGTCCCGCATGATCCGGCGCAGTTGATAACAAAACTTCTTCGACTCCAGCCCGATGCATCGCTTCAAGCGGATAATAGATCATCGGCTTATTATAAATGGGTAGTAAATGTTTATTGGTGACTCGAGTCAATGGCTGAAGTCTGGTGGCCATGCCGCCTGCTAATATGACACCTTTCATATAGTTGTTAAGGCTTAATGCTTGAGTACTGTCGCCAGTAAAACAATTGCAATAGCTCCTATGAGCACATATTCTACCACAATCTTCTGATGTAAGTCGCGGTTCATTGCATGATGGATAAATCCCCAAAGAACGTAAGCCACCGAAGTTACAACACCGATGATAAACTGGGTGTCAGTGTTAGGCGCAGCATAATAAAACGCGCCTATACCGCCGGCTAATATTAATAATAGAACGATGTAATGAATAATGTGGGCGTTTTTCATAATAACGATCCCCTCGCCGTCATTCCAGCCAATATAACAATAGCACTCAAAAATAAGAAATGCGCAATATTATGGCCTGCAACCCGCACAATTTTTCTACGCGAAACTACCCAGGCATCAATGGCCAATACGCCAAGCAGCACTCCGGCAAATACGAACACAATATCACGGGTTAACGTTGGAATATTAATTGCCGGTGTTCGCGTAACACCCAAAAATTCACTTCCGAGACTTTGCTGTGCTGAAGCAAGAGCTGCCGGGGCTTGAGTGGGTATGGCTTGTGCTACCTGCGGGGCTTGTTGTGTGGAAACGGCCTGATCAATAACCACAGGAGGTTTACTTGGAGTCGAAGCCTCAGCAAGTGAGTCTACCGATGTACCGAACATCTGAACAACAAGCGTTGTATCCTCACCATTTATTTTCCCATTCACGACGGCAAAACCGATATCTTTGTAATTCGGTTTCACGATATTTGCCTTATGACTCGGAGACGCCATCCATGCATCAACGACAGCCTGGCTTGTGGAAAAATTCTTGGCCAAATTTTCTCCTGCCAAAACGTAACGGTACCCCGCTCCTGAAATAAAATCCCACGGTGTTTGCCCGGCTGGACTATTGTGTGCCCAGTAGTCTTTGGCGAACATATCCTGCGCTTTATTTGCTGCGGCAACCGATAACTCGCTATTAAGCGTCAGGGGTGATAATCCGGCGGCGGCCCGTTGAGCGTTCGTGTCATCCAATAACTGTTGAACATGAATATCTGTGGCATATCCTAAAACGTCCGGTATCTGTCGGTGGACAAACCCGAGGCCGTAATTAAAGATCGCAAACGCGAGTACATATACGAGTAGGATATCAATATGAAGCGCCTTTGACCGGTGATTATTGGTGTGATGCGGTATGAAAAAATGATACAGAGTCATCCCGAATGACATATATATCCATAATACGCAGATTCGCGCGGATTTACCATACCCTCGTTATGGATCCTCACGGCCTAATCACACACGCGAATGGCACCCATGTATATCGCTTTGCGAACCGTTACGATTAAGCTTATTCGGACGGTGTTTCGGTCGCCGTATCGGTGCCTAGAACAACCACAATATCGGTCTCTTTATTACCCGAAGCCTGGGTTATAGAAAGGGATCCTGACATCGTTCCCTTTGTCACACCAGATGTCGTCGTACCGCTGGTACTGAACGTCGAAGTTTCTTTCCAGCCGCTCGTTGTGAGTGCGCTTTTATAGTACGCGTCAACTTTATCAAAGCTGTCCGCGGTCGTTAGCGTTACCCAAAATCCGTTCGACTTACCCTGTTGGGCCCCTGACAATGAACTGGTGACCTTCGCACCGGGATAAATCGGGAAGTCTTTCGGAAATGTATCAGGTATCTGCCCTGAGCTTATATCCATTTTTGCACCGGTTTTCTGATCGGTGAGCGTCATTTTTCCATTTTGGAGATCCTGCAGATTGGTTTTGACTCCGGTTCTGCTCTCAATTGCCGATTGCAATAAGCCTGTTCCTATCCGCTTTGCAAAAAACCGCATGATAATCGAACTTGCAATACCCAAAACAACGAGAAGAACTAAACACCCGATTCCAACAAATACCAATGGGTTTGTCCCTTTCTTTTCCGGTTTAGTTTCTGCCATATAACTCCTTTACTCAATCTGTCTACAGAAATCATTCATGATTTCGTAAAAACAATTGTAAACGGATCGTGTATGTAAAATAACAAATCAGTACTTGGACAATTGTAAACATTAATAGGTCGGCGTTGCAAGTCCCTTATCATCATTAACCGGAATCTGGAGTAAAAAGCCGAGCGCATTTGCGATAGAAACACCAACACGAAGCCCCGTAAATGAGCCAGGACCCGTAATTACGGTAATACCTGTTATATCTTTTAGGGATATATGTTTTTCCTTGAGGAGCTCTTCAATAAGCGGTAAAACAGTTTGCGACTTCATCACCTTCGATTCACGTATTTTTTCAAAACGCTTTCCGTCAATCTCGATAGCTACCTTTGCTGTATTGATGGCCGATGTGTTAATAAAAAGTGTACCAGACATAATTAATCCTTCATTTTCCGCAACTTAAAACTAATAAACATCGGTGTATGATTTCTGACGACTTCAGTCATTTTCTCCTTCAACAGTGCCCTATTATTCGGCTCACGGGTCTCCTCCAAAAAAAGGTGATTCACGGCAAATGAATTCAGATATTGGGACAGTAACCAATGATAATGTGGGAATCCTTCATATTTGTCTATGACAAGACCGGGGGTAAAGTAATCGGTAATAACACGGCCAACCTCCACCCCTTTCTTATCATGAAGCGGATATGCTTTATGCGCATTCTCAAAACACGGATGCTGTGTACTTATAACAATTAATCCACCCGGTTTTGTCACCCGGGCAATTTCCGCTACTGCACGATCAAGATTCGCCAAATCCATAAGGACCATGTTACACAACACGACATCGAAAAGGGCGTCAGAAAGTTGTAGCGCTTCCAGATTTTCAACTTTATATTCAATATTATGGAAATTTTGACTTCGCGTGATAGCTATCTCGACCAGTTTTTCAGTAAAATCAACCCCGACAACTTTTTTTGCAGTCTTTGCCATTTTACGTGAGATGTATCCGTTCCCGCAGCCGGCATCAAGAACAGTTTTACCATGTAAATCTCCAAGGAATTCGCCAACGATAGGATTTATCACCAATTCATGACGGATATCACCCTTTTCTCCGATTCCTTTATCCCAAATATCGGCAATTTGCTCCCAACGAAGCTTATTAACTGCTTTTTTCATACTACTGTGACCGCTCCTTGCCGGATAATGGTGTATGGTTCGACTGAACAGTCAACGACAGTTGATGCCTGACCCACGCTGCAAACACCAGGTACGACATAATCAACAAGCTTCATAAGTTCAGGATTAAGATCGGTCAAGGAATAGGGGGTGGGATCTCCGTGAAAATTTGCAGACGGTCCTAAAATCGGAACCCCCACTGCTTTTATGATTTGTATTATTGTCTGATTATTCGGCATTCGAAGACCAATCGTTTTTCCGCCGCCGCGGATAGGGGAGTAGATCAAATCAGTTTTACACGGAGCCACGATTGTCAGCGCACCGGGCCAATAATCGTGCATTAAACGTCGCACAATATTAAAAGGCTGAAGATAATAGGCGAGTGCCTTATCTATGGAATCAACTAAGACCGGAGTTGCCTTCGACAACGGCCGTTTACGTATTTCGAAAAGCCTGTCCACAGCCTGCTCACTATCAATCCGGCACCCTATGCCAAAGGCTGTATCGGTGGGAAAAATGATAATCCCTCCCTTATTGAAAGCCTCTACAGCCCCTTTGTCATAATCTTCCATACATTATATATACTATAGCGCCCCGTCAATTTGTATACGATGTGAGTCATCAGGAAGGGTGGAAAAACGTATATCCGTCCTATTCGCCGGTAACAGTCGCCCTAGTCGTTCAGCCCATTCAATGATAATGAATGCCTCGGGATCCGTTACCATCTCTGAAAATCCTAACGCATTGATATCATCGACAGATGACAGACGATATAAATCAATATGGTACAGCAAAGAATTTCTCTTCGTAGTATAACGTCGCACAATAATGAAGGTAGGCGAGAGTAGGCGATCTTTTATACCAAGTCCTTTTGCAAATCCTTGGGTAAACGTAGTCTTTCCGGCCCCAAGGTCACCATACAGACAAACAACTGCCGCTGACGTTTTTCCACCCGCTCCCCTCTTGAATGACAAAGCAAGCATCCGGCCGATTTCTGCAGTTTCAAAAGGCGTATATGTTGTAAATGTCTTATGAATCATAGAGTTCACGGCAGTGGCACAATTATACCATCAGACTGAGGTTTTGGACTGATCTTTTGTATGGATCCATCGCTCCCAGACAAATACTCCCGACAATATGCCCATCCCCAGGCCGACACATATGAATGAAAATAAGAGAGGACGGAGGATGTTTCCTGATTTGGTTGCCGTCGATACCGACGTAGGAGTAGCACTTATTTCATCTCCTAGTACCGAAAATTCCCCGCTCGCGGTCGAAAAGAACGAAATAGGAGTTACGGAAATAATATGAGACGGCGTAACGGTACGCATTACGATCGGCGTGGATGTCGGTGTGGGTGTTAGCGTTGATGTAGGCGACGGCGTCAACGTAGGAGTTGGCCTATTTGTTGGGGTCGGCGTATTCGTGGGCGTAGGATCAGGTTCATTTATAGTTACCGTAAGCGCGTTGGAGGACCAGTTCACGTTTGTCGCGCTCCCATAATAAAACCCAACTTTCAAACTATAATCGCCTTCTCCTTTATACCCGCTGTCAGTAAAATCGCTTTTCACCACGAGAGAGCCATCCCACTCGCCAATTTTAATTGACCGCTGACTCGTATTCCCGGCACTGTTTTTTACCCACTCATCACCGCTTTTTGTGTACCCAAAATAATTGCTTGAACCAGATTGATAAAATGCCCCCTTAATATAGATTGTTTCTCCTTCCGTAAATCCTGATGCAGAAGCCGTGATAGTAAACTCTTCATCACCCAATAGTGTTGTTTTATCACCCATTATCGACAATGTCCGTGAGGCATAAACAGGAGAAACAAGAAGTAAATATAGTAATACAAATCCTAATATCTGAAATCCGGGCAGACGGATCATTAACCTCAAATTTTACAGAATGAAAAGAAGAAAATATGTAACGCTTCTAACAATTAGATTGATATTCTATCAATCTCATATATGCTATGTAATGGATAATGGTCTGCAAAAGAAATTTTGTGTCCATTCGGAACAAAAGGATCGTTCATTATATAGTTTCCACCCGAACCACTTATGAGCACAACAAAATGCGTATCTCCATTTGAGTATTTTATTCCAACAACTACGGGACGACCAGAACCCAATTCACTATCAATTTCTGAAGAAATTCTTGAACTCGTCGTTCCGTCGGCTACAATCGTTCTATTTAAAAATGCAGGATAATATGCGGCGAAATTTGATGCGTTAGCGTTTATTGTAAGCGGGGTTACATTTTTATGTCCAAAATGGGTATAAATCATTGCCATAGAGGTCAAAAGGCAACCATCAGAAGCAATGCTGTACTGTGTATTATTTAACGCAACGTTACCCCACTGGCTGTCCCGTTGATTATAATAACAACCCCAGTCATCACAGACCGTTTGATTGGTAAGAATTGTCGCGCCTCCCTGACTTGATGCGAAACCTGAAAAACCTGCTAACTGTGCTTTCGCCTGAGCGAGAAGCTGTTGATAGACAGATTCTTGGCCTTGAGTTTGAGCGAGGAGTGCATTCTCCTCTTGCTTTTGCTGAGCAAGTTCATCATTCTGCTGCTGAAGCTCTGTCTGTATTTCCAGAAGCTGACTTTTTTTCTCCTCACGCACTTGTTTACTTTCGTTATAACTATTTTGCGTTGCTTTCACCTGAAACACTAACGCGGCGTCCTCCTGCTGTACGGTCTGAATATACTTTGCCCGTTCGATAAAATCTGCCACATTTTTGCTGAATAAAAGTAATCCAAATTGGGGAGTTGAAGACCGTTTGTACGCTTCAGGAATCCTATGAAGAAGCAGCGCAAGCCGGGAAGTTAAAACACTCTCCAACCGCACAACTTCAGTTTCTAATTGGCTAATTTCATTAAGCAATGTAGTTATTTTCGTTTTGGTCGCGTCAATACGGAGAGTAGTCAACTGAATCTGACTATTCATGTATTTTATTTTAGAAGCCAGTGTATCACTTTGATTCCGACATGCATCGCTAATGCTCTGATAGCAACTGGATTTTTGGGGATCATTATTAGCAAAATGAGCACATGGGTCTTGGTCAGTACTCGGGCATGTCTCTTGTGCAGCAATTCTAACCGGTAGCCAAAATGATAGAAAAACGAGGATAAAAACCCATTTGATATTCTTCATGCATGTGTCAAAATTTCAAATAGCGGCTTAAAGCCACAAAACTTCCAATCGATCCGAGAAGAAACCCAACCAGACCTAAAAATAACAAAAATCCTCCCGCTACTCCGGCGAATGCCCACGTGGTAAGCGATCCGAAGATCGTCGAGATAAGCGGTATCATACCTAAAAATCCCATAAGCATAGGACGGAGCCATAGCATGACTCCCATGATAATCATCCACGAGACGATTGCCCCGAGCGTTCCGTATAATCCGCCTTCAACAATAAACGGCGTCTGTATATACCATGGTGATGCACCGACCAATTTTAGTATTTCGATCTCATCTTTTTTAAGCGCAATTTTCATTCCGATGATAGTCATAACGATAAGAATCGAATTGAGGGATAGCAACCCCACAAGTATTCCTCCGACCCACCGGACCGCATGAGTCCAGCGGAGAAGTGAGTCAACGACATCTTTTTGAAATACCACTTCTTCAACACCCTGTGCTTTTCTTATAATCGGGTCGAGATCACGCAAATAATTCGGGTCTGTTGCTGAAACCTCAAGAGACGCGGGTAATATATCTGCCGTGACCATCTCAAGAAGGAGCGGATCGTTTTTATTCTGCTGACGGTAAATTGCAAGTGCATCGTCTTTGGAAACATATTTGAGCGATGCAACCTTTCCCGTCGACTCCAGTGTTTTTTTAAGCGAATCCGCATCCGTCACCGTCGCTTTGTCTGCAAAGAAAACGGTTATCTGTGGTTTGCCCTCAAAATACTGGAGAACTAACGATGAAAAAATTGTAGCAAGGAAGAACAGTCCTGCGAGGAGCATCGTCAAAAACATGGTTACAACCGCCGCAAGGGTTTGATACGGCGATCGGCGCATATGGGTCCACACATTAAGAATCCGCATGTTCTTTTTTTCCTTTCTCATGGATGGTAACGTGATATTTTCCTTTTTCTTCATCCCGGACAATCCGGCCTTTATTGAGCGTAATCGTCCGTCTCTTTAACTCATTGACGACATTCACGTTATGTGTCGCCATAATTATTGTCGTACCGATTTTTTGAATTTCTTTTAAGATATCAAGAATATCCCACGACGTCTGTGGGTCCAGATTGCCGGTCGGTTCATCGGCAAGAAGGATACTGGGTCCCCCGACAATTGCTCTTGCTATACCCGTCCGCTGCATTTCGCCGGCAGAAAGTTGCAACGGAAAACTATTCCGTTTATCCGCCAATCCGACAAGCTCAATAACATCAAGGACACGCGTTGATATATCTTTGGAATTTTTTCCGAGAATCTCTAATCCCAACGCCACATTTTCAAAAACAGTGCGATCGGTTAATAGTTTAAAATCCTGAAATACCGTCCCTACCTTCCGGCGTAATAAATAAATTTTACTTGAGGGAAGCGTGCTTATATTCCAATCATCAATATGGATAACGCCCTTCGTTGAAACGGTATCACGGATAAGCAAGCGCAGGAATGTGGTTTTGCCGGCTCCCGAGGGACCGATGAGGAAAACAAATTCGCCGTCTTTAATCTCAACGGTTATGTCGGACAGGGCGCTCGTATGCCCGGAAAATTGCTTTGAGACATTGTCAAATCGAATCATTCCTATTGGAGTTCTACCTTTCCTACGTCCATTAGCCACGCTACATTTTTAGCTGCCATCGTTTGCCCCCACACTTTTACCTTTTTTCCGGCGAATTGGTCGAGGTCTACAACGGAAGAAATGAGGTAAACCGTTTGTGAAGGTCCGCCGTCACGGATTAACTGGTGAGATCCTTCCCCGTCAGACGCGCCACCCTTTTGGATAACACCAACGGCAGAATCCTTAAACGTGGTTGAATCAGTACTACCCACAACCTTATCTGTTTTAATCGAACCTGAAGCGGAATTTGCGGTACTCCCCGCAGCCGTTCCGGCTTTCTTAGACAAGAGATACCCCGTTCCGATTCCGAGCAGTACTAAAACCCCGTAAACGACGAAAACGATTTTTGAGTTATTTTTCATAGTCATATCATCTGATTTCGGCTCTTCAGCTTCCACCGTACGATTTTGTACGTGAGGATTAGGTTTCACGGGTGGCATCGCCACCTTTTCATTTACTCGTTGCATACACTTCCCCCCTCGTGCACTCCATTATCACCTCTTACGATATTTTTTTCAAGTATGCGATAATGAAGTCATCAAGATCCCCGTCCAACACACGATCGGTATTCCCCGTTTCATGCTGCGTCCGCAAATCCTTGACCATGTGATACGGATGAAGCACATACGAACGAATCTGATTCCCCCATCCAGGCGTTTTATATTCTCCTTTCACTTTGCTCTGTTCATCGCGCACCTTTTCCTGTTGCATCGCCCATAATTTTGCCTGAAGAATCTTGAGCGCATACTCTCTGTTTTGCCCCTGATACCGCTGTGCCTGGCTTGCAACGATAATGCCGGTCGGTTTATGACGGAGCCGTACGGCTGTTGAAACTTTATTCACATTCTGACCGCCTTTTCCGCCTGCCCGATAAAAATCCCATTCCAAGTCTTCCTCCTTCACTTCCACTACGGCCTCTTCATCAAAAACCGGCCAGACTTCCGCCATAGCAAACGATGTTTGACGGAGATTATCTGCGTTAAACGGAGACTGCCGTACCAGACGGTGGACTCCCGCTTCCGCCTTTAAAAATCCGTACGCGTAACTGCCCGTGACGGTAATCGTTACGCTTTTAATCCCTGCCTCATCTCCCGGAGTAAAATCAATTTCCTCACAGTCCCAACCTTTTCGCTCAACATAGCGCGTATACATCCGGTAAAGCATCGAGGTCCAATCCATCGCCTCCGTACCGCCCTGACCCGCATGAAGCGCAAGGATGGCATCATTAGCGTCATACGGTCCAGATAAGTACAGTGCGAATTCCAGCCGGTCTACTTCACGGGTTAATTCGGTTGTGTTTCCGTCAGAAATGAGAAGTTCAAGCATCTCTCCCTGTTCCAATTCTTTCTGGAGGATGGCCATTCGTTTCATCTTTTTAGCAGCAGCCTTGGAATCACCCCAAAAATTCTGATGGGTGCTTTCTGCCTCGATTTCCCGGATTGCTTTGCGCTTTCCGTCCAAATCGAGTTTGGCAAGTACATGGGTGGCCCGGGTCTTTAAATCTTCATCCATGAGGCTCATTGTAGCAGAATAAACGGAAGAATTCCTATTTTTTAGCAGGTGGTTTACAGAGCGCCTGCTGGATTTCCTGCTTTTGATCAGCGGGTAATTTGTCAAACTGCGCCGTTAACTGATTCACGGCATTTTTAACAATAATCGTTTGAATCCTTGACTGTACAGCTCCTTCTGCTGCTCCAACCACGCCGCTAACGATCTGCCCAGCGTTTAAGGGCTTTACGTGAGCCTCATCGGATACTCCGAGCACATTTGCCGACTGTTCTCCTATCGACGTTTTGAGGACTACATCATGAACCTGTTGTATGATTGACGGGCGCTTCTGTGCGGTTAGTCTCGGCCATAATAAACTCCCACCCGCAAGCGTGATCACTGAAACGATGAGTGCAAAAATAAAATTCATACGTCTTAGAACGTATTATACGCCAAAAGTGACAAGCACACCCTCCCCATGATATAACTATCGTCGATGATTATTATGGGTGTAGATCCTGGTTTTGCGCGTGTCGGATGGGCGATTATCGAGCACAAAGCCTCACGTATCACTCCGAAAGCATATGGGTGTATTGAAACGGAAAAGACTGAGACGTTGCCAAACCGCCTGATGATTACGCATAACGCAATTCAAACACTTATCAAACGGTTTTCTCCGGACTGCATGAGCGTCGAAGAATTATATTTTGCAACCAATGCAAAAACGGCGATCAGTGTCGGGCAGGCGCGTGGGGTTATTCTTCTTGCCGCTGCACAGAAAAATATTCCCGTGGTATCATATTCACCATTGACGATAAAACGCACAATTTGCGGTGACGGAAAAGCGGATAAATCACAGATAGGTCGTATGGTCACGAAAATTCTGAAGCTTAAAGAGATTCCGAAGCCCGACGATACAGCCGATGCGCTCGCAATCGCACTCACACACGGCTATTCATTCCGTCTGACAGACAAATTTATATGATAGGAAGATTAACAGGAACTATCGAAACGACCGGACAGTCACCGCTTATCATCGACGTCCACGATGTGGGATATACAGTATTTGTGACGTCAACGGAGCAAAAAAACCTCAAAAGCGGTCAGAAGACAACATTATATATTCACACACACGTGCGGGATGATGCGCTTGACCTGTTTGGGTTCAGCCAAATTGAAGATCTCAAGCTATTTAAACTACTACTCACCGTTTCAGGAGTCGGTCCGAAGACAGGGCTTTCGATTATTGACCGCGGGGCAAACGGTGTTGAGAAAGCAGTCATGAATGCCGATATCGATTTTTTTACGACTATCCCCCGGCTCGGTAAAAAGAACGCACAAAAAATTATTATTGAATTGAAAAATAAACTCGGTGGATTACGCGATATCGATCTCTCGGATTCCGGAGGGAGCGAAACAAAGCAAATACTTGATGCCTTAACTGCAATGGGTTTTGACCGGCGCGACGCCACGGAAACAATACGCCAGTTAAACCCCGCTGACACGCTGGAGCAAAAAATCCGTTCATCATTAAAGTTATTAGGAAAACGAGCATAGTATGGCCAAAAAGAAGAAAGACAAAAAAATAAATGAGGTGATCGTCGAGACAACGGCGATTGAAGAGGAAAAACTTTTTACGTCGCTTCGCGCCGTATCCTGGGATGAATTCCAGGGACAGGAAGCGATCAAAGAAAATCTCCATATTGCAATCGCGGCAGCAAAAAAACGGAAACAGGCAATTGAACACATACTTCTCTATGGTCCGCCCGGAATAGGCAAAACGACGCTTGCCCATCTCATCGGACGCGAGATGGGAGTAAATGTCAGGGTCACATCGGGTCCCGCTCTCGAACGCGCGGGAGATCTTGCCGCGATTTTAACGAACCTTGAACCTAAAGATATATTGTTTATTGACGAAATACATAGGCTCAATAAAGTTGTGGAAGAAACACTCTATCCCGCTATGGAAGATTTCGCTCTGGATATTGTCCTGGGCAAAGGCCCCTCTGCGAGAACCCTCAGGCTTGACCTGCCGCAATTTACGATTATCGGGGCAACGACGCGGATCGGACTTATGTCCTCACCCATGCGTGACCGGTTCGGCGTTATTGCCCGGCTTCCGTATTATGATGTAAAAGATCTGGAAAAAATTCTCGCGAAGGCTGCACAAAAATTGGAGATTAAAGTAGAACAACATACACTCCATGAAATCGCTAAACGCGGGAGAGGAACGCCCCGCATTGCCCTACGATTATTGAAGCGGATCCGCGATGTCGCGGAAGTGAGGGGCGTTGGCATTGTTACCGACACAATATTACAGCAATCGCTCGCGATGCTTGAAGTCGACGAGATGGGATTGGATGCATCAGACCGGCGGCTTCTTACAACCCTTATCGATCACTTCAACGGCGGTCCGGTCGGCGTTGATACCCTTGCGTTATCGCTCTCAGAAGATATCGGGACGGTAGAAGAAGTCCTTGAACCCTATCTTATGCAGATCGGCATGCTTAAGAGAACTTCGCGGGGCCGTGTCGCGACAAAAAAAGCATTTACGCATTTAGGTAAGATCATCCCCAAAGCTCTCCTGGAATTTATTTAATTTTTCATCACTATTTGCAATTATTCATTCAAATGCCAAAGGAGCAAACTGGCACTCATCGAAATAGAGCGCCACAGAAGGAAAAACGAATTAATATTCTAAGAAAATTTATCGATTATCCCGATGCAATAGTCTAAACTACGATTTATGCTGTATTTAGGCCATTGTAATGCTCCGCGCTTAAATATTACGAAACAATGCCGATTGCGATAAAACGCGCTGTCCGGGTTGTAACATTCTTCATTGTATGCGTCTCACCCGGTTCTGCAACGAGTGCATCCCCTTTTTCCAATAGCACGTCCTGCCCGTCTATCGACGCTATAACGCGGCCTGAAACAATGATAAAAACTTCCTGCATCGTGCGGTGTGTATGCGCGCTAAACGATCGGTTCGGATACAATACTGCCCAATTGACCATTTGAATATCTCCTCGGGCTAAATCGTGAAGATGGAACAATACTTTCTTGACGACCCCGGGATCATTTGGATCTTCATGACCGGCTGGTTCCAAGGTTAACTGTTTTGATCGAACTATTTTCATATAGTATGCGTATGACCGACATGAATATGCTCCTGCCGGCGCTCACGCCCCCGACGGCCATGCCGGTGATCATGGATAAGATTATGCTTGACAAGAAACTTCGTATCACCAAGAACTTTGTCTACTGTCGCGTCGGCAACGAGCTTATGATCTTCCGATAAAACCAGCACCCGATCTGCCATCTCAGCAAGAAGCGATAAGTCATGTGTTGTCATGATGAGCGTTTCTCCGCGTTTTTTTGCTTCATCTATAAAATCAATAAGCCGGCTTTGGCTCTTCGGATCAAGACTCGCAAGCGGCTCATCCATAAGCCAAACGATAGGCTTCATGGATAATATCGATGCGATGGCAACACGTTTCTTTTCCCCGCCAGACAACGTGAATGGTGTGCGGTCACGAAGCGATTTGATGTTAAGGACGTCTAGTGCCCATTCCCCTCGTTTTATTACATCATCCGCGCTCAAATTCATCTGTAAAGGGCCGAAAATGATTTCATCCCAAACCGTTTGGTTAAACAGCTGAACATCCGGATCCTGAAACACAAAACCGACTTTCTGCCGGAACGCATACTCATGCTCACCTGATTCGAAATATGAGGCAGTCAGTGGTTTCCCAAAGAACGATAGTTGACCGCCCGTCGGAAATTCCAGACCATTCAACAGTTTGAGTAATGTGCTTTTACCCGAACCGTTTGCTCCCAGGATTGCTATCCGTTCCCCGGCATGTATCTCAAAGGACACAGAATCCAACACATGGGATTTTTCATATTCAAACGAAAGGTTATTTGCTTCAAATATTTTTTGGGTATTCATACGCTTTATGCGGATAAAAATCCGATGCCGATTATCCCGATTAATGATAATCCTACCAATACATCTCTGGAATGAAATATAAAATTGTTTACGGTTCGGATTTTCCCGGTGTATCCGCGACTCACCATCGCATCACGCACTTCACCGCTTAATGTAATTGATTTTACCATGAGATTCCCCGCAATAATCCCGACGCCGCTTCGTGCCGCTCCTGCCGATTGCCGTCCTACGGTTCTACTCTTTCTCGCAAGCATCATATCAAGAGCCGCTGTTAACAACACATTAATATAGCGAT
>Ga0182021_10004391_pt1 | contig 16599 bp, 14 predicted proteins | sample 612E3MmetaG_FD_120493 | JGI IMG/M metagenome (GOLD analysis project Ga0182021, IMG submission 120493) | Permafrost microbial communities from Stordalen Mire, Sweden - 612E3M metaG (Illumina Assembly) | ecosystem: Environmental > Terrestrial > Soil > Wetlands > Permafrost | place: Sweden...
ATTTGCGTCGCATCCCTTCGTTGCTCGTCGGTCAAATACGTCGAGTATTCTCCCTCCTCGCGCCTCGGGCTGCTCGCAACTCCGCAATTTCACTCGGTCCGTCAAACCGTTCGGTGCTCTAGCCCCTTTCCCGGCCGGGAAACTTCATGACAATGGAGTCTGGCCGGCGAGGCTGCTAACGTTTGCGAGGAAAGACGCTGACGATGAGCACTCTGAGGGAAGAGCCCGATGATCGAGAGGTGAGGCCAGGACTCTGGCACGTGGAATCGGTGCTTCTCGTGGTGGCGTTGGTGTCCTTCCTGGTGGTCATCTTGCGGACCGCGTGGGTTTGCGACGACGCCTACATCACCTTCAGGACCGCTAGAAACTTCATCGCCGGCTACGGCATGCGCTGGAACCAGGTCGAGCGCGTGCAGAGCTTCACCCATCCCCTGTGGTTCTTCCTCACCAGCGGGCTGGCCATGGTGCTACGCGATTTCTACCTGTCGACGTTGCTGGCGTCGGTGCTTCTGTCGCTCGGTACCGTGATTTTCGTGGTGTTGCGCGCGACCGATCACAAGACCCTGGGCCTGCTGGGCCTGGCGTTCCTGGTTTCCAGCAAGTCCTTCGTGGATTTCAGCACCAGCGGACTGGAGAACGCGCTGTCGCATTTTCTCTTCGTACTGTTCCTGCTGGAGCTGGTTGGCCGCTGGCCCTTGCGGCGCTGGACCCAACCCGATACCACGGAGCCCGATGCCTTTCGCCTGGCCTTCTTGTCGGGGCTGATGACGCTGAACCGGCCTGACACCCTTCTGCTCACCCTCCCGGTTCTTACCGCTGTGCTACGTCCCGGCTGGAAGTCCTGGCGAACCTGGTGGCTGGTAGCCAAGGCCTTCTCGCCCTTCATGCTGTGGGAGTTGGTTGCGCTCGTCTACTTCGGCTTCCCCTTTCCCAACACGGCCTACGCCAAGCTGGGGGCGGGGCTTTCCACGTCTTCGATGATGCGACAAGGACTGGCCTATCTGGTGAGCGAGCTGGTCTTCGATCCCATGGCGCTGGTGATCCTAGCCCTGGCAGTGGTGGCGCCCTTCGTGGTGAAGGAACGTCGTCTGCGACCAGTGAGCGTGGGCTTCGTGCTCTATGCTCTGTACTTGGTTCGGGTTGGCGGCGATTTCATGGCGGGGCGTTTTTTCTCACTATTCGTCGTTGGGGGTGTCTTCGTGATCCTTCGGTGCGCGCCCCTCCTGCTGCGCAGCACGAAACGCTTCACCCCATCGCTCGCCTTGGTGATCCTGGGCTTGGGTCTCGTGATCACGCCGAGGCCAGTGTTGACCGCGGAGCTCACGGCCGGCTGCGAAGGAGAAAGGCAGCTCGATGCCCGCGCTGTGGCCGACGAGCGTCTCTGGTATCGCAAGGAAAGCTCGCTCGCCTGTCGTGACTACAACTCGGCGGTGGGAGGCTGGTTCAGCGAGCAGGGCATAGCTCTGCCGCCCGGCAAGGCATCGGTCCACATGACCATTGGATTCTTTGGCTTCGCCGCGCCCCGAAACCACATCATCGTCGATCTGTGGGCCTTGACCGACCCCTTGCTGGCGCGTTTGCCCGCCGAGAATCCCAACAATTGGCGCGTCGGCCATGTCGGGCGCGCAGTGCCCAAAGGCTATCTGGAAACGCTGGAGACGGGAAAGAACCAATTCCAGGACAAGCATCTAGCAGAGTTCTACGACCACCTGTCGGTGATCACGCGCGGCCCGCTTTTCAGTTGGGAACGGCTGAAGACGATCTGGCGCTTCAACCTCGGTTCCTACGATCATCTCCTGCGAAAACCGTCTTGAACCCTCCCAGGGTTCCCATGTCAGCGACTTGGCGCCCCTCGACCGTCAACCTGTGCTAGCTTTGACGACGGAACCGCCCTTCCGGCCGGTCCTTTTTTGAACGTGCCCCATGCGCATCACCGAACGCATTCTCAGTGCCACCCTGGTCGGCTCCGATTGGGTCCTCTGGCTGCTCGTCTTTCTGTCCATCCTGTCTGTCACCATCATGGTCGAGCGGGCCATCGTCATGTCGGGCCGCGCGCCCCAATTGGACGATTTGGGTGAACGCCTGCTCAAGCTCCTCTCAGCCGGCGATTTCAAAGGCGCACGCGAGATCCTGGGTCCGCCGCGCTCGCCCGAGGTGCGGGTGGCGCTGATCGGCCTGGGCGAGTTGCCCCATGGGCGCATCGCTGCCGCCGAGGCCATGGCCAGCGCCCGATCGCACGAGCGCCTGGCCATGGAGAAGCACTTGGGCATTCTGGGCACGTTGGGCAACAACTGCCCCTTCATCGGTCTGTTTGGGACCGTGCTCGGCATCATCAAGGCCTTCGCCGACCTTTCGCACAACCAGGGCGGCGGGGCTGCCGTGGTGATGGCGGGGATTGCCGAGGCGCTGGTGGCCACCGCGGTCGGCCTCATGGTCGCCATCCCGGCGGTCGTGGCCTACAACATCCTGCAGGGCCGCGTGCGCCGTACTCTCGGTCGAGTGGACGCCATGGCGCACCTGATCCTGGCCCGATCGCATGAAGAAGCAGGAGCCGCTTCATCGTCGAGCAAAGGGGCGTAGGTCATGGTGAGCGCGGCCAGTCGCTTCGAAGACGATGACTCGGGCCGGATGATCACCGACATCAACGTCACGCCTCTCGTGGATATCACTCTTGTTCTGCTCATCATCTTCATGGTCACCACTACCTACATCGTGAATCCGTCGATCAAGGTGGAGCTGCCCAAGGCCGCGAGCGGGACCGAGCAGACGCGTACCACCCTGGCGCTCACCTTGACCAAGGAAGGTGTTCTCTACCTCAATGGCGAGCCCTCGAACGACACCGGGGTGGTCCGTGCCATCGCGGCCGAGCTGCCCCGGAATCCCGATCTGCAGGCCATAATCGCCGCCGACAAGGTCGTGCCCCACGGTAGCGTCGTGCACCTGATCGACCTGGTCAAGCGCGCGGGCGTGCGCAAGTTCGCCATCAACGTCGACGCCGCTTACCAATCGGGTGCGGTCATGCCGGCGCAGTCCGGTGGCGTCGTGCCGGCCGCAGTTCCCATGCCCTAGCGAGACCGACGGTGGCAAACGGCGTGGCGCTCGGCGGGTGGCGTGCTCATGCGACCCTCTGGGGTGCGCTCATCGCGTTTGTCGTCCACGCCGCGATCGCGCTAGCGGGGTCTTCGGTCTCACACCGGTCCAGGCCGGGCCGGGCACCCGTCATCGTCGAGATGGACACAGTCGAGAGGCAGCCGGTCCCGCTCGATCCGCCGCCGGTCGAAGCAAGAATCGAGACCGCGACGCCAGCACCCCGCATGGCGAGCAGACGGCCCCTGGCCAAGCCGCCCGCGCCCCTGCCACGCCCCAACCGCGAGGTGCCTCCGGCGCCGTCCGCCGCCGAGCCTCCGCCGCCAGTTTTCGGCGTCACGCCTGAGTCAGTCATCGAGGGCGAAAGTGGAGTTGCGGTGCCGGTGGGAAACACGCTCATGACCGAGGACCGTACGCCGGCCAAGGCACCGCCTGCGCCACTCCCGCCGGCGGTCGCCCCCAACGCCTTTGCGCCCGAGGCCGACAACCTGGTCTGCGAGCACGCGGCCATGGTCCGCGACCTCAAGCCAGACTATCCCCCCGAGGCGCAGCGTCTGCGCATCGAGGGCCAGGTGAAACTCCGTGTGGCCATCGATCGCCAGGGCAACATGCGCTGGGCACGAGTCATCAAGTCTGCCGGCTACGGCCTGGATGAGGCCGCGAAACTGGGCCTAGCCCGCTCCAAGTTCAAACCCGCCCATTCCTGTGACGGCCGCGTGGTCGATCAGGTCATCACCTACACCTACACTTTTCAACTCGGAGACTGAAAGATGGACAAGCCTGCGTAACGCCGGTTATCCTCGTTCTGGATAGTATCGCGCGCCATGCGTGCATCCACCCTCACTCTAGCTTCCTTCCTGGTCGCCCTGGGCTCTGGCGTCTCGGCCTGGGCGCAGGACCGCTCGTTTGACGTCCAGCTTTTCCACCCCGCGGTTGGCCCCAAGAGCTACGTCACCCTGGACAGCGCCGACGTTCCTGGTCACCTCCGCTTCAACGTGGGCCTTCTGACCAACTACCAGTACGGTGCGTTCGCGCTCGACTCCACCCTGAAAGACAGCACCACGCAGTTGGATGTCGTGCGCCACCAGGCCATGGCTGAGATCTACGGGGCGGTGGGACTTTTGAACCTGTTCGAGATTGGCGTGGCCGTGCCCATGACCTTGTACCTTTCGGGCGACGGCTTCGACCATGAGGGCCAGCCCACCGGTGCTTCCATCAACGCCCGTGGGATCGGTGACGTCCGCGTGGAGGGCAAGGCCGCGCTGTTTGCCTTTGGCCGCGATCAGGCCTTCGTGTTCGGCCTGTCGGGGGGGGCGACCTTTCCCACAGGTGATTCGGCGAACTTCCTGGGCGAGCGGTCCGTTACCGGCCGTGGCCGGGTTTTGTTCGAATACCAAAATTCGGAGCGCTTCCGCGCCCTGGTCATGCTGGGATACTTGCGGCGGCAGGGATCCCACGCCTTCCAAGCGGTGACCGGCAACCAGATGTTGTATGGCGCAGCGGTCGACTACCGCGTGCTGCCCGACATGTCTGTGCTGGCCGAGGGCACCGGCCGGATTGGTTCTCGCACCTACGTCGACGGCAATCCGGCCGAGTTCGACGTGGCCATGCGCGCCTACCTGTCGGCCATGTTCAGTCTCCTGATGGGCGTGGGCGTGGGCCTTGACCATGGCATCGGCAGCCCCATGTTCCGTGGTTTTGTGGGCTTGGGCTGGGCCCCGGATTTCCGTGACCGGGACGGTGACGGCATCCTGGACGCCGTCGACCGCTGTCCCGACGAACCCGAGGACAAGGACGGCTTCCAAGACGACGACGGCTGTCCCGACGAGGACAACGACAACGACGGCATCCCCGACGCCGTCGACAAGTGCCCCAACGAACCCGAGGATTTCGACGGCTTCCAGGATGAGGACGGCTGCCCTGATCCGGACAACGACAACGACGGCATCCCTGACTTCAACGATGCCTGTCCCAACGAGCCCGAGGACGGAAAGGGCAAGCGTCCGTTCGATGGCTGCCCAAGCACGGTGGAGGACTCGGACGGCGATGGCGTCCCCGACGTGAAAGACAAGTGCCCCGACGAGCCCGAGGACAAGGACGGCTTCGAGGACGAGGACGGCTGTCCCGACCCGGACAACGACAACGATGGCATCCCTGATATCTACGATGCCTGCCCCAACGACCCCGAAGACATGGACGGGTTCGAAGACAACGACGGCTGCCCAGATCTAGACAACGACAAGGATGGGATCCCGGACAAGCAGGACAAGTGTCCCAACGAACCGGAGACCCTCAATGGCTACCGGGACGATGACGGCTGTCCTGACCCAGGCGCGCCGATCGTCGTGCTGCGTGAAGACAAGATCGACGTCATCGAGCGCGTCACCTTCTTGCCCGGCCAGACCGATCTCAGTCCCGGGGGTCTCAGTATCGTCAAACTGGTGGCCATGGTCATGCGTGGGCATGCCGAACTGGCGCGCGTCCGCATCGACGTGCGCGCCGACGGCGTGACGGAGGGCACCATGCGGGGGCGTGCCCAGGAGGTGGCCAAGGCGCTTGCGGCCCATGGCGTTGACGCAAAGAGGCTCAAGCTGGGCAACGTAAGCGCCGGCTCCAGTCGGGTCCAGTTTGTCATCGAGAGCCGCTTGGCGCCCAAGACCATCAAGGCCCCATTCCCGGCGATGCCCCAGGCAGCGCCGCCTGAAATACCGCCACCCCAGGCGCCCCTACCCGAGGCATCGCCGTCCCAGGCGCCCTAGAGCACCGAACGGTCTACACTGGCCAAAGCTACATGAAACCCCGAGGCTGGGCCGTAACCGACGTTGGCCGCAAGCGCGAGCACAACGAGGACAGTTTCCTGTGCAACGATGAGTTGCAGCTCTACGCCGTGGCCGACGGCATGGGCGGTCACCTTGGGGGAGAGCGCGCGAGTCGCATGGCGGCCGAGATTCTGGAACACGAGATGAGCGCGCGGATGGCTAACTGCCCCCACACGGAGATGACCGGCGAAGCGATGGCGCAGGCCCTCAGCGAATCCACTGCGGCTGCGTCGAAGGCGATCTTCGAGAGTGCCCAGTCCGAGCCGAACTACACCGGCATGGGCACCACGCTGACAGGCCTGTGCTTCCATGGCGGGAGCGTGACCCTGTGCCATGTGGGGGACTCGCGCGCGTACCTCTTCCGGGACGGACGCGCGCGCCAGCTCACCGAAGATCATTCGTGGGTCCAGGAACAGGTGCGCGCGGGCCTGGTATCCGCTGACGATGTCCTGGTTTCCCGCTTTCGCAACATCATCACGCGATCGGTGGGTTTCGAGCCCGTGGTTTCGCCCGACCTTCTGACCATGCTGGTGGAAGCAGGCGATTGCTTCCTGCTGTGCTCCGACGGGCTGTGCAACTACTTTACCCCTGAGGAGCTGGGTGTTGTGCTCAGCGGCCATTTCTACGGCGAGGCGGGCTCGGCCCTGGTCACCATCGCCAATGAATGCGGCGGCGACGACAACATCACCTGCGTGATTGTGTATGTCGCGAATGTGCTGGCCGGGCCGACCGGCTCGACTCCTTGAGCCTAGCACTACTGATTGAAATTCTCCCGTCATCGTCGCTGCTGCGGGCCCTGTCCGCTTTCTCGCTCCTCAGTCAGATACGTCGAGTATCGTCGCTCGTCGCGGCCAGGGCTTCGCGCGACGCGCCGGCTCGGTCCGAATTTCAATCAGTATTGCTAGTCACGGCCCGTAATGGAATTCGCAGCGCAGGTCGGCCTGCGAGCGCGTGAGCGGCGAAGCAGGGCGACCCACCTCGTCGTCCTTGGTCGAAGTCGAACGAACCTAGGGAGTGCAGGTCGATTCCGGAGACCCAATGGTGCTGGCAACGTAGCTGCCAAGGTCACAGTTGGAATTGAGAACGAGCAGTCATTGTTCTTATCGCCGTGCACGTGGCGGGCGTATCACCACTTCCCGAGCCGGCTCGGCAACTCGCCGCCAATGCCAGAACGTCTACGGCCAGGACAATGCCGAATGCCCGCATCTCTTCTCCTTCGTGGTTGGAAAAACACGGTACCAGACTTCACGAAATGCCGAAATACCGCTCCGTCGCGGCGGCGCACGCCCGCCGGACGTGCTATGAAAGGGCTCTAACCAAAGGCTGAGACGATGCTGCACCGAAAACACGTGGACGCGAAGGGCAACTGGGTGACCTTTCGGCCCGACATCAAGATTATGGATTGTACAATCCGCGACGGCGGTCTAATGAACGACCACCAGTTCGACGAATCTTTTGTCAAGGCCGTCTACGAAACCTGCGCGGCCGCCGGGGTGGACTACTGCGAGCTTGGCTACAAGGGGTCCAAGCGCATCTTCGCGCCCGGCGAACATGGGGCCTGGAAGTTCTGTGACGAGGACGTGGTCCGCCGCATCGTGGGCGAAGGACCGCGTCCACTGCGCATCTCGGTGATGGCTGACGTCGACCGCACCGACTACCACACCGACATCTTGCCCAAGGACAAGAGCGTCATCGATTGCATTCGCGTGGCCTGCTACATCAGCCAGATCCCGGGCGCGATCGACATGATCAAGGACGCCCACGACAAGGGCTACGAGACCACGCTCAACCTGATGGCCATCTCCAAGGTCCAGGATCGCGAATTGGAAGAGGCGCTGGCTGCTCTGGCCAAGAGTCCGGTGGATACGGTCTACGTGGTCGATAGCAACGGCGCGCTCTATTCAGAGCAGATTCACGACTTGATACTCGGTTTCATGGCGGCGTTGGACGGGACCGGCAAACACGTCGGCATCCATGCCCACAACAACATGCAGCTTGCCTACGCCAACACCATCGAGGCGCTCATCGTGGGTGCCGACCGATTGGACGCCACCATCGCCGGGCTGGGGCGCGGCGCCGGTAACTGCGCGCTGGAGCTGCTGCTGGCGTTTCTCAAAAACCCCAAGTTCCACCTGCGCCCGGTCATCGAGTGCATCGAGCAGCATTTTGTCCCCCTGGCCAAGAAGCTGGATTGGGGCTACAGCATCCCGTACCTCATCACCGGCATGCTCAACGAACATCCGCGCGCGGCCATGGCGGTGCGCGAGAGCGAGCACAAAGACGAGTACCTGGCTTTTTACGACCGGATGGTCGAGAAGGACTAGCTACGGCTTGTCGGAAAATTCGAGGCTGCTTGGCAGGCGGGGCTGCGGCTAGCGGGTCGCGGTTCGCGTGGGCGAGGGCGTGAGCGAGTTCGTGGGCGTCACGCGGAAGGCGGGCCGCGGGCCGCGGGCCGCTCACGCTCACGCGACCCGCCCACGCAGACCGCATCACGCTGGTCGCTGCCGCCCACGCTACCGCTCACGCGCACGCTGGCCGACCTGCGCTTGGCCCTTGCTGCTGGCACTGGTCTGCGTGCTCGTACCGGGCCGTGGCGTGGCTGCGGAGTTGCGCCTGCCTTTTGCCACGCCCGCTGAGCTGACAGCTGCACTCGACGTTCTGGGCGACGCTGATCTGGTTGTGCTGGCCGACCCCAGCCGCCGGCCCGCGCGCTTGCGCTTGGCCACGCGGGTGGCTGCCCCGGTCGGCCGCGTGCGGGCCATGCTGGTGGACCTGGCGGCCTACCGAGCCGCCTTGCCCGCCTTGCGCCGGCTCGAATGGGAAGGGGAGGACCAGCGCCATGCGGGGGCCGGCCGGGCCCCGGAAGGCATGGTCGCCTGGGAGCTGGAGGTTCCGCTTTGGAATCTCGAAGGCAAGCTTTGGCTGCAGCCCACGCCCACGGGCGCCGACCTTGTCGTCGTGCAGGGTGATTTCTCGCCGGGCCTGGTCCGGCTTTCGGCCACTCCCGAGCCAGCCGGTACGACTCTGCTGTCGATTGATGCCTCCGCGAACCTACGCGACGTGAACTGGATCACCAGGCGGATGGTCAAGCGCAACGCCCTGGCCGAGCCGGGCCTGGCGGCAGCGGCCTTCTACGTCATGTTGCGCGCGCTGCACTTGCAGGCCGAACGCGTGGCCGACACCCAGGATCCGCGACGACGACCAACCGCTGTGCCCTCGCCGCTGGAGTTGTCGGAGCTTGACGGCCGACGCCTCGCCCGCCTGGCAGATGCAGGACTGCAAGCGCCCGCGTTGCTGGCGGCGGTTCGCAGCCGCGGCAATGGCCGCCTGGCGCTGGTCCAGGTTCTCGCTCTCTCCCGACTTGCCCCTGGCGCTGCTTTGGGCTTGGTCGCCCAACCCCAGACCTGGCAAGCCCTGCCTGGCTGGCGCAAGGTCAGCCTTGCCAAGACTGGAGCAGACTGCAGCAGCGCAGTTTGCTGGAAGGTCGATACCAGCTTCCCGTTCCTCGATCTCGATGCGACCTGGAAGGTGGGCACGCAGCCTTGGCGTGCCTCTTCCGTGGCAGGCGCCTGCCACGGGGCAGCCATGGGTCTGGATCTGCTTTCCTCCGGCGCGGTCACGGCAACCGTGCTGTCTCTGTACCCGCGCTTGGACAAGGCCGGGTATGTTCCGCGCAAGTCAATCGAGTCCGAGCCCCTGCTCGAGCACGGGCTGTCGCTGGGCTTGGCCTTGGTCGATGCGATCACCCTGGTGCGCGCACTGGACGCCAGCGCCCGCTGACCGGGCCCGAGTTGCCCGGGGTCACTCGCAGAAACCGATGGTGTTCAACAGGCCAATCCTGGTGCAGATGGTCCCGGCCGCGCAATCGGTGATGGAGGCCTCGACGTTCAAGTGGCACAGGTTGGCGCACATGCCGCTCCCGCAGAAGAGCTGTGGGCCACACAAGGAGCTGGCAGGGCTGCAGTTTGTGTATGCGGGAAGGTCGCGGCCAGCCGGGTCCTGGCAGGTCGCATTGCCGGTCGTCGGGCTCAAGTAACACCCCAACTTTGACAGCGCCGTCTCGCAGGGGTCCGGCGCGAAGATGTCACAGGTTGATCCTCTGCCCACCACATCCGGTGCCGGGGCATCAGCCGACGAATCGGGCAGCACCGCGGCGTCTGGCGTCTCGTCCCCCGTGCCCCCGACGCCCGGAATGCCGCCCCCGGCATCTTCCGACAGGATCACCAAACCGGCGTCGACGATCGTGCGGTCGGACGGAGTTGTCCCACCTGGTGGCGGGGCCGGGCGGGGTGCGTCGTCATGCGCCGCGCACGCCATCAGCAAGGAGCACAGGGTGCCCGCGGCGAGCCCGACGGCCGAGTGGCTCATTTTCCTAGGGTGCATTTGCCCTCCTTGCAGACAGCCGAATTGGCGGCACAGGAAGGATCATGCGACATCACGGCTACGCACATGGTGCCCGCACAGCGCGCCTCCCGGGCTCGCTCGGAGCTTGCCCTTTCCTTCTTGGGAATTGCCTTCTGCTTGCCACCGGCGGTACAGCCGCAGCAGTCGTCCGAGACCAGGACGCAGTCCGAAGCAACGTGGCAGGCAGCGGCGCCCTTTGCGGCTGGACCGGGCGCAGCCGCAGGCATCAAGCTAGCGGCCACTATGACTGCCTTCCACGCAAGTTTCATCGGATAGCCTGTAGTATAGCCCTTCGGGCCAGGAGCGGCACCACCTCACACTGCCCCCCACTCCCCGATTCTTCCTGACATCCTCCCCAGGTGTGAGCCCCAAGAAAACCCTGTGCATCGCGGCCCAAAGACGTACAAAATTGCTTCTGGTCCCTCGCAGAACTAACCTCTCGACCTGCCGGAGCGGTTGCATTCATGCCTAGACTGATTCTCGTCTCCTGTTTCGCCAGCCTGTCACTCATGGGCGCCTGTGTGGACACCAGCCAGCCCGCCAAGCTAGCCGAGTGCGCCAAAACGCATTCTTGCTCTGGCCCGGGGGGTAGCTCAGGCGGTGGCGGCGGTGGCATGACCGGGACTGGTGGGGCCACAGGCGGCCAGGGCGGAGGCGCAGGCAGCGGTGGCCAAACCGCCGGCACCGGCGGCGGAACCACAGGCAGCGGCGGTGGAACCGCGGGCAGCGGTGGTGGAACCGGGGGCAGTGCCGGTGGAACTGCGGGCAGTGGCGGTGGAACCGCGGGCAACGGCGGTGGAGCCGGGGGCAGCAGCGGGGGCGGCGGCGGTGGAACTGACGCCGGCGTTGCGGGCAGCGGCGGCGGGGGTTCGTCGGGATCGAGTGACGCTGGCCTAGACGCCCCCTATCTCAGCCCAGAGACAGAATACCCTTCGGACAGCAAGCCGTCCCAGCCCGATGTGCAGCAAGATGTGGCAGTCGACGCCCCGATCCCCGGCGCCGAAACAGGTGGATCTGAAGCGGGGCCAGACACCTTGCCGGACATCGCGCCGGACCTGGTGGTTGACCTGATGCCCGACATCTTGACCCCACGCCCTGATGCGGGCCTGGACGCAGGTAGCTGCATCCAGCGGTTCCAGGCGAATGGCTACTCCCTGGGGATGGACGCGAGCATCGCGGCCTGCAGCAGTTGCAAGGATAGTGGCGGGAACTCGCTGGAGTCGACATGCAAGACCATGATTGATTGCCTGCAGCCTGCGTGGCCCTGCTTGACCAGCGGGAATTGTTGGAGAGACTGTCGAAACGACGCACATGCGGACTCGGTGGCTGAGTCCTGCGTCGTGACTCTCACCAGCGCGGCGTGCTCTGCGCACTGACCTGGTGGACTCACGGGAAGCTGGCGCGGGCTTCCGGCACTGCGGTGATTCGAGCGTGACGGGCTGTCCCCTTCGGCACCGCGAAACCATTGGCACAAAATCTGCCTTGCGTGGCACAATACGGGCTTGTTTCGTCAAAGAAACGTCGTGCTGTTTTTGCCTGCCACCGGACAGCGCAGGCTTCGCGCCGAGGTAGAGCCGATGCTCCGAGAGGGATCGATGTCTTCTATGCGCACACTGGTCGCCATCACGTCGTTGTGTTCGCTGGGTTTGTTCACCTCCTGCGTGGGTCTGGACAAGCCGGCGCTGGTAGCCACTTGCGAGAAGCCCGGGGGTTGCACCCGCCTTGACAGTGGTCCCGACGGCCAGCCGCTCGATCTCCCGACTGCGCTGGATGCAGCCTATGGCGTGGCGGATGGATCCCCGGAAGACACCTCGCCCGGCGTGCACCTAGATGGGCTTGATGGGGTCGATACGGCCGGAGCGGGCGATGGGTTGCAGACTGGCGCAGACGTCGGCGAGATCAGCAAGGACACGCCCGCCGGCGTCGACATGGCAGCCGATGCCTTGACCACGACGGGGTCCGACGTCGTCGACGATGCTACAGAAAACCCACCGCCGGACGCGGGCGAGGCCGACGCTGCCATCCTCAGCGGGACCTGCGCTATCGCTGACAGGCCGGCGCCTGCAGGAACTGTCTGCCGCGTGGCGAGCGGGCCTTGCGACGTCGTCGAGTTCTGTGACGGCGTGAGCACGGCATGTCCCCTTGACCGGTTCCTGGGTGCCACCGAGGTCTGCCGTGCCAAGGCAGGCAACTGCGACCTGGAAGAGAAGTGCACCGGAGCCTCGGCGGCGTGCCCTGCCGACAAGGTTCTGGCCAAGGGCGCCGTGTGTCGGGCGGCGGCGTCGGTCTGCGACGTACCCGAGTACTGTGATGGCGCCAGCGCCGCGTGCCCGGTTGATGCCTTCGCGCCAGCCACCACCACCCCATGCCGCGCTTCCACCGACGGCAACATCTGCGACCCGCCGGAGTCCTGTACGGGCACCAGCAACACCTGCCCGGCCGACGCGAAGTACAGCCCACCAGCCGCAGCACCCACGGGGGTTGCGGTCACCCCGGGGACCCTGCTTGCCGATGTCGCATGGAATGCGGTCACCGGGGCCGCAGGCTACAACGTCAAAAGCAGCACCATTTCCAAAGCCGGCTACGCTGTTCGTGGGTCGCCCACCACCTCTCCCTTCACGGTTAGCCCCCTGACCGCGGGCCAGACCTACTACCTCGTCGTGTCAGCCTACTTTGGCCAGCCTTCGTGCGAATCCGCCAATTCGGCCGAGGTCAGCGCTGTGTCCTGTGTGGCCACGGCGCCCACGGCGCTCGTCGCCACGCCGGACAAAGCAGGCCGCGTGCTCTTGACGTGGACCCCGCCGATCGGCGGCGCGGCTTCCTACAGCGTCTCGCGAAGCGCGACCTCAGGCAGCGGTTACGCGGTGGTGGCCAGCGGCCTTCTGACGGCGAGCTACACGGACAGTCCAGTCGTCCCCGCGGGTGGGACGGCGACCCTCTCCTACGTGGTGCGGGCCAACGTTGCCAACTGCTATTCGCCCTACTCCGTGCCAGCCACGGCCGTGGTGTGCAGCGCTCCTGTGGCGCCGACTCTCACGGCGACTGCGGGCGTCGGTCAAGTGGTGCTGACCTGGACGGCTTCGCCAGGTGCCAATTCCTACCTCGTTCAGCGCAGCATCGTCTCAGGCACCGGCTATGCCCCGATTGTGGGAGGGCCATTCTCTGCAGCCAGCGCAACCGACAAGGGCGTCACTGGCGGAACTACCTACTACTACGTCGTTTCCGCCAGCAACGGCACCTGCAGTTCGGCCAATTCGGTCGAGAAATCCGCCGTACCCACCGCTGCGCATTGAAATCACCCGAAGACGTCGAGACACTGCCCGGTCATAGCCGCTGGCGCGTCTGCGGCCATGAACAACGCCACCCGGGCCACCTCGGCCGGCGTCATCTCGGGCGTGGCACCTGGCTGACCGAGGGCCAGCATCTCGGTGTCCACCGACCCGGGGCAAATGGCATTCACGGCGATGCCGTCCAGGCGCAGTTCTTTGGCCAAGGCTCGCGTCAGGCCAACCACGCCGTGCTTGGCCGCACAATACGCGCCCAGCAGGGGCGTGCCCCGACGGCCGGCGATGGACGCCATGTTGATGATCCGGCCTCGACCACGGCTGCGCAAAGTGGGCAGAAACGCCTGAATGACCAAGAACATGCTGGTCAAGTTCGCGGCCAGCACGTCGTCCCAGGTCTTTTCGGGCAGTGTCTCGATGCTGGCCCGCGCGACGATGCCGGCGTTGTTCACCAGGATGTCGGGAGCGCCCAGGCGGGCGAGCACCAAGTCGCGGAAGCGACCGACCTCTTCGCGGCGCCTGACGTCGCAGGCGGCGACGAGATGGCACGCGCGTTCCGCTGTATCGAGATCGTCGAGGAAGCTGCCGCGGTTCACCTGGCGCGCACATCCCGCCACGGCTGCGCCCTCGCTCGCCAGCAGCGCTGCGATGGCTCGGCCGATGCCGCGAGAGGCGCCGGTGACCACGGCCACTTTACCGGCCAGCCTGGTTGCGCTCATCGCACGCGTCCGCCCAGGTTCGCGGCCGCCAGCAGCCGCGCTTTGAGATCGGGCCGCTCGCGCATCTCGCCCACGAAGGCACTGGTGACCACTCCCGACTGATCGTGGCGCTCGCCCGGCAACGCCAGGCAGAGCTGCTCGGCCTCGATCACGCAGCCCGCGCCGCGCGCGCCCAGACCGTGCCAAAGAGCCTCGGCGATCTGGTGGGTGGCTCGTTCTTGCAGGGTGAGACGCTTGGTGAAGCACTCGACCAGGTCGGCCAGCCGGCCGAAGCCCACCAGCTTCCCCGCCGGCAAGTAGGCCACATGCGCGACCCCACGGTAGGGAAGCAGATGGTGGGGACACATGGCGTGGAAACGCAGGCCGCCCACCACGACCACGTCGGGATCAGCTTCGCCCACCACCGGCTCGCCGAGAATCTGCGCCGGATCCATGTCATAGCCGGCCAGAAACTCGCGCTGCCACACCTCCGCGACACGCTCGGGCGCACGCGCCAGATCGGAATCCTTGTCCACGTCGCGGCCGGCAGCCCGCAAGAGCGCCTCCACCGCGGCACGCAAAGCTTTCGAATCGGAGGCCATGTTGCTCCCCTCTAGGTTCCCGCGTCGAGGCGGACCAAGGGATAACCGGCGTTGGTCCACGCATCCGTGCCGCCGGTAAGCTCACTGATGTTGCGATAGCCACGGGCAACCAGGGCGTTTCCCGCCTGCTTGCTCATGCCGCCTGAACGACAGGTCAGCACGACCTTGGTGTCGAGATTGGGGCCGATGAAGGCAACCAGGGCAGGGATGTCGCTATAGGCGATGCGCGCATCGGTGCCTGGGATACTGCCGGCGTTGGGCGTGTGGACATCGATGAGCAAGAAGTCCTTGTTGGCCAGGGCGGCATGGAGCTGCTGGGGCGACATTTCGCCCAGGGTGGCGGGCGCGAGGTCGGTCGGGGGTTTGGCCGTGTCGACCGCCATGACGTCAGCTGGCTTGGCAGCGTCGAGGCCATCCGTGTCTGGACGGCTCAGCGCCTCGGCCGCGTCCATTCGGACAACCGAATCCACCGCCACCAAGTCCGGCGTGACCTGCAAGCTGTCTGCGGCCAATGCAACATCTGGCGGCGTGGCCGCCCGGTCATTGCTGGCGTCGGCCTGCGGCGGCACCGTTTCGCTTCCCGCGTCGACAGCGCCGGTTGGACGATCGGTGGAGGCTTCGGCCAGGGTGGAGCTACCGGCATCAGCGGGCGTGGCCGCCTCGGCGCTTGCGGCCGCGCCATCGGGGAGCAGAGCCATCCCGTCGGGAAGCGAAGACACGTCCTCGGAACCGCTGCGGCTGCCGGACCCGCAGCCGGCGAAGCCGAAGCCGATGATAAGCGGCAGCACAAGTCTGATGTCTATGCGCAAGAGTCCCTCTCTGTCGGCAAGACTAGCACCGAACGGTGCCCATGCGCTCACTCGCAGACGTCGTAGCTTTCGAACTGCATCGTGTAGTTGGCGCGGCCCTGGGTGGCCGAGCGCAGATCAGTCGAGTAGCCAAACATGCGGCGCAGCGGCACCTTGGCGATAATCAAGCGCTGGGCGCCGCGCACGCCCACGTCCTCGATGCGGGCGTGGCGCGCGTTGAGATCGCCGACCACACCACCCACGTTGGCTTCAGGCGCGGTGACCTCGACCTTCATGATGGGTTCAAGCAGGCGCGTGCCCGCCTCGCGCGAGGCCAGGCGCAAGGCCTCGCCCACCGCGGCCCGCTGGCCAGCGGGCGTGGAGGCGTCGGGGCGGTACTCGATGCCGATGACAGACACGTCGATGTCCTCGAAGGGATAGCCCTCGGGCCCAGAGCGCATGGCTTCGGTCGCGCCCTCCAGCGCCGCATCTAGGATGGCGCGCGGTGTGTCCGGGATGCGGGGCGCACCTGACGGCGACTCGACCTTCGTCACAGCCAGACTGACTTGGTTGCCACTGCCGCGCGGACGCGGCGCCACCCGCACCCGCGCCTGCCCGAACACCTTTTCGTCCTCGATTTCGCGCTCGAAACGCGCCTCGGCCTCGGCCGCCTTGGCCAAGGTTTCGCGGTACACCACCTGGGGCCGGCCCACATGCGCGTCCACGCCGTACTCGCGGCGCAGACGGTCCACCACGATGTCGAGGTGGAGCTCACCCATGCCCCGAATGATGGTCTGGCCCGTCTCCGGATCTTCGCCCGTGTGGAAGGTGGGGTCTTCGTCGGCCAGCTTGGCCAGGCCGAAATCGAGCTTCTCTTTTTCCGCCTGGGTCTTGGGCTCGATGGCGCGGGCGATGAC
>Ga0182021_10004392_pt1 | contig 16599 bp, 17 predicted proteins | sample 612E3MmetaG_FD_120493 | JGI IMG/M metagenome (GOLD analysis project Ga0182021, IMG submission 120493) | Permafrost microbial communities from Stordalen Mire, Sweden - 612E3M metaG (Illumina Assembly) | ecosystem: Environmental > Terrestrial > Soil > Wetlands > Permafrost | place: Sweden...
GCCAGAAAGACGATCCACTCACTGGACGCTACCCTGAAGAGCGCCGACAAGCTTTTGAAAAATGTGGATGGCGCAGTGATACCGGAGGCACGCTCGGTACTCGTAGAAGCGCGGCAGTCGTTGGCGGATGTGCGCAAGACGCTGGGCGGCGTAAACCAGGTCCTTTCCGGCGATGCGCCGGTGCAGATGGACCTGCGCGAGACCATGAGAGAGGTGTCTCGCGCAGCACAGTCGCTGCGGGTTCTTGGCGATTACCTTGAGCAGCACCCGGAATCATTGATTCGCGGCAAACGGGAGGATAAACAATGATGCGCAGCATTGCCGTCTGGATGATAACAGTCTGTCTGACCTTCGTTACGGCCGCTTGCAGCAGTTCACCGCGGGTGACTTTCTACACTCTGGAGCCGGGCGTTAAGGCCGAGTCCGCTGCCGCAGCCCTGGCTGTCCCGGCTGTCTCCGTAGGTCCGGTTACCCTCCCCGAGGTGGTGGACCGGCCGCAGCTTGTGGTGCGCGTTGCCGCCAACCGAGTGGAGATTCTTGAGATGCATCGCTGGGCCGAGCCGCTCAAGAGCGAAATTCCCCGCCTCATTGCGGAGGACCTGCGGCGACTGCTCGGATCGAGCCGGGTGTCGTCCTATCTTCAGCATGCCGGTGTAGATGCAGATTACCGGGTTCTGGTGGACATCCAACGTTTCGAATCAACGCCGGGAGAGGCTGTTACCGTCGAGGCTATCTGGTCCCTGCACCGGGCCGCGGGGGGAGCTGTGAAAACCGGACGTTCACTGGTGCGCGAGCCTGTGGATGCCGTCGGCTACGATCCACTGGTGGCAGCCTACGGCCGGGCGCTCCTCGCCGTGAGCCGCGATCTGGCAGGGGCGATCCAAGCCGAAACCGCCAAGGGGAATTGACCCTGGCGGCCCTCTTTTCGTGTGACGGGTAATGATGACGGCAGAACTTGAAAAGTCAACTGACGGGGTATATACATACTGCGGTCCGTTTCGCGCAAAATTGGTACTGCTATTACGAAAAAGAAGAAGATGCTCATGATTCAAGATGACCATAACCATACGGAATCTCCGGAAATGCTTTCCCTCATGGGGTATAGCCTAGCCAGTGATGCCGGACAGTATCTTGAAGGGATTGACCTCTGTCTCAAGGCTATTGCTTTGAACCCGCATAACAGTGATCACTACCTGTTTTTGGGGCGCATCTATCTCCTTGCTGGCAAGAAAATTCCCGCTATCAAGGCCTTCAGAAATGGGCTCAAGATCCGCAAGGATGCCAGGATTATACACGAACTCAGGCTGCTTGGTATCCGCCGGTTTCCGTTTTTTTCCTCTTTGCCGCGCAATCATGTCGTCAACAGGGTGACGGGCAAGATTCTGCGTATCCTGAAGCTTCAATAACGTATACCCCGAAAGAGTTTCACAGAGGAGTTGTGTATGCTGCAAACATCTTACGAACAGGGTGCCCCGGTCGGCACCGGTTATCGGCGCGTTAAATCGATTCTATTGTGGCTTGCCCTGATTACGGGGTGGCTGGTATCCATATTTTCCGTGGTTGAAGAGTTGTGTCTGGCTACTGCATGCAGAGACACAGCCAGCTTTACCTTTTTCGGAGCCGGCATAGGGTGGTTTGGCATCGCCTATTTCAGCCTTATCCTGCTGTTTCTCTGGCTGCGTCAAAAGATATATGTGTTGGACTGGGCCCTTACCGCAATGGTTTTTTTCGGTATCGGTGCCGAATTTCGTCTGCTCTGGATACAGAAATACATTATTGGCGGCTGGTGTCCACTCTGTGTCACGATCTGTTGCGCGCTGTTCTTCGCTGCCGCCTTGCTGTTGATCGAGAACGTGCAGGCTGCGGGATCAGGGGAGGGGAGAGGGAAGCGTCTTCTCGGGAGGTTGACCCTTATAACAGCAATGATTGTCATAGGGCTGGCGATTGCCATAGTGGGTATAAAGGCACTCGTCTAGCAGGGGAGCGTAAAAAACCGGTCGCTGTTTTTTACGTTTTATAGTGCATCATGTTGTATCAATTTGTTTCAAACTGCTTCAAATGGTGTTTGGACAGTGCCTGGGAATTTTACCTCAAGTGTCTGCTGTCAGCCACGAGTATCTGATGTTTCCGCCATCCATCCCGGTCTTCCATTCATTATCCCTGTTATTACCTCATACGGCCCTCCCGATTTGACAAGCATTCATAATGTTGTACGTTTTATACCTGAGTGATTCTGATGAAAAAATTAACAGGTCGTTGAGATGTTTCTGTAACAGGGGGAAAGTCAATGAAGCGCATCTGTGTACTCATCAGTGTATCGTTCGTAACCGTGCAGTTCGCCAGCGCCTCTGACAGTTGTATCACCTGCCACTCGGATGCCAAACGGATGTCGGCACTGGGGGCTGCAGCACTGACGGTAACCAGGCAGGAAGTTGAAAGCCAGTGCCGCATGCCGGCTGAATGCAGCGACTGCCACCTGGGCAACCCAGATGCTGACGAGCGGGGGACGGCACATGCCGGACTGGCCCGCCTGGTGGTAGTGAGCAAAAAAGGTCTGACGGCCGACGGCGCACCACGCACTCTGTCGCTGCAGTACGGCAGCAATCCCAGTAACCGTCTGTATATAAGCACCGATAGGAACGGCACAATTACCAAAGACACTTCGGTGGCGGCAATTTCATGGCATGACAAACGGCGTGACACGCTGACCCAGGACTTCGACCTGCTGTAAAAAACCTGCGGAAAGTGCCATGAGAAGAAATTCGCCGAGTTTTCGAAAAGTACCATGGGGACCAACGGCAAACAGAGCCAGTACGGGGGGTTGCTGGACCCGCGCCGGGGCCCCCACAACTGTGGCCCCTGGTTTGAAGGGAATTTCGAGCGGATGCAGGCCGCCACTTCCGTGCCCATGTCACGGGAGAGCCACCTGATCAACCAGAAGGTTTGCAACACCTGTCACGTGGGATGTCTGGACTGCCACTTTAACCCGCAGCCTAAAGCCGTCGGCGACCTGACCAAAGGGGCACACAGCTTCGTGAAAACGCCACCTTCGGAGAGCTGCTACGGAAACGGCCGGGCATCGATCTGTCATGCTGGGCCGGAAGACCGCCGCCGCGGGGCCGGTTATTTCGGCGGTTCATTTTCCTTCCCCGAGGGGAGCGAGCCCGATGTCCATCTGAAGGCAGGGGTCGGCTGCCTTGACTGTCACGATAGCACTAAAACTAACGCAACCATCGGTCATGCCACCGTCAGGCGCCAGGCCGGGGACTCATGCGCGCGCTGCCATGCCGGATCGGTCAAAAGCCATTCAGCCTCGCGCCACAGGAACCTTGCCTGCGAGGCGTGCCACATCCGGCAGGTGGCCGGTTACCAGGGGACGTACTGGGGTCCTGGCACGATTGCCGGAGCTGCAACACCGTATTTCAAGTTCAAGGCATACTACGGCTACATGCCGGAACCGATTCTGATCAAGGATCAGAAGGGGCGCTGGATTCCGGTCAAACCGTTTCCCATGGCGGTCATGAACCAAAAAGGGTCACCCTTTAAACCTGGCCTGCAGTGGCGATATCCGGCCGATCTTCCAGACCTGCAGCGTACCGACGATGCCTGGGCCTACGTCGGCCTGTTTGACGGGCTGCCGGAGAACAACAAGGTTCTGCTCTGGATTCAGATTGACAAGATGTCCCACAAGCTCGGCAGGAGCCGCAGCTGTGATTCGTGCCACGGCGATCCTCTGGGAGCCCAGAGTCGCCAGGTGACCTGGGAGTATAGCGATCCGGGCGCTGCTCCGTTCAACGGCAGCCAAACGGTTCTGGCCGACAGGAACGGGCTCTTTATCCGCGATATGCGGTCGGAAAAAATCCAGCCGGAAACCGGCTACACCCTTTCAGACTTTGCTCCATGGCATTACCTGAAGGATAAATGGCAGGTCAAGGGTGATTTCTCCCTCCCCGCTATTCGTGATCGCAAGGGGTACAATGCTGCCCGAGTTGATTTTGAGACCGCCCGGAAATCCGGCATACTGCACAATAAAGGAGACAAACCATGAGAATGACTCTGTGTTCACAAGCTCTGGTGCTGTTCCCTGGGACAGCGTGTCGTCAGACCAGATGAATTCACCGGATGTGGAGGAGTGTCAGGGAAATGAATAAACAGTGGGTGATCTTCTGGTAGATGCGGGAATCATCCTTCATCAATAGTATGTCGAAGCCGTTGCGTCAGCAGCGGATCGTTGTGCGGATAAAGCGTTCCATCCGGATATCTGACAGAATGCGTAATTGCGACATCACATGGTTATGTAACCGGTGGGGATGCGGAGAAGACCGGCGCAGCTGCGCCTGCTGTTTCTCCGTTGCACCATTTACCCCAGTATCATGCTGAATCATCTCCTCACCAAAAAACTTCATCCAACCAGCAGGTCTCGCTTGTTCTCCTCCCAGGTCCTCTGGTATTTATTGATACGTATGACAATACGAAAGGTTCTGATATGAAAATTGCGATAATTGGCTCAGGTGCCCTCGGGTTTTACTACGGATCCCTTCTCCAGAGAGGTGGACATGATGTCCATTTTCTTCTGCGGAGTGACTATGACGCCATCATGAGCCGCGGCTTGACGGTCCACTCCATCAACGGTGATTTTACCCTGCCGTCAGTAGCAGGACATAAAACATCTGATACCATAGGGCCGGTGGAACTTGTTATTGTGGGACTTAAAACATTTGCAAACAACCACCTGTATAATCTCATAAAACCGCTGATTGATGCAGATACCACCATTCTGACCTTGCAGAACGGGCTGGGCAACGAGGAGCTTCTGGCGGAGTTGTTCGGACCCGAGCGGATCCTGGGAGGCGTTGCGTTCCTTTGTTCAAACCGGGGAGAACCGGGGCATGTCCACCATCTGGCGGCAGGCCGGATAATAATTGGTGAATATCAGAAGCACGACAATATGCGGCTGGAACGGATAGTGTCCGTTTTTTCTTCTTCCGGAATTGACTGCATGACAACCGGAGATCTCATAAAGGCACGGTGGGAAAAACTGGTTTGGAATATACCGTTCAATGGGCTTTGCGCACTCCTGCAACAGCCGGTCGATAAACTCCTGATGGTACGTGGGTGCAGGAAACTTGTGCGTGATCTGATGGTGGAAGTCATTACGGCTGCCAATACACAGAATCTGAGCCAGGCTATTTCTGAAACGTATGCCGACAGCATGCTCGAGTTTACGGACGGTATGGGACCGTACAAGCCGTCCATGCAGATAGACCGCGAGGAGGGGAGAGAACTGGAGATACGGGCCATATTCCGTGTTCCGCTCCGGTACGGCATGGAACGGGGTGTCGGGATGCCACGTATCGAGATGCTTGCCGTACTTCTTGAACAGGTGTAATAGTTCATCAATTCAAATCTGCATTGACCGTATGGGGATCATGGTATGACCGCAAAACCGACCGATTCATTAACAAGGCTGCTGGAACGGCGTAACGACGAGCTGGCGTCTATGATTGAAATTGGCAAGGCGTTGACCTCCAGTCTGGATATTCACGCCATCCTGGAGACCATAATGAGGCAGGTTGAGCGGTTGATAAAGCCCAAGACCTGGTCGCTTCTTCTGGTCGAGCGTGAATCCGGCGATCTGATCTTTGAAATTGCCGTTTCGACCGTTTCGGAACAGCTGAAAGGGGTGCGTCTTGAACGCGGCAAGGGGATTGCCGGGTGGGTTGCAGAGCATGGACAACCGCTTCTGATCCCGGACGTAAGCAAAGATGGGAGGTTTGCTGAACATTTTGACCAGAAACTGCTGTTTACCACCCGTTCCATTGTATGTGTGCCAATGAAAATCAAGGAACAAGTCATTGGGGTAATTGAGCTGATCAATAGCTATAAAGATGTCGATTTTGATGAAAGCGACATACTGCTGATTTCTGCAATTGCAGATTTTGCCGCGATTGCCCTTGAAAATGCCCGTAACTACAAACGCAGCAATGAGCTTGTGATCACTGACGATCTGACCGGTTTATACAATTCCCGGCAATTCGGGCATATGATTGATAGTGAGCTTAAGCGCTCCTGCCGGTATAAAGAGACGTTTTCGCTGATTTTTCTCGATCTTGACCATTTCAAAGGAATCAATGACTCCTACGGTCATCTGGTGGGGAGTCGAATGCTGGGGGAATTTGGCAAGCTGGTCGGGAAACATATACGTTCCACAGACATGGCCGCCCGCTACGGCGGGGATGAATTTGCGGTGATTCTTCCACATACCGGTAAAGAGCAGGCGATCAAAATGGCCGGCCACCTGCTTACCATCATGAAGGAGACCCCCTTTGTTTCTGACAACAAGGATCCGATAGCCTTGACCGCAAGTTTTGGCGTTGCTACATTTCCAGACGATGCAGCTACTCCGGGAGACCTGATCAAGGCCGCCGACATTGCGATGTATGCCGCCAAAGCCGGGGGGAGGGCCGGGGTGAGGGGGTTTGCCCTCCCGGTCTGAACTGGCGTTATTACGTGCCACAGACGAGAAAAGGTTTGAAGAATAATCTGCAAACCTTTTTGATATGTCATGGTAGCGGAGGCCGGACTCGAACCGGCATGATCTTGCGATCGGCAGATTTTGAGTCTGCTGTGTCTACCATTTCACCACTCCGCCAGAGCTGTAATTTATAATTCAGACGAAGTCATACGTCAAGGATTATTGCCGCGTGGTGCTGAATGTGAGACAAATCGACAGGTAAGGTACTGCCCGATATCGAGGACCTCCACAATTAAACGGCCGGCACTGTAACAGTGTCGGCCGTTTAATTACGAATCAAGAAGTCCGTTTATCCGCCCAGATATTTGGTCAACTCCTCAGCCAGAGTAGTCGGGTGCAAAAAACGGGCAGGTATTTTATCCTCTCCAAGAAAATCCTTTGACCACGCCTGTCGCCGCGTCCATGCCATCAATTTTTCCCAACCGGCCCAGGTTGAAAAATCGACGCCGTGAATGTTGGTGATCTGTTCCAGGAAAGTTTGTTCATACCCCGCCATAGCTCCTCCATGTGATGAATGACTGGTCAGCCGTGTGGTGATGCGGAATAACTAGCATTTATGAGAAAAAATTACAATAACTTTGACCTGATCAAGTTGCAATGCAGGTGACAGAAGCTAGGTTCATTCTCCCATAAATGATTAAAAGTGCTGAATGTGAAACAAATTTGGATGAATAGGGAGCTTCCGCTTGTTGTTTCGACTATACCATATTACCAAGATTATTCACTCCGTTCAGTCTATTAATGCTATCCGCGTTGATATTCTGACAAAAATTTTGCCTTATATTCCGGGTACCGCCCCTCTCCAATCGCGTGACGAATCTCAGTCATCATCGCCAGATAAAAATGGACATTGTGGATAGCTGACAGAACTGCCGAGAGGACCTCGTTAGAAACAAAGAGATGGTGAAGGTAGGCCCTGCTGAAATTCCGGCAGGTATAACAGCTGCAGCTCGGGTCGATGGGGAAAAAGTCGCGCTTATAGTTTTTGTTGGTCAGGCGGATTCTGCCGCGACGGGTAAAAAGGGTTGCGCTTCTGGCATAGCGTGTCGGAATAACGCAGTCAAACATGTCGATGCCGCGCTCGACACTCTCCAGGATGTCCTCGGGGAGCCCGACACCCATCAGATAACGCGGTTTGTCTTCGGGAAGATGAGGGGTGGTAAATCCGACAATCTTTTTCAGCAGTTCCAATCCCTCACCGACGCTGACTCCTCCGATGGCGTAGCCGGGCAGGTCGAGTTTGCGCATTTCTTTTGCACACATTTCCCGCAGATCTTCGTAGACACTCCCCTGAACAATACCGAACAGGGCCTGACCGTTGTCAGTCATGGCATTCTGGCACTCTTTCAGCCAGCGGACCGTCTTCAGGGTTGATTTTTCGGCATAGGATCTGTCGCAAGGGTAGGGGATGCATTCATCAAAGGCCATGATGATGTCGGCGCCCAGATCCTGCTGGATTCGGGTCGCGTTAGCAGGATCCAGATAGATTTCTGATCCCGTGATCTCATGTTTGAAAAAAACGCCATCTTCGGTGATGCGCTTGTTGGGAAGGGAAAATACCTGAAATCCTCCGGAGTCGGTCAGGATCGGCTTATCCCAGGCCATGAACTTGTGCAGACCACCGGCCTTTTTTACCAGCCCCTCTCCCGGCTGCAGATGTAGATGATACGTATTGGAAAGGATAATCTGTGAGCCGGTCTCCTTTATTTGTGCAGGAGTAAGGGGTTTCATGGCGCCATGAGTTGCTACCGGCATAAAAATCGGGGTCTGGATGTCGCCATGAGCGGTACTGACAATTCCGAGGCGTGCCGAACAATTGGGGTCTTTTTTTAGTAGTGTGAATTCCACGAAATCTCCAAAACTCTGATTCTGGATAAACTGCCAGAATATATTCTCTGATAACTTACTATCAGAGTGGAGGCTAAAATGCAATTTGTGAGTGCCGAATAGAGGTTTACGCCGTTTTAAATTGTGTTCTGTATACACAAAAAGGTTGCATTTTATTATAACGATGTTTAGTATCAGCGCGGTTCTAATCAATAGTGCTATATCCAAGTGAACAACCCACTTTGATCGACGCATCCACATAACACTCTCAAGGAGGTTTACGAATGAAAGTTGTCTCCAGATTTTGTTGGCGCGGTCCCCCAAAGCACGTTTTGTCCACTCTCCATGAGTCCCTGTTGTACCACGCAATTTCACTCTGTGAAAAATAACACTATCTAAAAGGAAGGAATGCCATGCAACTCACCTCGTCATCCATCGGCAGAAAGATCCTGATGGCGATAACAGGCCAGGCTATGGTTCTGTTCGCTGTCGTACATCTGCTCGGTAACAGCTCCATCTTCGGGTGGCTCAATGGTGGTATCAACGCCTATGCCGAACATCTCCACAGCTTGCCGCTGCCCATAATCATTGGTTTCCGCCTGGTTCTGTTGGCAATGGTCTGTATCCACATCTGGTTCGGTATTCAGTTGACCATTGAAAACCGCGGCGGGCGCCCTCAGCAGTACGCGGTCAAGACCACCCAGAAAGCAACCTTTGCCAGCGAGAACATGATCTGGACCGGATCTCTTCTGGGACTTTTTCTGTTATATCATCTGGCGCATTTTACATTCCAAGTGGTATATCCGGACACCGCTGCTTTGAAGAATCTTGTGCCGTTGCACAATGAGATGGTACCAAATGTACTCGGAATGGTAGTTGCCGGTTTCAAGAATGTCTTCGTATCATTCATTTACGCCGGTGCAATGGTAGCACTATTCCTGCATCTTTCACATGGCATTCAGAGCTTCTTCCAAACCATGGGGTGGAGTTGTGACAAGAGTCAGCCAATGCTTGTGAAATTCGGCACTCTGGTCGCTCTCGTTCTTTTCCTGGGTTATGTTACCATTCCGCTGACAATTTTTGCCGGCATTCTGAAAGGTTAAGGGGGTTATTGTGATACTTGATGGAAAATGTCCAACCGGACCTATTGAACAAAGTTGGGACAAGCACCGCTTCGATCTGAAGCTGGTCAATCCCTCCAACAAACGTAAGTATAACATCATCATGGTCGGTACCGGCCTTGCCGGCGCCGCTGCCGCTGCCTCGCTTGGCGAACTTGGTTACAATGTCCAGGCATTCTGTTACCAGGACAGCCCTCGTCGTGCCCACTCCATCGCGGCTCAGGGTGGTATTAACGCTGCCAAGAACTACCCGAGTGATGGCGACTCCATTATGCGTCTTATGTACGACACCATCAAGGGTGGCGACTTCCGCGCTCGTGAGGCTGACGTATGGCGTCTTGCCCAGGTGTCCAACAACATCATCGACCAGTGCGTAGCACAGGGTGTCCCTTTTGCCCGTGATTATGCCGGCTATCTTGACAACCGTTCTTTTGGCGGAGCCCAGGTTTCACGAACATTTTACTCAAGGGGTCTGACTGGTCAGCAGCTGCTGTTAGGTGCCTACTCCGCACTTTCACGCCAGATCAAGGCTGGTTCGGTCACGATGCACACACGTCGCGAGATGCTGGACTTGGTTGTAGTTGACGGCGTTGCACGTGGTATTACAGTGCGTAACCTGGTTACCGGTGAGTTAGAAAGCCACGCAGCCGATGCCGTCTGCCTGGCAACCGGCGGTTACGTTAACGTATTTTACCTCTCCACCAACGCTAAAGGCTGCTCGGTAACGGCTAACTGGAAAGCCGCCAAAAAAGGCGCCTTCTTCGCCAATCCATGCTACACCCAGATCCACCCGACTTGCATACCGCAGGCTGGTGAATATCAGTCCAAACTGACGCTTATGTCTGAGTCTCTACGTAATGATGGTCGTATTTGGGTTCCTAAGAAGAAGGAAGATGTCGGCAAACTCCCTGCCGAGATTCCTGATGCCGATCGTGATTATTATCTTGAACGTAAGTACCCATCATTTGGCAACCTGGCTCCCCGTGATATTTCCTCACGATCTGCCAAAGAAGCATGCGATGCCGGTCTTGGTGTTGGCCCCGGCGGACGTGGCGTCTATCTTGATTTTGCCGATTCGATCAAGCGTCTCAGCGAAGACACCATCCGCGAGCGTTACGGCAACCTTTTCGAGATGTATGAAAAAATCACCGACGAGAACGGTTACAAGCGGCCGATGCGTATCTATCCTGCACCGCACTATGCCATGGGCGGTCTCTGGGTTGACTACAACCTGATGAGCAACATCCCCGGCCTGTTCGTGCTTGGCGAAGCTAACTTCTCGGTTCATGGTGCCAACCGTCTGGGTGCTTCTGCCCTTATGCAGGGTCTCTCTGATGGCTACTTCGTTATTCCGTACACTATCGGTGGGTATTTGGTCACAGTTAAACCTGGTTCTGTAAAATCGGATCATCCCGAATTCAAAAAATCGGTTGATGATGTCAAGGCCACTACCAATAAATTCCTCTCAATTAACGGCAAAAAGACTGTTACAGAGTTCCACCGTGAGCTGGGCAAAATTATGTGGAACAATGTCGGTATGGCACGTTCCAAAGAGAGCCTTACTGAGGCCATTAAGGTTATCCCGCAAATTCGTGACGACTTCTGGAAAAATGTCAAAGTTTCCGGCACAGGTGCTGAACTGAATCAACAGCTCGAAAATGCTGGGCGGGTGGCTGACTTCCTTGAATTCGGCGAACTGCTCGCTCGCGATGCCTTGCACCGCGAAGAGTCGTGCGGCGGTCATTTCAGGGTTGAACATCAACTTCCTGACGGTGAAGCCATGCGTAATGACGCTGATTTCTCCTACGTCGGCGCATGGGAGTACAAGGGGAACGACAAGGAACCTGAACTGCACAAGGAACCTCTGAAATTCGAGACAATTCATCTCGCGGTAAGGAGCTACAAATAATGAGCGATCACAAGACCATGACATTGACACTGATCGTGTGGCGCCAGAAAAACGCCAACGACCCTGGTAAATTTGAAACATATACGGCAAAAAACATCACCGATCATCACTCCTTCCTTGAGATGCTTGACTGTGTCAATGAAGACCTGATCCTTGCCGGTAAGGAACCGATCGTATTCGATCACGACTGTCGTGAAGGTATCTGTGGTATGTGTTCACAGGTAATTAACGGGGCACCGCACGGTGGGCAGGATCGTACAACGGTCTGCCAACTGCATATGCGTAAATTCAAGGATGGCGATACCATCTACATTGAACCGTGGAGAGCGCGTGCCTTCCCGATCATTCGCGACTTGATCGTTGATCGCGCTGCACTTGACACGATTATTCAGGCTGGCGGCTATACCTCCTGCCATACCGGTGGAGTGCCAGACGGTAATGCTATCTTGATTCCTAAGCCGATAGCAGAAGAGGCTACAGATGCTGCCGAATGCATCGGGTGCGGAGCCTGTGTTGCAGGTTGCCCTAATGGTGCTGCCATGCTGTTTACCGGTGCCAAGGTTTCACAGTTGGCGCTACTGCCACAGGGCAAAGCCGAAGCGGCACAGCGTGTCAGAAACATGACTGAAACCATGACAGAATGCGGTTTTGGCAACTGCACCAATCATTACGAGTGCATGGCTGCCTGTCCGAAGGGGATAAATGTCAAGTTCATCGCCAGGATGAACCGCGAATTTATCAAGGCATTGGTTGCCTGATACTATATTATTTTCTGTATTGTACGTTCGGGGCGGCCTTTATGGCTGCCCCGTTTTTTTGGGAGCAGAAGCCCTGTGGATTTAGATTTTGTTCGTATAGAATGTGAAATTAGTGCGGAAATTCCTTTTCCGCTGACCGCTGCTCTCTACAATGGGTTGCAGAATTTTGAAGAGCAGTTTAAGACATTATGCTGTCTGTCAGGACAGGAACAGTGCACTTCCTGCAGTCTGCAGGCCGGATGCCCGTACCGGAATGTGTTTAATCAGACGTTGTCATCCGACCCTGAAATCGTAAAACTTCATCAAAAGCCTTCGTTACCATTCTCTTCGTATATTAGTGATATGGACGGTTATACATCATCTTGTACTGTAGGTATGGTTGTTATTGGAACTGCTGTTAATTTTGTCGAGTATTTTCATACTGCACTTCTCCGTACGGTCGAAGCAGCTGTCAGTACCGTTTTGACTCCTGCAGCATATACGGTGCGTTCATACAGCCTCGATTATCAGGGTATACGGCATCAGATAGCACCTGCTGAATGTTTACTCGGGGGTGTGGTCCTTCTTTCCGGTCAACATATCCTGAAGAATACCGTCAATTCCGACTTTGTCAGATTGTCATTGATCTCGCCGCTGAGGCTTTTAAGCAATGGATCGATTGCCCATCGCTTTGATTTCGGCACCTTCTTCCGTTCACAATTGAGGCGCTGTTCCTCGATCTTTTCATATTACGGCACCGGAGAGCTGGAGCTGGATTTTGCTCTCCTGTCTAAAGCGGCTCAAAAGATTGCTGTTTTAGACGACAAAACACGCTATAGTCAGCCTCCATGGACCAAACGTCTGAACAGGGCAGGGTTGACCGGTACTGTCGAATGTACCGGTCTTATTGAGCCGATGTATTCCCTGCTGCTCCTCGGAAGCTTTTTTAACGCTGGTAAGGGAGCTGCTTTCGGATCAGGTTTTCATCAACTTGAGGTACTTTGATTATGTTGTGTAATATCTCGAATATATTCATGTATTCAAAGTCAGCACGTACGGTGTTGTTACTGTTATTAATGACCGTTTCACTCTCCGGCTGTCTGTCTGGACGCATACCCGCAGGGGTGAACTATGCCGCCGGTACGGTTGTTACATCGCTTTCCAGTAACGTCTCACTATCGTACAGATCCACCGACAGAAGCGTCTCCGGAAGTGGGTTCTTTATGTACCGGAAGCCAAATCAAATGCGGGTTGTCATTCTGTCGCCGTTTGGCTCGGTACTTCAGGAAGTCTACGTATCCGGCGAGCGGGTTACGATCATTGATTCCGGCAACGGCATAGCTTTCAGCGGCGTCCATACTGATCTTCCCGTTAAAGGAAATTTCAGCGGCTGGCGGTACATCCATTGGCTGATCGACATTGATTCGCCCGATTCTTCGCGGCGCACCGCTGTCGTCCAGAGAATCAACAGGTTTGGTGAAATAGAGCAGGCTGAATATGAAGATGGATTGCTGGTTTCAAAGAAGACGGCAGAGGGCGGCTACGTCAGGTACGGCGGGTATACCGATATACAGGGAGTGCCCTTTCCTTTGAATATCAGGTACGAATCTGCTGTCGGGGAAACATTTACAATCACTCTTGAAGAGCCTGAAATCAATGTAGCCTTTGCTGAAAATGCATTCATACCTGATCTGGGTAAACTTACCGTGTATCCGTTATCTGCCTTGAAGTGACAACGGAAGTTTGCTACAGTCCCAAAAAAAGGAGAAATACCATGAAAAAGACACTACTGAAGCTGACAGTTCTTGTTGTCATTGCTGCATCGCTGCAGGGATGCTATGGAAAATTCGCCCTGACACGAAAAGTGTATGCTCTGAATGGTCAAGTCAGTGACAAGTTTCTGCGCAGTGGCTTGACCTGGGTGTTTCTGATTGTGCCCGTGTACGGAATTGCCGGTTTAGCCGACTTCGTCGTGTTCAATACAATCGAGTTCTGGAGCGGCAAGAATCCGGTCGCCGAGGGTGAAAAGACTATTCAGTACGTTGATGGTGCTGACCGCTACGAAATTCATGCGCGTAAACATGGTGAAAACGTAACGTACTCGATAACCCACTATAATTTTGACAGTTATGTCGATTCTTTGCTGGTTGACTGGAACCAGACGCAGGATAGCGCACGGTCAAAATTCACATCAGGCGGCATGGTAACGGAAAATTATGCAGGTCGCGATGTTGACGGACTCCATGTTCAGTTGCGTTCTTTGGGGTATTTGCCTCAAACCGTCGCTCTGGCAGACAGATAAGCCATATTCTGTTCGTTGTGACGAAGGTACTCTCCCGATTTTCGAGGGTGCCCTCAGTCTTGATATATTGACAAACAGCAGACACAACTACTGTTATGTTGTCCGCAGAAGAATATTTCATTTTGAAAGGTTTTTATGAAGGTCATCATTCTGCTTGGCGATGGTATGTCAGATATCTGCTATAGCGAACTCGGTAATAAAACACCCCTGCAGTATGCTGCTACTCCTAACATGGACTTTTTGGCTCAGCACGGTCAGGTAGGCCTGGCAGTCACGGTTCCCGTTGGCCTTCCTCCCGGTAGCGATGTAGCGAATCTGTCGGTATTCGGCTATGATCCCCGTACCTGTTACACCGGCCGTTCGCCTCTTGAGGCGATCAGCATGGGAGTTGTCCTCGGCCCCGATGATGTTGCGTTCCGCATGAATCTTGTAACTCTCAAGCCTCAGGGAAGCTCGATCTACATGCAGGACTTTTCAGCCGGTCATATATCTACGGCAGAAGCCAGCGAGCTTGTTGAAACGCTTCAGAAGGAGCTTGGCTCCACTGAAATCGAGTTCCATGCCGGGGTAGGATATCGGCACCTGATGGTCTGGCGCGGGGGCAAAGACGGTATGCGTTCAACTCCGCCTCACGACATTACTGGTAAAGCGATACTTGATTCTCTCCCGAGCGGCGATGGCGCTGATACGCTTATTAACATCATGAATCATTCCCAGATGGTACTTCATAGCCATCCGATTAACGTGCGGCGTAAGGAACAGGGTCTTCTGCCTGCCAACTCGGTCTGGCTCTGGGGGCACGGCAAGACCCCACGGATTGAAACCTACCGGGAAAAATTCGGGCTCTCTGGAGCGGTAATTTCGGCAGTCGATCTGATCAAGGGGATCGGCATCTGTGCAGGTCTGGACATCATCAACGTTGAAGGGGCCACCGGCTATATCGATACCAATTATCTCGGCAAGGGGCAGGCTGCTCTGGTTGCTCTGGAGAATCATGATTTCGTCTATGTTCATGTGGAAGCACCGGACGAGGCTTCACATGCCGGCAATATGCAGCATAAACTCCAAGCTATCGAGGATTTTGATCGTCAGGTAGTTGGAACAATCATTGAAGGAATACAGAAATTTGGTGAATTCGTCATTCTCTGTATGCCTGATCATCCGACACCGGTAAAGTTGATGACCCACACGTCAGATCCGGTTCCATTTGTTATCTATCGGGGTGGAGCGGGAGAGGGGAACGGTGCCGCCTCCTATGACGAGACCCAAGCCAAGGCCTCCGGACTGCTGGTGGAAGGTCACTCACTGCTTCCCATGATGCTTGCGTAACAAGTACCTGTTGAAAAAGAGAGGGCATCCGCCACGGTTCGGATGCCCTTCTCTATATTATTTCCCCCTATGATCTTTGTTGCTCTTCTCTTTCTGATCCTTTTCGCCCCCTTGTTCAGTGGTTATCACGCGCCAGACCTTCTTCTGTTTCAGCTCTCTCGGCTTGTTATCCTGTCGGGACGCTTCTCCAGGTCTGGTGGGTGCAATTGGTGATGCGTGTTTACCTTCCTGCCCGGGGGGGGCAGGTTGAACCCTGCGTTCAGGGGCATTCACGGACGGCTGGGGTGGAATTGTACGAGGTCGCTCGTCACTGTTCTGTCGTGATACGGAAGGGGTGACGGGCCTGTTTATAACAGTTGGTGCCATTGGAGTTGCAGTCACAGCTGACGGCTGTGGACGTCTTTGTTGTTCAGCAACCGGAACTAATCGTGGAAAGCGCTCCCGCAATTCACGGTTGTCCTGATGTCCGATGGCTGGTGGGGCGATTCTGGGTGGTGTCTGCTTGATGATCGGCATGCGTGTTTCCCGTACCGGTTGTATGCGAGGGGCACCAAGTGAAACTGATACTGAAACAGTCCTGTTATCGGAAGGTTTTTGAAATGCCGCTCTTCCCCTCAGAAAATCACTTTGAAGGAGGAGGCTGAATCCTCCGCGCGCATCCCGGTTTCTGTATGCGACTGATGCCGAAGTATTGACAGTGTTTGAGATGTTGACGCTATGTCGCCCGTAGTTCCTGCGCCCATAAAATGTTTCTCCAGGTGCAAGTGGTGTCCAGCCAACGTGGTTTCCGCTGCGATACCACCCGACATAGCCAGGCCCCCAGTAGATATCGCCTCTAA
>Ga0182021_10004394_pt1 | contig 16599 bp, 11 predicted proteins | sample 612E3MmetaG_FD_120493 | JGI IMG/M metagenome (GOLD analysis project Ga0182021, IMG submission 120493) | Permafrost microbial communities from Stordalen Mire, Sweden - 612E3M metaG (Illumina Assembly) | ecosystem: Environmental > Terrestrial > Soil > Wetlands > Permafrost | place: Sweden...
TCTCTGGCGCTGACCTCACTGGGATGGATTCAAACAATCGGTTTTCTAGTGATCGGATTACTGATAGAGATATTCACGGCCGGTCTGTACCTCAATGTTCAGAAACGCCGGGGTTTCGGAGTGGGTATCGGTCTACTGGCTTTTTTTGGCTTTAGTCTGTTGCTGATAGGCGCTTTCCGGACGGATCCCGTCGGTATGGCACACACTATAGATGGGAGAATCCACCTTGACGCGTCATATGCTGTTTTCGGGCTTTTCCCCATTGCGGTAGTATCGCTATTACCAAGTCTCAGGAACGACTCAAAATGGCGGGGGATGTATTTTTATTCAACGATTACCACCGGGCTTGCTTTCGCTCTTGCGATAGGGTGGTTGTTCTTGCCGGAAAAATCAAAATATTTCGGTTTATATGAACGCATTATGGTGGTTAATGCAGTGGCTTGGATTGAAATAATCGCGATCCGGCTTTTAGTATTGTCAGTGCGGCGTCGACGGCAAACGCAAAATCAATCATAGAGAGACATCATAGGCCGGCCTGCATTTACAACGATTCTTTATTCCCATATAATTGAGAATGTGCAGCCTCATGGAGGGGTGACCGAGTGGTTGAAGGTAACGGTCTTGAAAACCGTCGTTGCGCAAGCAACCGCAGGTTCGAATCCTGTCCCCTCCGCCAACAACGATTAAATGATTCAAATTTCAATAATCAACAATCAAGACCCAGCCTTTTCCCCATATCAAATACGAAGTAAAAATACCATGTTTGTTACCATACTCGTGGTATAATTTCGATAACAATAACAAACAACTACACTCGAAATTGAAAGAAGGGAAAAAGAAAATGTTCATGTCTGAAAAAATCCGCAAGGGAATGGCAGAAGGCTCGTGGATCCGGCGCATGTTCGACGAAGGCAATACCATGAAAAAACGCTACGGCGCGGATAAAGTCTTCGACCTGACATTGGGTAATCCGGTGGTTGAACCTCCGGCCGAGTTTGTCCGTGAATTAAAAAAACTGGCCGAAAATCCCACTCCGGGAATGCACCGCTACATGGAGAATGCCGGCTATCTCGATACCAGAGCGGCAGTGGCGACGCAGCTTTCCAAAGAAACGGGTTTGAAATTAGCAGCTGAAGATATCGTTATGACCTGCGGCGCCGCCGGCGCCATTAACGTTGTGTTGAAGACCATTCTCAATGCCGGTGAAGAGGTGATCATCTTCGCGCCCTATTTTGTAGAGTATTTGAATTATGTTGATAATCACGGGGGCGCGGTCAAAATCGTGCCGACAAATGAGCAGTTTCTGCCCCAGCCGGAAGTCCTGGAAAAAGCCATCGGCAAGAAAACCAGGGCGGTGATCATCAATTCTCCGAATAATCCTACCGGTGTGGTTTACAGCGAAAAGCTGATGCAGCAAATCGGTGAAACGCTGCGGAAAAAAGAAGCGCAATACGGCTCTGAGATCTATCTGATCAGCGACGAACCTTACCGCAAGCTGATTTACGACGGATTGAAATATCCCTCACCGTTGCTGTTTCATCAGAGGGCGATCGTGGCTACCTCGCACTCGAAAGACCTGGCACTGCCCGGCGAACGCATCGGTTACATCGCTATCCATCCCGAATGCCCGCAAAAACAGGAATTAATGGATGGTTTTATCTACTGTAACCGGACGCTGGGATATGTGAACGCCCCGGCTTTGATGCAGAAGGTTGTCCGCTATCTGCAGGATGTGACCGTCTCCATCGCGGATTATCAGCGGAAACGCGATTTCCTATATCAGAATCTGGTAGAGATGGGCTATTCCATGGTGAAGCCACAGGGCGCTTTTTACATGTTCCCCAAGTCTCCGATAGCGGATGATGTTGCGTTTGTGCGCTCATTGCAGGAGGAAATGGTGCTGGCAGTACCCGGCGTTGGTTTTGGCGGCGCAGGACATTTCCGGATTTCCTATTGCATCGACGACCGTACTCTTTCAGGCGCGCTGGATGGTTTGCGCAAGACTGCCAAGAAATACGGATTGGGATAGCGCAATCTTTTTTGTCATTCCGTACGTTGACCGCAGGTACTTTACGAAGCAAATGTATAGGAATTTATATTAATTTTTAGATTTCCGCGTGCGCTGGAATGACAATAGTGGTTATACAAAAGAGAGCAGACCCTTCATCCTTCAGCGAAAGGACTCAGGGCGACAGAGGGATAGTGTTTCCATTACCCCCAAATATGCTATCATTCCTCGCAATGATTGGATAATTCTCTGGATTCCAGCACGTTTGCTATGCAAAGTACCTCCGGCTGCGGCCTACGGCTTGCGCTGGAATGACAAAAAAGTTTATTTTGTTGCCGGCGGGGTTTCGATGCCGTGTTTCTTCTTCACAAAAGCCAGCCCGGTGATTGGATAAATGGCGGCGATAAGAATATCCCCGATATCATCAGAGATTCCCTTGACGGCTTCCCTTGCGGCGTCCATTTCCGGCGGAAGCAAATCTGCCGGACGGCACTCGATCGTCTTGGCGGCTTTCCGGTAATACTTTAACACCTGAGCCATCACTTCGGGGTCGATAGGAGCCGGCGGGCGTCCGTACAATCCGCAGCAATATTCCATCACCTGTTTGGAAATGAGTTTATATCTGCCGACCAGAACATTCTGTACCGCCTGGGTGCCGACGATCTGGCTGGTCGGAGTTACCAGAGGCGGATAGCCGAGTTCCTTACGGACGCGGGGCATTTCTTCATAGACTTCTTTGATCCGGTTGAGTGCATTAGATTGTTTCAATTGAGAAACCAGATTGGAAATCATGCCGCCCGGGATTTGGTGTACCAATACTCCGGCATCAATGACGGACAGCGTGGTTTGATTCAGAAACTCCTTGTATTTAGGAGCTATCGATTCCAGATAATCCCCGACTTTGAGGATTTGATCCAGATCGAGCCCGGTATCTCTATCAGTTCCTTCTAGAGCGACCAGAATCGGCTCGATTGCCGGGTGTGAGGAACGCAAGGCAAACGGAGCGAGGCAAGTATCGAGAATATCTATGCCGGCTTCAATAGCTTTTAGACATGACATTGAAGCCATACCGCTGGAATAATGGGTATGTAATTGTAAAGGCACCTTGAGAACTTTTTTCAAAGCGGTGACCAGGGTAAAAGCATCGTCAGGAGAGATCAATCCAGCCATATCTTTGATGGCGATGCTATCTGCGCCCATGTCCTGCAGGATTTTCGCTTTGTTGACATAATATTCAAGATTGAAAACCGGCCCCCCCATCTTGCGCCCGGTCAACGAATAGCTTATCGCTAATTGGGCGTGTTTGCCGGTTTTCTTGATAGCCTTAAGGCTGGCTTCCATATTGCGCTCATCATTTAAGGCATCGAAAACACGGAAAATATCGATTCCGACCTCAGCGGAATGTTTAACAAAGGCTTCGACCACATCATCGGCATAATGCCGGTAACCTACCAGGTTTTGACCGCGAAGTAACATCTGCAGGGGTGTGTTCGGCATCAGTTTTTTCAAGATCCGGGGTCTTTCCCAGGGGTCTTCATTCAGAAAGCGGGTGGCAACGTCAAAGGTGGCGCCGCCCCAGACCTCCATCGAATGGAAACCGATGCGGTTCATTTCCGGAGCGACATTGACCATGTCTTCGGTTCGCATCCGGGTGGCGAAGATGGATTGATGCCCATCACGGAAAGTGACATCGGTGATCTTGACTGGATTCTTTCCTGCTTTGTTAGTCATGATACTCCCCTGACGCTGGTGTCGGCTTTTACACACTCAGGTCATCTTTTATTTTCCGACTGTTATTTTTGCCTTGTCTATCAGTATATGAATTATTGAAACTGATGTCAAAGGCTTGCTGTTGAGGAAAATATTGGAAATTATGGATATTATATACTATATAGTAATCGATATAGTAAACTATATGGCGGGCAACAGATAAAAAGAGCCTGTTTACGTGGGTTTCTATCCGGTTTAACAGTGAACTAGCAGTTTATCAGGGAAATAGGGTATTATAATAGAGAGCGGAGCTGTGAGGCCCCTTAATGTTAATAACTTTGTCCCGGCCGGTGGTTCGAGAGAGTTGGATATGAGTCTGAAATAACACGCCCACGTTTTTCTTCATCCTTCCTCTCCCCGCTGAACGGGTAAATTCGAATAATGCCGTAAGTCGTCGATGTCACCAGGAGGTCCCAACGTGGATAAAGCCAAATCCAGTGATGTGTCCAACGAACGTGCGGTACTTATAGTCGGCGCGGGGATTGCCGGTATGCAGGCAGCCCTGGAAGTCGCCGATTCAGAGCACCAGGTCTATCTGGTAGAAAGACTGCCGACAGTCGGCGGTCGCATGATGCAGCTTGATAAAACTTTTCCCACCATGGACTGCGCCGCGTGTATCGGCACCCCGAAAATGAGCCAGGTGGGTTCTAATAAATACATCAACCTCATGACCTGTTCCGAAGTCACTAAGGTTTCAGGCTATGCCGGTAACTTCAAGGTAACCGTCCGTAAAAAGTCGAAATTCGTAGATATCGCCAACTGCACCGCTTGTGGTGAGTGCGAAAAAGTATGTCCTGTTTCTTATCCCAGCGAATGGCAAGTGGGAATGGCACAGCGCAGGGCTGTGTATCGCGCTTTCCCCCAGGCGGTTCCCAACGTTTTTATAATCGACAAACGCGGTCTCCCGCCCTGCCGCGCTACCTGCCCTGCCGGGGTTAACGCGCAAGGCTATATTGCCATGATATCACAGGGTAAATTCAAGGAAGCCCTCGATGTGCTCAGAAGGACAATGCCTTTTGCCGGCGTCTGCGGGCGAGTGTGTACGCATCCCTGCGAGGCGGAATGCGAACGCGGTAAGGTAGATGAGCCGATATCCATCCGTTTCCTGAAACGTTTCATGGCTGATTATGAGATGAAAAATGGTAGAGCCAAGGCACAGCCTCTGCCGGTCACCAAAAAACAGAAAGTAGCTGTAATTGGTTCCGGTCCTTCCGGTATTGCCTGCGCTTATGATCTTATCCGCATGGGTTACCCGGTGACTGTTTTTGAAGCGGCTTCAGCGGTTGGCGGTTTGTTGCGGTACGGCATTCCGGAATACCGTTTGCCGAATAATATCGTTGATAATGAGATTGATTACGTCCGGGAACTGGGCGTGGAAATAAAACTGAATAGTCCAGTAAATAAGCTGGAAGACCTGTTCAGTCAGGGGTACGAAGCCGTGTACCTGGCGACAGGGGCAGGCAGCAGTCAAAAAATGGGCATTCCCGGCGAAGATAGCAACGGAGTGATGCAAGCCCTCGATTTCCTGAGGAGAGCCAATGCGGGCGAAAAAATCGATATCGGGCAACGTGTGGCCGTAGTGGGTGGCGGTAATTCCGCGATGGATGCTACCAGGGTGGCTCTGCGTCTTGGAGCGAAAGAGGTAACCCTTGTTTATCGCCGTTCCCGCGCTGAAATGCCCGCCGCAGCCGAAGAAGCAGAAGAAGCGGAACTTGAGGGGGTTAAATTCGCCGTTCTGACAAATCCAACAAAGGTTCTTTCTGAGAACGGGAGATTGACCGGTATTGAGTGTATCAAAATGGAACTGGGAGAACCCGATGCCAGCGGACGCCGTCGTCCCGTTGCGGTCAAAGGTTCCGAGTTCAGTATCAATGCAGATACTATTATCATGGCCATCGGGCAAACTGTGGATAAAACCAAACTGCCGGATAAATTGGAATTCAGCAAAGGTGGTACGGTACAAGCCGACCCGGTCACGATGCAAACCAATATCCAAGGCGTATTCGCCGGCGGTGATGCCGTTACCGGCCCTGCGGATGTTATTCATGTGGTTGCTCAGGGTAAAGAAGCAGCGATCTCCATTGACTGTTATTTCAATGGCGCTGACATGAAATCGGGCAGACCGGAACCAAGAGTACGTGTCAAGGATATCAACAAAGAGGGGATCGTGAAGAAACCACGTGCTAAAATGCCGGCCGTAGCCATCAAAGACAGGCAGGGCTTCAACGAAGTTGAGCTTGGTTTTGATGAAAAGTCGGTAATGGCAGAAGCTCAGAGATGCCTCAATTGCGGGGTCTGTTCCGAGTGTCTGGCATGCGTCGCTGTTTGTGAACGCAAAGCGATCCACCATGAGATGAAAGACGAAGATGTCGAATTGAATGTCGGAGCGATCATCGTCACAACCGGTTACGACTTACTCGATCCGACTCCAATGACTCAATTCGGATACGGAAAATTTCCCAATGTTTATACCAGTCTGGAGTTTGAACGGATGGTCAACTCCACCGGTTTTACCGAAGGGCACATTCAGCTCAAAGACGGATCCATACCGAAGAGCGCTGCTATTTTGCATTGCATCGGCAGTCGCGACCGGAATTATCATGAATATTGCTCGCGCATCTGCTGCATGTATGGATTGAAGCATGCCCATTTGATTCGGGAAAAGACCGGAGCGAATGTATATCAGTGCTACATCGATATGCGCTGTTTTGGCAAGGGATATGAAGAGTTTTACAAACGCGTTTCGGATGAGGGTATTAATTTTATCCGTGGCAAAGTAACCCAGGTGACCGATATTGCACAGACCGATGAGGAAAAAGGCAAGCTCATGGTGGTCTGTGAGGATACATTACTGGGCGCTATGATTCGAGTGCCGGTGGATATGGTGATTTTGAGCGTAGCAGTAGAACCACGCAAGGATGCCAGAGAAGTTGCTAAGTTATTTGGCATCGAAGTCGGCACAGACGGCTTCTTTAATGAAAAGCATTATAAATTAAACACGATGGGTACTCTGACCGACGGTATTTTTATGGCGGGTTGTAATCAGGGGCCGAAAGATATTCCCGATACCGTTTCACAATCAATTGGCGCAGCCGCCAAAGCGATCGCCCTGGTTACCCATGGTGAAAAGAAGAAAAAAGCTGAAGAATTACCTTCTGAAGCAACTAAAGCTACGTAGTGTGGGGATAATATGAAAAGGAAAATCGGAGTTTATTTGTGTCACTGCGGATCCAACATTGCGGGTTATCTGGATGTTGAAAAAGCGACCGAATATGCCGGTACGCTGCCTTCTGTAGTCGCAGCACGGCATTATATGTTCATGTGCTCTGACCCCGGGCAGGACATGATAAAAAATGATATCAAGGAATTGGGGTTAAACGGTGTACTGGTATGTTCATGTTCGCCTACTCTTCACCTGCGTACTTTCCGTGCTGCTTGCGCAGAGGCCGGTTTAAATCCACATCTTTGCGAGATGGCAACGATCCGTGAATTAAGCAGTTGGGTTCATAGTCACGATAAAGTAGCGGCGACGGAAAAAGCGATGGCATTGATCGCGGCTGGGGTGAGGCGTGTTCTCTATCGCAACCCGCTGGAAGCTAAATTTGCGCATGTTATTCCCAATACGCTGATTGTCGGCGGCGGGATTGCGGGTATTCAAACCGCATTAGAGATTGCCGACACCGGTGAAAAGGTCTATCTGGTAGAAAAAGAACCCAGTATCGGCGGGCGCATGGCCCAATTGAGTAAAACGTTCCCCAATCTTGATTCTACCCAGGAACTGCTTGTTCCCAGGATGGATATGATAAAAACCAGCGGGAATATTGAATTATTAACTTACAGCGAGATCACTGAAGTCGGCGGATATATCGGGAATTTTAAAGTAACGATTAACAAGAAAGCCCGCAGTGTCGATGAAACCAAATGTAACGGTTGCGGAGAATGCTGGGCGAAATGTCCGGTGGAAGTCCCCAGCGAATTTGAACATGGTATGAAAAAGAGGAAGGCGATCTATATTCCCTTTGCTAATGCTGTGCCGAAAATTCCTGTAATCGATCGTAAAACCTGTAAATACTTCATGGACGGCAGTTGCCGTAAATGCGAAGAAGTATGTCCACAAAAAGCAATTGATTTTAACCAGGAAAACAAGACTATCGAGGTGGAAGTCGGGGCCTGCATCATTGCTACCGGTTACGATACCTTCGACCCCACACCGGTTACACAATTGGGCTATGGGAAACTGGATAATGTGGTTACCAGCCCCGAATTCGAGAGGCTGTTGAGTCCTGATGGCCCGACCGGCGGTAGGATCGTTATGAAGAATGGGGCTGCACCGAAGAGTGTAGCAATCGCTCATTGTGTGGGGAGTCGCGACCAGAATTATTTCCCGTACTGCTCTCGTATCTGTTGTATGTACAGCTTGAAATATTCCCGGCTGATAAAACAGCAGCTGGGCGCCGACACTAATGTATACCAGATGTATATCGACATGCGCTGTTTCGGTAAAGGTCATGAAGAATTCTACAAACAGGCCTCTGATGAAGGCGTGAATTTTATCCGTGGCAAGATCGGACAGATCACAACTGACGCCCAGACGGATGAAGAAAAAGGTAAACTGACGGTCGTATGTGAAGATTCTTTACTCGGCGCCATGATCCGGGTGCCGGTAGATATGGTTATTCTGAGCGTGGCGATGAAACCGCGGGAGGATACCGTTGATATTTCGCGCGCGTTCTTACTGGGACGCAGCGCCGATGGTTTCTTCCTGGAACGCCATCCTAAACTTGATCCGGTAGGCACAATGCTGGACGGTATCTTTGCTGTCGGATGTTGCCATGGTCCAAAAGATATCGGCGATACTGTAGCCCAGGCAACCGGGGCCGCTGCCAGAGCATTGGAAATGATCAGTAAGGGCAGGGTGGAAATTGAATCGGCTACGGCTTTCGTCGACGAAGAGGTTTGCGCCGGTTGCGGAGCTTGTGTTTCCATCTGCGCTTACAGCGCCATTGAAGTCAATGCTAGGACCAAGCTTGCTAAAGTCAATGAAGCGATCTGTAAAGGTTGCGGCGCATGTGCGGCAACCTGCCCATCCAAGGCAATGCAATTGAAGAACTTCGGCCATAAACAATTAATGGATGTGATAGACGAAGCAACCAAAGAATTCGCCGGCTTAGCCAGATAGGAGCTTGCAATGCAAGAAAAAGTTGGAGCCGTATTAGTTATCGGGAGCGGGGTTGGAGGCATCAGATCTGCCTTTGACCTGGCCGAATCCGGCTTTAAGGTTTACTTAACCGATAGGAGTCCGGGCATCGGCGGCACACTTTATCAGCTGGAAACATGGTTCCCGGATAATCAGTGCGAGCTTTGCAAACTACTACCGGTATTTAATCGTGACGAATGCTCACAATTCTGTCTGCGTCGCGATTTATCACATCCCAATATCGAGCTTATCCCGAATTCCATCGTCACTAAACTTAACGGCGAGCCCGGTAACTTCAAAGCTTCATTGGATGTTAAATCCCGATGGGTTATCGAAGAAAAATGTACAGCCTGCGGACTTTGTGCCCAGGTTTGTCCTGTCGAAGTAAATGATGAGTTCGATCGCAGTCTGAAGAAACGGAAGGCGATTTTTGTTCGTAACCCGCAAGCGGTGCCTAATGTCTACACCGTTGACCGGGAAAATTGCACAAATTGCGGCAAATGCGTCAAGGTTTGTCCGACGAAAGCTATACTCCTTAATATGCCCGATACAAAGCGCGAATTGTCCGTGGGTGTGGTCATTGTTTCCAGTGGTGCGAAAGAGTTCGATACGTCCGTCATGGCGCAGTATGGTTTCGGCCGCTATCCAAATGTGGTGACCAATATTCAACTGGAACGTTTATTGGCCGATGCCGGACCAAGTGGCGGGCAGTTGTTGAGGCCATCCGATAGTAAACCGCCGAAAAAATTGGCCATCCTGCAATGCGTCGGCAGCAGAGACACGGAGCGCGGTTATTGCAGCGAAGTATGCTGCATGTATGCCCTCAAAGAAAGTTTGATGCTGAAAAAGCTGTATCCTGATGCCGAAGTAACGATCTTCTATATGGACCTCCGCGCCTTCGGGAAAGATTATTACCGGTATCATCTTCAGGCACAGAAAGCAGGGGTTAAATTCCAGCGGTGCCGCGTCTCCCGTATTAGAGAAAATCCCAAGACCAAGAGCTTATTTCTGCTGGCGCGCGCCGAGGACGGGAAATCAGTCAGCAGTGAATACGATATGGTGGTGCTATCTGCCGCTCAATGTCCCTCACCGTCTCTTAATGAGATTAACAAAACGATCAATCTTAAAACCAACCAGTGGGGTTTTGTCGAAGCGAAGGGATTTTATCCCACCCGTACCTCCCGCAGCGGTGTCTTTGTTAGTGGTTCCGCCTCAGGACCTTCGGATATCTGTGAAACAGTGCTAAAGTCGAGCGCAGCCGCTTGTGAAGCCGCGGCACTCATCGCGTGTGCACGTAAACCGGCGGCAATTAGACCGCTTGAACATAAGCACAAAACTGCCTATGATACGGAAGCAAAAATAGCTGTCTTCGTATGCCATTGCGGGGAAGAGATCGGTGAAGTGGTGGATTTTACAAAAACAATCGAGTTCGCCAAACAATTACCGAATGTAACTCTGGTGGAGGATGTCAGTTTCCTCTGCTTGCCGGAGACGTTGGAGAAAGTCAAAGAGTCAGTCACAAAATCGGGTGCTAATCGCGTCATCATGGCGGCGTGTACGCCTTATCATTACACTCGATTATTCACCAACATTTTAAAAGAAGTCGGTATCGATGCTTCATTGTGGCAATTGGTCAATTTCAGAGAGCAACTCGCCTGGGTGCATAAAGATAATAAAGCGCTTGCCACCGGCAAAGCCCAAAGTATGCTGGCGATGGCGGTCGAGCGTCTCAGAGTACAGGAATTATTAACCAGACCATCGATAGCAATTGATCAGAGTTGTCTGGTGATTGGCGGCGGTATATCGGGTTTAATATCCGCGGTCTCTCTTGCCGACCAGAGGTTTAAAGTAAACCTCATTGAAAAAACAGGGGAACTCGGAGGTCATAGCCGGGAAATGTATTTTAGCATTAATGAGGAAAATTCCCAGGCATTCTTGAAAAGTATTATTGAAAAAGTTAAAAACAGCGGGAATATTACGATTCATCTCAATACTGAAGTTGTAAGCGTTAACGGTTATGCCGGCAATTTTAAGTCGCAAATAAAATCTGCCGATGGTAAAGTCGCCGAGTTAGCGCATGGCGCTCTGATTATTGCTACCGGCGCTCAGGACTATCGACCGTCTGAATATCTATACGGCCGGGATAAACGGGTCATTACCCAGCGTGAACTTCAGAAAAAGATAACGGAAGGCTCGCTGGGCAAGCCGGCAACGGTGGTCATGATCCAATGTGTAGGCTCCAGAAACGATGCCCACCCGTACTGCAACCGTGTTTGCTGTTCGGAGGCAATTGCCAACGCTATCAAGATCAAAGAACAAAATCCGGATACTCAAGTCTTTGTTTTAAACCGGGATATTATGGCCTATGGCTTCAAAGAGCAGTTTTATACCAAAGCCAGAGAACTGGGCGTACTTTTCCAGCGCTACGAACCGGAGAAAGAACCGAAAGTCAATGCCAACGATAAAAATCTGACCGTCGAGGTTGCCGATCCTGCTCTGCCCGGTACATTGGAGATCGAAGCCGACTTACTCGTGTTAAGCACCGGTTATATCGCGGAGAATAATCAAGCACTGGCAAAGATGCTATCGCTGGAATTGACCGAAGATGGCTTCTTCAAAGAGATGGATACCAAGTTCCGCCCGGTGGATACCATCATCGACGGTATTTTTGTCACCGGTCTGGCAAGTGCCCCCAGAAACCTTGCGGAGAAAGTGATTGAAGCCCAGGCTACGGCGCAACGCGTTGCCAACGTTCTTTCCCGTGGGAAATTGGAATCGGGGCGTGTTATCTCGGAAGTGGATGCCCGCCGATGCTCTGCCTGTGGAATATGCGTTGCCGCCTGCCCCTTTGAAGCCAGATATCTCGACGACGAAAATAAAGTGGCGGTCGTTAAAGAAGTCCTATGTCAGGGATGTGGCGCCTGTGTGACCGCCTGTCCCAATAGCGCCGCTAAGTTAAGGAGTTTGAAAGACAAACAGGTCTTTTCGATGATTGAGGCAGCTTTCTAGGTACCAAGTGAAGGAGAATGAGATGGGCGAGACAAAAGAACAATTCGAACCGAAGATAATCGGGTTTTTATGCAACTGGTGCACCGGCGCCGCCTCCGACCTGGCGGGCACCACCAGATCGCAATATCCACCGAATGTACACCCGATCCGAGTGATGTGCAGCGGCACGGTCGACCCGGTATATATGATCAAAGCGCTCATGGCCGGCGCCGATAGCGTAATGATGGGCGGTTGCCATCCGGGTGATTGTCACTACGTTTCCGGTAACTACAAAGCCCGCCGTCGCGTCGCGATGTTGAAACAAATCTTTAAATCGCTGGGACTGGATGAAAACCGTGTCTATGCGCGCTGGATCAGCGCCAGTGAAGGTCCTGAATTTGCGAAATATATGAATCAAGTCACCGAAGAGACCAGAAAACAGGGTCCCAGCGCATTGGCCGGCGATTGGTCGGTATAGGAGCAGAAGAATGACAAAGAGTGCGACATTACAGGTAAAAGACGGCAAGATACGGGAAACCGTGAACAGTTTCCTCAAAGACCTGTTTGCCAAAAAGACGATCGATGCCATGCTGGCGCCGCTCGCTCATCCTGCAGGTACCAATGTTGTCCAGGCTCTGGTGACTAACCCTGTCTATCTCGATAAGGCAGATGTTTTTGCTCCCGTGATGCCGGTTAACTCCGCCCGTCTGGTGCAGTCATTAACCCGCCTTACTCCGGTCAACCGGAAAACAGCGGTAGTGATCCGCCCCTGTGAGATGAGAGCCTTCATCGAATTGGTAAAACTGAAGCAGATTCAACTGGATAAACTTCTGCTCATCGGTATCGATTGCGCCGGAGCTTATGCGGTTAATAACTATCCTAAGTTTGCCGCGGAAAAGAAATCGGACGACTTTGTGAAAGCCGGTTTCAAATGGGCGGAAGATTCTGCGTTAAGGATGGGCTGTCAGATATGCGAATATCCATATCCCCTGACGGCCGATATAACTATAGGCCTGATAGGTTTAGACCCGACCAAACAGATTCTTATTCAAGCTGATTCGGCGAAGGGAGAAGAAGTTCTGAATAAGATCGGTATTACGCTTGAAACTGACGGCGAAGCTGCGCAGAAACGCCAGGCGGCCATCGCCAAATTTATCGCCGAAGTGAAAGAACGCCGCAAAAAGTTCTTCGAGAAGACCAAACTGGAAATCGGTGGCGTGGAAAAACTGAGTAAAGTATTCTCCCAATGTATCAAATGCCAGAACTGCCGGCAGGCTTGCCCGGTTTGTTATTGCCGGGAGTGTTTCTTTATCTCCCCGACATTTGAATTAGAATCGGAACGCTATCTCAGCCAGGCGGAAAAGAAAGGTGCTCTCAGAATGCCGGCCGATACGCTTTTATTCCATCTGACCAGAATGAATCACATGGGCAATTCCTGCGTCGGTTGCGGCGCCTGTGAAGAAGCCTGCCCGAATGATATTCCGTTATTGAAAATCTTCCAGCTTATCGGGAGCGAGACGCAAGCCTTATTTGGTTATGTTCCCGGCAGAAACGTGGAAGAAGTTCTACCCGCGACAGCCTTCAAAGAGAAGGAATTCGAGCGGATAGGAGAAAAATGACGATTCAATTAGCTACCGGGAAAGGTAAAGAGAAATGCGATTCATCTTTCGCCAAAGAAGTGATGGGTACGAGCAACGCTAATCTGGAACGGTGTTATCAGTGTATGGCCTGTAGCTCCGGGTGTCCGGCCGCATACCAGATGGATTATCCACCGCATCAATTGTTGAGGATGGTCCAATTAGGTTTGAAAGACAGGGTGCTGAACAGTAACACTTTCTGGATCTGTCTTAGTTGTGAGACTTGCGCTACGCGCTGTCCCAACGGGATTGAAATCGTGGTGGTGATGGACGCGCTGAGAGAAATAGCGTTGAAAGAAAAACGCAAAAGCAGCACTAATCTGCCGTTGTTCCATAATACCTTCTTATCAATGGTGAAGTTCGGTGGGAAGACATATGAACTCGGATTGATAGGGTTCTACATGATAAAAAGCGGTGATATTTTCAAAATCAAGGAATTACCCGGTCTTGCCCGGTTGGGTATTAAGATGTTCAGCCGGGGAAAGCTGGCGATCATACCTCCCCGCATAAAAGGAAAAGCGGCGATCAAACGTATCTTCGAATTATCTAAGAAGACAGGTTAGAAAAATGGCAAAAACTATTAAATACGGGTATTACCCGGGGTGTTCGCTGGAAGCTACCGCCAAGGAATACAATTTATCTATTGAAGCGGCGGCCAAACTGCTGGATGTGGAGTTAGTCGAACTCGAGGACTGGAATTGTTGCGGAGCTTCTTCCGGACATTGCACCAATTATGAGCTTTCGTTGGCTCTACCTGCGCGCAACCTGGCGATCGCAGAAAAAGCCAAACTGAATATGGCAGTGGCCTGCGCAGCCTGTTTCCTGCGATTCAAACAGACGAACCACGACCTGAAAGCGAATGATGAGTTGCGGCAGAAAATCGAGAAACTGATCGGGATGCCTTATTCCGGCAATGTTGAAGTCAAACATCTGGTGGATATCTTTGCTAATGAGGTCGGATTGGAAGAAATTACGAAGCGGGTCAGGAAGCCGTTAAAAGGCCTAAAACTCGCTGCTTATTATGGCTGTTATCTGGTCAGGCCGCCTGAAATCACTAATTTCGACGACCCGGAAAATCCGCAAATACTGGATAACCTATTGAGAGCAATCGGCGCTGAGCCGGTGGAACATACTCACAAGGTGGAATGTTGCGGCGGCAGTCTTTTGCTGGCGCGCACGGACATTGTAGTGAAGCTGGTGGACGATATTTGCAAAGCGGCGACCGATGCCGGAGCAGTGGGAATCGTAACCGCTTGCCCGCTCTGTATGGCAAACCTCGATACCCGACAGAAAGGCACCAAGGTGCCTATTATGCACTTCAGCGAGTTACTCAGCCTGGCGCTTGGCGCGGAAAAGAAAGAAGTCAACGGCTGGTTGAAAAAACACATCAATAGCCCGACAGCGATATTAACAGCACAGGGATTAATCTGACAAACCGAACGAGAAGAGGGAAGTTAATATGCAAGCATTAACACCATATCAGGATGCCATAGATATCATTAAGGAAGAAGGCGGCGAAATTTGTAAGCTCTGCTACCAGTGCGGTACCTGCACTTCTACCTGCCCTTGGAATTTGGTCCGGAGTTTTCTCGTGCGCAAAAATATGCATCAGGCTCAACTCGGCCTGACTGATTTTGAAAATGAAGATATGTGGCTATGCGTTACCTGTAAGTGGTGTGTCGATCGCTGCCCTCGCGGTGTTGGCATCATCGATGTCTGGAAGTCTTTCCGCCGCGCCATCGTGGAAATGGGCATCGGTGGAGTGCCTGATTCCGTGCGCATCACCGCGAAAAATATCTCCAGCGTCGGTAATCCGCAGGGAGAAGCCAGAGAGAAACGCACCGATTGGATGAAAGATCTGGGGATCAAGCCTTTCACCAAGGGTATGGATGTTCTTTATTTTGCCTGTTGTTTTAACTCTTATGATCCTAAACTCACCCGTGTCGCCAAAGCCACGGTTAAAATTATGCAGAAGGCAGGCATCAGCTTCGGAGTCCTGGGCAACGAGCAGAGTTGCTGCGGCGAGAGTATCCGCAAAACCGGCAATGAGGAATTATTTAAGACTCTGGTACAGAGCAATGCCGACGCGTTTAATAAAGCGGGCGTAACCAAGATTGTGGTTTCTTCCCCCCATTGTTACCACACTTTGAAGAATGAATATCCGGAGCTCGGTGCTTCATTTGAAGTGGTGCATTCCTCACAATTCATCGCGGAGCTGGTCAAAGACAAGAAAATACAGCTTATCAAAGAATTTAACAAGAAGGTCACCCTGCATGATTCCTGCTATCTGGGCCGACACAATAATGTCTATGACGAGCCGCGTAATGCATTGAAGAGTATCCCTGGTCTGGAACTGGTAGAAATGCTTAATAATCGCGAGAACGGATTGTGCTGCGGTGGCGGCGGAGGGAGAATCTGGGCGGAAACCAAACGGGGCGAACGTTTCTCCGATATACGCATCCAGCAGGCAATCGATGCCGGAGCTAATACGTTGGCAGTGGCTTGTCCTTACTGCATGGCTAACTTCGAGGATAGCGTTTTAAGTATGGATAAAGGTAGTGTCCTTGAAGTAAAAGAAATCACCGAACTCATCGCGGAGGCGATCTAACCGTTAATCAGATTTCCCGGAGTTATTCCTTTTCCTTTTGTAAAGGGAGATTTAGTGGGGGTAAACGTCCCCACTGGTCTCCCTTTCTCAAAGGGTGAGGACTATTGCCACCGTCTCACAAACCATTCGCGTCGTACTCCCACAGCCAATAAGGGCGCGACCACCAACCAGATCGTGATTGTCACTAACATCGCTTGTGCATAATTAATTTTGGGTAGTCCGACTTGTGGCGCGAAGACGCTCCAGAGAAGCATCAAAATTAAGGAACTCACAAAAAAGCCGGGGATTGCCCCCAGAATTCTAAAGCAACCGAACATAACACACTCTCCTTTAATGAAAAACCTGATATCTAAATACTAAACAATATTCAAAATTAAATCCATAATGTAAA
>Ga0182021_10004395_pt1 | contig 16598 bp, 21 predicted proteins | sample 612E3MmetaG_FD_120493 | JGI IMG/M metagenome (GOLD analysis project Ga0182021, IMG submission 120493) | Permafrost microbial communities from Stordalen Mire, Sweden - 612E3M metaG (Illumina Assembly) | ecosystem: Environmental > Terrestrial > Soil > Wetlands > Permafrost | place: Sweden...
CGGCCATAGAGGCAGCTCAGCGGCCGCGCGTCACCGTACGCTGCCTGCAGGACTTGCTCGCCCAGGACGCGGCGCAGGTGCCACGGTGAGCGCCGTCCCTGCCGGCAGCAGCATGGTCCAGAAGGCGGTGACCGTCGACTGCCGCGTCAGCGACGTGCGCCGCCACGGCGCGTTTGCCGTGGTCTCGCTCGTGGCGCCCCATCTCGCGCGTCGCGCCGTTCCCGGCCAGTTCGTGATGGTCGCCGTGCCGAGAAGCGGCTTTGTCCTGCGGCGGCCGCTCTCGGTACATGCCGTGAGGGGAGACTCGATCGCCCTGCTCATCGAGGCGCGCGGCCACGGCAGCGCCGCGCTCGCCGCCGTGGACGTGGGGCAGACCCTGTCGCTGGCGGGGCCGCTGGGCACAGGCTTCGTCACAGAGGGTGTGCAGAGCGCCCTGCTCGTCGGCGGCGGCATCGGCGTGGCCCCGTTCCAGATGCTCGCCGAAAGGCTGGCGGCCGCGGGCAGCTACGTCACGGCCGCCTTCGGCTTTCGCGACCATCGGCAAGCGCGCGTGGCCGGTGCCTTCGACATCCCGCAGCTATGGGTGGCCACCGAGGACGGCTCGTTGGGCAGACGCGGCACCGCCGTCGAGCTGGCGGAGACACTTGCCGTGCAGCCTGGCACCGTCGTCTACGCCTGCGGCCCGTTGCCGATGATCGGCGCCGTGCAGCGCTGGGCCCAGAGCCACGAGCTCACCGGCCAAGCTTCGCTCGAGGCGCACATGGCCTGTGGCAGCGGCTCCTGCCATGGATGCGTGATCGAGACCACGGCAGGCTATCTGCGCGTCTGCAGCGAGGGTCCCGTGTTCGACCTGCGCATGGTCATCGCTCCATGACGCTCCCTCAAACGCCTGACCAACACGGCAAGGGCGAGGTCGAGCTCGCGGTCTCTCTCGGTCCTTTGCGCCTGCGACACCCCGTCATCAATGCCTCCGGCACGTTCGACCTGGGCGAGATGGAGGCGCACTACGAGCGAGACTTCGTGGCCGACTTCCCGTTCTCGGCGTATGTGCCCAAGACGGTCACGCTCGAGGCCCGCGCCGGCAACCCGCCGCCGCGCGTCAGCGAGACCGCCTGCGGCATGATCAACGCCATCGGGCTGGCCAATCCGGGGCTCCAGAGCTTTCTCAACAGCTTGCCCGCTCTGGCCAAGCTGCGCGAACCGGTCATCGTGAGCGTCGGCGGCAGCCAGCGTGAAGACTACGTAGCCGTCGTGGAGGCTCTCGAGAAGACGCTGGACAGTGCCACAAAAGGCAGTGTGCCACAGGTCGCCGGCTACGAGCTCAACGTCTCCTGCCCTAACGTGCGCACGGGCTGCCTGGCGATCGGGACCGATCCGGCCGAGACGGCCGCCCTGGTCAGCGCGGTCCGGCCGCTCACCGCTCGCCTCCTCGTGGTCAAGCTCACGCCCAACGTCACCGACGTGGTGGTCGTGGCTCGGGCCGCGGTGGACGCCGGCGCCGACTGCCTCTCCCTGGTCAACACGTTCCGGGCGCTGGTAGTGGATTCGGTCACCCTGAAGCCATTTCTGGGCAACCGCACCGGCGGCCTCTGCGGCCCGGCCATCAAGCCCATCGCCCTGCGCCTGGTGCACGACGTGGCGGCGGCCCTGCCGGTGCCGGTGATCGGCATGGGCGGTATCACGACCGGCCTGGACGCTCTCGAGTTCATCGCCTGCGGCGCCACGGCGGTGGCCATCGGGGCCGCCAACTTCGCCACGGTCGACGCCGGCGAGCGCATCGTCGCGGAGCTGGAAGCGGAGCTGCGAGCGCGCTGCCTGCCCAGCGTCAGCGCGGCGCGCGGCCTAGCCCTGCCGGGCTCGGCCCGCAGCGCCCGCGACGCCTAGCGCAGGTCTCGCAAAAGACCAGCTCGCGTGGCACTTTCCGGCACCGGTTGCTGTTGGACTGGCGGCCAACGTGCACGTATAATGGCTGCCGATGTCCACCGCGGCCAAGCACTTCAACACGGCACCCGAGCGTTCGCTCGACCAGCGCATCGACGCTCTCCTGCGGGCCAACCACGTGCGGACTCAGCGCGCGGCCCTCAAGGCGGATCTCAAGCGCGGCAGCGTGAGCATCCGCTCCGTGTTGGCCTCACCGCCAGACTACTTGCTCACCGCGAAGATCGTCGACGTGCTCATGGCGGCGCCCAAGTGCGGCCGCGTCAAGTCGGCGAGGATCATGGAGCAGTGCCGCGTGAGCCGCAGCAAGACGGTCGGCGGCTTGTCGCAACGTCAGCGCCGCGAGCTGCTCGCCTTCTTCGGAGGATAGCGCGATCGGTTCGGTCTTCGTCATCGCGTCGCCGTCGGGCGGCGGGAAGGGGACCATCATCAGTCTACTGCTCGCGTCGCTAGACCACATCGTCTCGTCGGTGTCGGCGACGACGCGCAAGCCGCGAGACAGCGAGACGGACGCCGTCCACTACTACTTCTGGTCGCGACAGCAGTTCGAGAACGCCGTCGCGCGCGGCGAGTTCATGGAGTGGGTAGAGTACAACCACGACCTCTACGGCACGTTGCGGTCAGAGGTCGAGAAGCAGCTGGATGCGGGCAACGATGTGGTGCTCGAGCTCGACGTCAACGGAGCGCGGGCGCTGCGGAAAGCCATTCCTGACTCAGTGAGCGTGTTCGTGGCGCCGCCCTCGATGGAAGAGCTGGGTCGTCGTCTGCGGGCCAGAGGCACGGACTCAGAGGCAGCCATCGCCAGCAGGCTACGCATCGCCGAGACGGAGATGGCAGCCGCCGCTGAGTTCGACCATATCGTCGTCAACGACACTGCCGAGCAGGCAGCGGCCGCAGTGGCCGCTCTGGTCTCGGCTCGACGCAAAGGAGCATAGTGGACCATCCGCGCATCGACGAGTTGCTCGGCCATGCCGGCAACTCACGCTACGGCCTCGCGATGATCGCCGCCAAACGCGCCCGGCAGATCAGCAACTACTACAACAGCCTTGGTGAAGGGTTCGCCATGGCCATGGGCGTGGGCGAGGAGTTCACGCCGCCGATGGTGACGTCGCGCAGCAGGAACCTGCTCACGATCTCGCTCGAAGAGATCGCTGAGGGCAAGATCGGCTACGAGTACAAGGACCAGGGTTCGTCCGGTGGCCGCTGAACCACGCCCGGCTGCCGGCGACGGCACGGTGCAGACCGAACGCAGCGTCCTGGTGGGCGTCTGCGGCGGCATCGCCATCTACAAGTCTGTGGAGCTTGTGCGCAGCCTGGTGACGGAGGGCTTCACGCCCACCGTGTTGCTTACCGAAGCTGCCGAACGGTTCGTCACACCGCTCACGTTCGCGGCGGTCTCCAAGTCCGCGGTGCTGCAAGACGAGACCGCCTGGCAAGCGAGCGGAGGCTGGTTCCAGCACATCGAGGCTGCCCGTGGCGCACAAGTGCTGTGCGTAGCGCCGGCTACCGCCAACACGCTCGCCAAGATGGCCGCGGGCATGGCCGACAACCTGCTCACGGCCGTGTACTTGGCATTTCGCGGCCGCGTGGTCATAGCGCCGTCCATGAACTGGGCGATGTACGAACATCCGGCCACGCAAGACAACCTGCGCCGGCTCGCCGAACGCGGCGCCGACGTGCTGGACACGGGCAGCGGCGAGCTGGCCTGTGGGGAAGAGGGCTCCGGGCGCATGGCCGACCCCCAGACCATCCTGTCGGCTATCCGGCGCGCCTTCAACCAGAGTGCCGCCGGCCCGCTGACCGGACGCAAGGTGATCGTCACAGCCGGCGGCACACGCGAGCCAGTCGATGCCGTGCGTTATGTGGGCAATCGCTCCAGCGGCCGCATGGGCCGCGCACTGGCCGACGAAGCGCATCTGCGCGGCGCCGACGTGGTGCTGGTCACAACGGTGGACCGTGGCGAGACCGCCTACCGCACGGTGAGCGTCGAGAGCGCCGCAGACATGGCGGCCGCAGTGCACGCAGAGACTGCCACTGCCGACGTGCTGGTCATGGCGGCCGCGGTCGCCGACTTCACGCCCGGGACGCGTGTCGAAGGCAAGATCGAGCGCGGCGAGACTGAGACGCTGGGTCTGCAGCTCGTGCGCACGCAGGACATCCTCCTCGCCAGTGCGCGCCCCGGCCTTCTGCGCGTGGGGTTCGCGGCCGAGGCCGGCCCGCGTCTCGACAGAGCACGCGCCAAGTACGAGCAGAAGGGCGTCGATCTCCTGGTCTTCAACGACATCCTGGCGAGTGGCGTAGGCATCGGCTCGCTGGAGAACGAGATCACGATCATCTCCCCGGAGGGCGACGTGCATATCCCGCGCACCAGCAAGGCTGTCTGCGCCCGTGCCGTCATGACCGAGGTCGAGCGCATGCTCGCCTCGCACTAACGCCTCGGACACGGCGCACGCAAGCGAGCCAAAGGTCGTTCATGCAGCCCTCGCGTGAACAGATCGTCGCCCTGGTTGGCGCCAACGTCGCCAACGAGCAGTTGCGCCGCCACATGTTGGCCACGGAGGCGATCATGCGCGCCCTGGCCGAGCACTGGCACGAGGATGCCGACGTCTGGGGTCTAGCCGGTCTGGCGCACGACGTCGACGCCGAGCAGACTCAGCACGACTTCGCGATGCACGGCAAGCAGGGCGCGGCGCTGCTCACCGAACTCGGCGCGCCGGCCGCAGTGGCGCGTGCGGTCATGGCCCACAATCCGGCCACCGGAGCTGCACCGGAGACGCGCCTCGAGATCGCCTTGGCGTCTGCCGACCAGCTCACGGGGCTCATCACGGCGGCGTCACTGGTGCGCCCCGACAAGCAGGTAGCCAATGTCGCCGTGAAGTCGGTCCGCAAGCGCTTCCGCGAGGGTGCGTTCGCGCGTGGCGTCGACCGCACGGCCATCGCGCGCTGCGAAGAGCTCGGCCTGCCGCTGGAGGAGTTCATGGGCATCGGCTTGGCGGCGATGCAGAGCATCGCCGCCGATCTCGGCCTGTGAGCGGAGTGAGCGTGGGCGACACGGCTCCGACGCGCGCGGAGGAGAGATGGCCGGCCGCGGGCGAGGCGCCGGCGGCCTACGAGCTCTTCCGCAAAGGCTGCTGGTTCTTGCGCCATCGGCATCCCGGCCAGGCAGCCATGCTCTTGGAGCGCGCCAAGCGCCTGGCGCCCGGCAAGTACTCGATCTGCGAGGCCCTGGGGCGTGCGTACTTCGCTCTTGGCCGGCACGATCTGGCGGCAGAGGAGTTCGCCGGCATCGTGGCTGCCGTGCCGGTCAACGACTACGCCCACTACGCCCTGGGGCGCTCTCTACTCCACCTGGACCGACACCGCGAGGCCCTTGCCCACCTGCGCTTGGCGGCGGCCATGGCCCCCGCCAATAAGACCTACCAAGACGCGCTCGACGGCGCGGCCACCGGCGACCAGCGGCCCGGCAGCCAGCACTAGGCCTGCGGAGCCTCGGCCGTCTCGCCCTCGGTCTGGTGCGCCATGGCCAACAAGATGGCGATGCGCTTCTGGATCGGCGGGTGCGTATCGAACAGACCGGCCGACTCCTTGGCCTTCTTGCCCTTCAGGGGGTTCGCGATGTAGAGGTGAGCCGTGGCCCGGTTGGCAACGCGCAAGGGCCGTGGGTCGGCGGAGATCTTCTCCAGCGCGTGCGCCAGGCCCAACGGGTTCCGCGTGAGCTCCACACCCGACGCGTCGGCGAGGTACTCGCGGTGCCGCGAGATGGCGAACTGCACGACGTAGGCCGCCAGCGGTGCGAGCAGGGCGAGCACGATGGCCAGCACGAAGAAGATGGCGTTGCCATTGCCCTCGCTGCGACGGCCGCCGCCCCAGAACGTGCCCCGGATGAAGATGTCGGCGACCAGAGCGATCACGCCGACGAGGATGCCCACCAGTGTGGCAAAGCGGATGTCGTAGTTGCGCACGTGCGACATCTCGTGCGCCAGCACGCCTTGCAACTCGTCGCGGTTGAGCTCCTCCAAGAGACCACGGGTCACCGCCACTGAGGCGTGCTGCGGATCCCGCCCGGTGGCGAACGCATTGGGCGCCGGGTCGTCGATGATGTACACGTCGGGCATGGGCAGGCCGCCGGCGATACGCATCTCATCCACCACGTTCCAGAGCTCAGGAGCCTGGTCGTGCGTGACTTTGCGCGCGCCGCTGGCCGCCAGCACCATGCCGGCTCCCGCGTAGTACCCGATCAGGCTCCAGACAATGGCGACGACGCCGAAGACGCCGAGGAATCCGATAGCGCCCGTGCGGGAGCCGAACCACGCCAGCCCGATGACGAGGCCGAGCCCGCACAGCACCAGGACGAGTATCAGGATGAGAAACCAGGAGTCGCGCTTGTTGCGTTTGATCTGCTCGTACATGGTCAGCGCAGATCGACTTTGGGCACTTCTTTGTCGGCCTCTTCGGCCTGGAAGAACTCCCGCGCCGAGAAGTTGAACATGCCCGCCAGCAGGTTGGAGGGGAACTGCTGGATCATCATGTTGAACGTCATGACGCTGTCGTTGTAGAACTGGCGCGCGAACGAGATCTTGTTCTCAGTGGTGGTCAGCTCCTCCTGGAGTGAGAGCACGTTCTGGTTGGCCTTCAGGTCGGGGTAGTTCTCGGCCACCGCGAACAGCGACCGCAACGACTGCGTGAGAGCGTTCTCAGCGTGCGCCTGCGCCTCCGGCCCCTGCGACCCCGCCGACACGGCTGCCGCCCGCGCATCGGTGACCTTGGTCAGCGTCTCCTGCTCGTAGCTCATGTAGTCCTTCACGGCCTCGACCAGATTGGGGATGAGGTCGTGTCGCCGCTTGAGCTGCACGTCGATCTGGCTCCAGGCGTTGTCCACCTGGTTGCGTCTACGTACGAGACCGTTGTACAGCACCACGACAATGATGGCCATGACCACCACGATCGCGATGATGACGATAAGTGCGATCACCTCTGGCTCCTTTCGCGCTTGGGAACGTGCGGACGATCCATTGTACGTGTATCCCGCCCTGAAAACCTGCGTCGGTGTACACGGCAGTGAGCTTGCTCTATCCTTCCCTCATCGGTCATGAAGGTATCGCTGCGCAAAACCGGGCCGGTCATCGCACTGGCCATCCTCATCGTCGCGGTCGTCGTCGGCGGCTACATGGTCGTTCACAACCGTGCCCACGGAAGCGGCACTGCGCAGACGCCGCTCTCGCTGCGGCCGCCCAGCCCAAGTCCCGGCGTGCCGCACCCGTCACCTTCGCCGCTGGACCGCTGGATGGTGGGCAAGGCGACCAAGACGGTGGTCGCCTATACGAAGCCCTCCGCGTCGGCTAAGGTCAAGATCAGCTTGCCCAGGCTCAACGTGCACAACTTCCCGACCCTGGTGTTGGTACACAGCGTCAAGACTATCGACGGCGTGCCCTGGTATGACGTGTGGCTGCCGATGCCACCCAACGGCAGCCGCGGCTGGGTCAAGTCTGGCAGCCTCGCGTTCTACCCGACGCGCTTCAAGATCGAGGTCGACCTGTCGCTGCGCAAGCTCACGGTGTGGGGCGCCGGTCAGGTCAAGGCTACGTTCCGCGTGGGCGTCGGGGGCCATGTCGACGGCATGTACCTGCCCACGCCGACAGGCTCCTTCTACGTGGTCCAGAAGCTTCGTGCGCCCGATCCGTCCGGACCATACGGCCCAGAGGCCTTGGGCACCAGCGCATACCAGCCCAAGCTCAGCTCGTGGCCTGAGGGAGGGATCGTGGGCATCCACGGCACCAACGAGCCCTACTCCGTCGGCAAGGCCATCACCCACGGGTGTATCCGTCTCTACAACAAGGACATCGTCAAGGTCTGCGACATGGTGCCGGCCGGGAGCCCCATCATCATCCATCAGTAGACCGGCGCCGCTCTCTCCGTAGTCACCCTCTGCCGCCTCGCGGTGCTCTGTTGCCTGCCCGATTTGGCCAGTGCTATACTCCATCGCAGCACAACAGCAACCGGGAGGCGAACTCTGTGTCCAAGTGGGTCTCGAGCCCGCTTTTGTTTTGTAAGGGGTCTTTGTGCGGATGTCGCACCAGCAGTTGGAGCAGGAGATCGAAGATGCGCTGGCGGCCGGGTTCCCGGACGTCGAACTCGTCGATCTCGAGGAGCGTGGCGGCTACCAGCCCATCCTGACCCTGTACATCGACCGGCCGGGAGGCGTCGACCTCGACTTCTGTGCGCAGGTCACGCGAGCGCTCGATCAGCTGCGTGACCGCTACTCGCTGGAGGTCTCCTCACCTGGCCTGGACCGGCGTTTGCGCAAGCCGGCGCACTTCCTGGCTGTCGCGGGCGAGACCGTCGCCGTTCGTACGTCGGCACCGCTCGGCGGGCAGCGCAACTTCCGCGGCCGGCTCACCGCGGCAGACAACGATGGCATCTCGTTGACTCTGGAGTCTGGGGAGTCGGTGTCCATCCCCTACACGTCGGTGGCCAGGGCCAACGTGATCTTCAAGTTCGACGACAACGGAGGCCAACGTGAGTAGAGACATCATCGAGGCTCTGCGCCAGATCGAGAAAGAGAAGGGCGTGGGTTTTGACGCGCTGCTAAGCGCCCTCGAGGACGCGCTGCACTCCGCCTACAAGAAGAGCCCCAACGCCGTGGAGCACGCCAAGGTCGAGATCGATCCCGAGGAAGGCGACATCCGCGTCTATCAGCTCACGTTCCCCGACCACATCGACGTGGAGGCCCTCAAGGTCCTCAACGAGGAGGGCGAGGAGATCGGCCTGGACCTCTCGAGCATCGACGAGAGCGAGATCGACAAGACAGAGGTCACGCCGGAGGACTTCGGCCGCATCGCTGCCCAGACTGCCAAGCAGGTGATCCTGCAGCGCATCAGGGAGGCCGAACGCGATCTCATGTACGACGAGTATGTCGATCGCGTCGGTGAGCTGGTCACCGGCATCGTCCAGCAGAGTGACCAGCGCTACACCCTGGTCGAGCTCGGCCGAGTCGAGGCCCTGTTGCCCAAGAGCGAGCAGATCGAGACCGAGCGCTACGATCACGGCGCCCGCATCAAGGCCGTGATCGTCAAGGTGCAGAACTCGACGAAGGGTCCGCAGGTCATCCTCTCGCGCCGCAGCGACGAGCTCGTCAAGAAGCTCTTCGAGCTCGAGGTGCCGGAGATCGACGACGACCTGGTCGAGATCAGGAACGTGGCCCGCGAACCGGGCTATCGCTGCAAGATCGCCGTGGTCTCTCACGCCGACGGCGTCGATCCCGTGGGCGCCTGCGTGGGGCCGCGAGGCTCACGCGTGCGCATGGTCGTCAGCGAGTTGCGCGGCGAGCGCATCGACATCATCCCGTATCACGACGACCCGGCGCGTTTTGTGGCCAAGGCGCTTTCACCGGCTCGGGTGCGCGAGGTCATCGTGGATGACGAGGACCGCTCAGCGACCATCATCGTGCCCGACGATCAGCTCTCGCTGGCGATCGGCAAGGAAGGCCAGAACGCACGCCTGGCGAGCAAGCTCACCGGATGGCGCATCGACATCAAGAGCCAGAGCGAGATGGCGCAGACGGAGGCCGAGCTCACCTACAGCGGCGACGAAGACGAGCTCACAGGGCAGTGCGTGGCGGTCACGGCCAGCGGCAAGCGTTGCGTCAACCAATCGCTGCCCGCCAGCCGCTACTGCGGGATCCACGCCGACCGAGCCACCGACGAGGAGGCGGCCGCAGCCAACGACGCCGACGGCGGCGAGGCCCAAGAGAAGCCCGCAACCGTAGACAAGCAGACCGAGGACGTCGGCGAGCAGGGGTAACGCCGTGCCGACGCCGGAGCGCACGTGCATTGGCTGTAGAAAGAAGCGCGAGCGCGAGAACCTGATACGATTAGACGTTGGTGACGGCGTCGTGTGTGTCGCAGGACGCCGCGTCCACGGGAGGAGCGCGTATCTGTGCCCCGACGCGCACTGCCTCGAGCAGGCGCTGCGCAAGAAGGCGTTCGGTCGTGCCTTTCGCACTGCCGCTCGCGCGGATGACACACTCACAGAGGAATTCCTGAGGACCTGCGAACTGAGAAAGGCGGTGAGGTGAGTGGCCAACAGAAGGAAGGTCGCGGATATCGCCCAGCAGCGCGGGACGAGTATCGACGACGTACTCGCTCACCTCAAGAAGGCCGGTATCGAAGTCACCGAAGGGCACGTTAACGTCGACGAAGAGGCCATCGAACGCGCCTATGCCACCCCGGCCGGGCCACGCCGATCGCGTGGCGCCCCGCCGGCCGGCGGCCGGCGACGGCGCGTCGTCATCGACGCCGGCGCTTCGCGGCGCGGCGGTGGACCGCAGGGCGGGCCGCGCAATCGCCGCGGCCGCCGCGGCCGGCCTGAGCGCGAAGAAGAGCTGCCCGTAGCGCCGCCGTCGGACCAGGTCGTCAAGATCCCCTCTGGGGCCAGCGTCAAAGACGTGTCCCAGCTGCTCGGCATCGCCACGCCGGAGATCATCAAAGTCCTGATGGGCTATGGCGAGATGGTCACCATCACGCAGTCGCTTGCCGACGAGGCCGTGATGACGCTGGCCGACGACTTCGAGCGCAAGGTCGAGATCACCCACGCAGCGGACGAAGAGGCCGAGCTGGTCGAAGAGACCGTCGACGAGCCCGGGGACCTCAAGCCGCGTGCTCCTGTGATCACCGTCATGGGCCATGTCGACCACGGCAAGACGAGTCTGCTGGACGCCATCCGTGAGACCGAGGTGGCCGCCGGCGAGGCGGGCGGCATCACGCAGCACATCGGCGCCTACCAGGTCGTTCACGACGGCAAGCCGATCACGTTCATCGACACGCCGGGCCACGAGGCCTTCACGGCCATGCGCGCCCGCGGCGCCAAAGTCACCGACATCGCCGCCATCGTGGTCGCTGCCGACGACGGCGTCATGCCGCAGACCGTCGAGGCCATAGACCATGCCAAGGCGGCCAAGGTGCCGATGGTCATCGTCATCAACAAGATCGACAAGCCGGACGCCAACGTCGACCGCATCAAACAACAGCTCACCGAGTACGAGATCGTGACCGAGGAGTGGGGTGGCGACACCGTCTTCGTCGAAGCCAGCGCCAAGAAGCGGCTGGGACTCGACGCGTTTCTCGACATGCTCGTGCTCGTCGCCGAGATGTCTGACCTGCAAGCAAACCCGGACGCGCCCGCCAGCGGCTACATCATCGAGTCGAAGGTCGACCCGGGCCGCGGCGTGATCGCCACCATGCTCGTCGCTCGCGGCACCATCCGCGTCGGCGACGCCATCGTCGCCGGAGAAGCCGCCGGCCGGGTGCGCGCGCTGCGCGACTTCCGCGGCGAGACCATCACCTCAGGCGGCCCGGCCACACCGGTCGAGATCGTCGGCTTCGACGAGCTGCCCAATGCCGGCGAGCTCTGCCGCGTGGTCAAGAATGAGAAGGCGGCGCGCGCCTTGGCCAACAAGCGGTCCAACCGAGTGCGGGCCGAGGAGCTCGCCAAGCAGCGCTCGCTCACCTTGGACGAGGTGTTCGCCCGCATCGCCGAGGGCGAGGTCCAGAACCTCAACCTCATCATCAAGGCCGACGTCCAGGGCAGTCTGGAGGCACTCGAGGACGCTCTGCAGCAGATCAAGCATGCCGAGGTGAAGGTTGAGATCATCCACTCGGGTGTGGGCAGCATCACCGAGTCGGACGTCATGCTCGCGGCAGCATCACAGGCCATCATCATCGGCTACAACGTGCGGCCCAACGCGCCGGCACGCACACTCGCCGAAGGCGAGGGTGTGGACGTGCGCACATACCGCGTCATCTACAAGGTCACCGAAGACGTGCGGGCGGCCCTCGTCGGCATGCTCAAGCCAGAGCAGGTCGAGCAGGTCCTCGGCCAAGCCGAGGTGCGTCAAGTCTTCAAGGCGTCCAAGTTGGGCACCATCGCCGGTTGCATGGTCACCGGCGGCACTATCGTGCGCGGCAGCGGCGTGCGCGTGATCCGCGACGGCGTCGTGGTCCACGACGGCAAGATGGCCTCGCTCAAGCGCTTCCAGGAAGACACGCGCGAGGTCCAAGAAGGATTCGAGTGCGGCATCCTGCTCGATGGCTACAACGATCTCAAGAACGGGGATGTGTTGGAGGCCTACGAGACACGAGAAGTCGCCCGTGCCGAATGAGGCCTACATCGGCGTCCTGCTGGCGGAGCTGCGTTTCCCCGACTGCCTCTCGCTGAAGGGCAAGCGCAAGCCCCTGAGCTCCCTGCGTGACGTCATGCAGACACGGTTTCGCGTCTCGTTCAGCGAGGTCGCCTTTCAGGAAACGTGGCAGCGAGCCGGCGTTCTGGTGACTCTGGCCGCCTCGAGCAGCCGTCAGGCACGCGAGCGCCTGGACGAGGTCGAACGGTACCTGCACGGGCGCGAGTGGGAAGTCGGTCGGGTGCTCATCAGCGCCGCCGAGCCGGTGGAGGCCCTGTGGGACGTCGCCTTCTCAGAGTGAACGAAGCGATCAAGGAAGTGCTCTCGACTGCCATCGGCAGCGAGATGCTCGATCCGCGAGTGGGGTTCGTGACCGTGACCGGCGTCGAGACGTCGCCTGACCTGCGCTACGCCAAGGTGTTCGTCAGCGTCATGGGCAAAGAAGCCGAGCGCGACGCTACTTTGCGCGCACTGACGGCCTCGCACGGCTTCCTGCAGGCGCGTGTGGCCGGCTCGCTGCGGCTCAAGCGCACGCCGCAGCTCGAGTTCGTCTACGACGAGACCATCGACCGCGGCATGCGCATCACGCAGCTCATGGAACACTGGGCACAGGAGTCGCCGCCCAACGAAGTGCCGGCGACGACCGACGAAGGTGCCGAAGGCAAACCGCCAGCTGACGACGGCAAAGGCCAGCGATGAAGACTCTGAGCGCCGACATGGCGGCCCTGTGTCGTCACATACGCAGCGAGACCTCCGTAGCCATCGCGCTGCACCAGAACCCTGATCACGACGCTGCCGGCGCCGCGGTGGGCCTGCGTGACCTGTTCGTGCAGCGGGGCGTGCCGGCCGCGATCCACCTCTCTGTCGATGAGCACCTGCCGTCCCACACGTTCTTTCTCGACGAGGCTGAGCTCGCTCGCCGCATGCCGGCCGACGATACCACGCTGTACGTGCTCGACACGGGTTCGTTCGCGCGCACGGCGCTGGCGGTCGAGTCGTGGAAGGGCACCATCGTCAATATCGACCACCATCACGACAACGCGCGTTTTGGCGACCTGGCCTACGTGCGTGGCCAGGCCAGTAGCACGGCGGAGATCATCTGCGACGTCTACGTCGCACTCGGCGAAGTGCCCTCGCCGGCGGCCGCTACCGCCCTGTATGCCGGCATCTCGTTCGACTCGGGCCACTTCCGCCACAGCAGCACGTCAGCGCACACGCTCAGGCAGGCCGCCTGGCTCGTCGCTCTGGGCGCCGATCCGGCGGCGGTGTATCGCGAGCTCTATGAGCAGCGCTCCTTGGCGGCCCTCAGGCTCTGGGCACGCGCAGTCGCCAACACGACGAGCGTCAGCGATGGACGGGCTCTGGTGAGCCTGCTCACGCTAGCGGACTACCAAGCCGCCGGCGCCGGCGAAGACGAGACCGAGGCGATCGTCGACATGCTGCGCTCGGTCGGCGGGGTAGAGGTCGCCGTGCTCGTCAAGGAACAGACGAGCGGCAGCCGCGTGCGCGTCAGCTTGCGCTCTCAGGGCTGGGACGTGAGCGCCCTGGCTGCCGAGCGCGGTGGGGGCGGACACCAGCGAGCAGCCGGTTTCTCGGCTGACGACGATCCTCAGGAGGTGGTCGCATGGCTCAGTTCCGTACTCGGCGCGCGCCTACAGACGGCATCCTCCTGATAGACAAGCCGTCGGGCTTCACCTCGCACGACGTCGTGGCACGAATCCGCCGCGTCCTGCGCCCCGGCATCAAGAAGGTGGGCCACGCGGGCACGCTCGATCCCTTCGCCACGGGCCTGCTCATCATCCTGGTGGGTAGAGCGACCAAACTGGCGCGCTTCTTCGTCGACCTGCCCAAGGAATACGTTTGCACGCTGCAGTTCGGCACTGCCTCGGACACAGGCGATCGTACCGGTGACCTGAGCCAGACCGGCGCCAGGACCACGCGGGCCGCCATCGATGCGGTCCTGCCCGATTTCCTGGGTACCATCACCCAGCGCGTGCCCATGACATCGGCCGTCAAAGTGGACGGCGAGAGGCTCTACAAGAAGGCCCATCGCGGCGAGGTAGTGGAGACACCGCAGAAGCAGGTCGAGATCACGCGCATCGACGCGGTCACCTTCGACGAGGCGTCCCAGGAGCTGCGCTGCACCATCGGCTGCTCCAAGGGTACGTACGTGCGCCAACTCGCCATCGACCTCGGCAACGCCGTCGGGGCCGGTGCCTACCTACAAGAGTTGGCGCGCACGGCGACGGGCGAGTTCCGCCTTCAGGACGGTCAGAGCCTCGCTGACTTCGAAGCGGCGGTCGCCGGCCGCCAAGAGACGGACGAGCATATCCCCGGCCTGCTCCCGCCTGCCCGCGCCCTCGAGTTCATGCCCGCGCTGGAGATCTCGGCGGCCCAGGCCGCAGCCGTGCGCAATGGCGCCCGGCTCCCCGGCGGGCCGCCGGAGCCCGTGCGGCTCGTGTGCCACGGCGAGCTGCTGGCCATCTACGGCCCGCAGGAAAGCGGCCACGGGCTCAAGCCTCTGGTCGTCTTGTAGTGCGCGTCTACACCGATCTGGGTGCGCTGCCCGAGACGGCGCGGTCCGTAGCTATCGGCACCTTCGACGGCGTGCACGCCGGTCACCAGAAGGTGATCACCACGGCCGTCGAGGAGGCGCGCAACCGTGGCCTGCACAGCACTGTACTCACTTTCGCGGGACACCCGCTCTCCCTGCTCGAGCCGGGCCGCAAGCCCCGCTTGCTCACGCCCCTCGGCACCAAGATCAGGCTCATCTCCGCCCTCGGACCAGACGAACTGCTCGTCCTGCAGTTTGACCGCTCGCTGGCCGATATGTCGCCGCAGCTCTTCTGTCGCCACGTTCTGGCCAGAGACATGGGCGCCAAGCTGGTCGTGGTCGGCGCCAACTTCACCTACGGGGCCCGCGGCAAGGGAACCGCAGGCACGCTGCACGAATGCGGGGAACAGCTGGGCTTCGACGTCATCGTGGTGCCGCTGGTCAGTGGGGACGGACGCACGATCAGCTCGACGCTCATCCGCAGCCTGCTTGCCAAGGGAGCGCTCGAGGAGGTGCGCGCCGTGCTGGGCCGGCCGCCGTCAGCCGCCGGCCGAGTCGTGCGCGGCCTGCAGCGCGGGCGCTCGCTCGGCGTGCCGACCGCCAATCTAGACGTCGAGGCTGACACGATCTTCCCGGGTCGCGGCGTCTATGCTGCGCGCGCCCTCGTCGACGGCCACTGGTACCGCACGGCCGTCAACGTCGGCGAGAACCCCACTTTTCACCGCCGAGACGAGGAGACGACCGTCGTACACATCGAGGCCTTCCTGCTCGGCTTCGCGGGTGACCTCTACGACCGCCAGATCAAGGTCGACTTCCTGCACAAGATCCGCGAGGAGCTGCGTTTCGACAAGGTGAGCGATCTGGTCGCCCAGATGGAGCGCGACATCCGCGCCACAGCCGACATCGTCGACCCTGAGTTCACCGCGGTCGGCTTGTAGTGAGGTGCCGCCAGGCGGCGCGGGCCGTCTGGCCTTGGCCAGCTCGAGCGCCAGCCGGTTTTGTCCTCGTCACGGGTGTGGTACTGTAGCGCACGACCGTCACTCGGTTGCGGGCCGCCGACCCGCTACTGGGTCTCCGGATCATCCCGCAAGGGAGGTGAACCCCCTGGCTATCACGAAGGACGACAAACAAGACATCTTCGCCAAGTTCTCCAAACACGAAGGCGATACCGGCTCCCCCGAGGTCCAGATCGCGCTCCTTACCAAGCGCATCGAGTCTCTCACGGAGCACCTCAAGTTCCACAAGAAAGACCACCACTCTCGTCGTGGTCTACTCAAGATGGTGGGCCAGCGTCGTCGTCTGCTCAACTACCTGCAGAGAAGCGACATGGACCGCTACCGCAACCTTGTGAAAGAGCTCGAACTGCGCAAATAGACAGGCGTTCGCGCCGCTGTTGCTCGCTCTTCCCACACGGACGATGTGCCTGTTGACGATGGTGAACACGGGCCGGAAGGACACGAAGGAAACGATGAACAAAGTCGAAGTAGAAGTCGGAGGCAAGACGGTCTCACTGGAGACCGGCAGGCTCGCCAAACAGGCCAACGGCGCCGTACTCGTCCGCTGTGGAGACACCGTGGTCCTGGTGACCGCCGTCGGCAGGGAGGAGACCCGCGAAAGCCAGGACTTCTTCCCGCTCACCGTGGACATCGAAGAGCGCATGTACGCCGCCGGCAAGATACCGGGCGGCTTCATCAAGCGCGAGTCGCGCCCCAGCGAGAAGGCCATCCTGACGGCGCGCCGTATCGACCGGCCCATCAGACCGCTGTTCCCCAAGGGCTTCATGAACGAGGTGCAGGTCATCGGCACGGTGTTGTCGGTCGACCACGAGAACGCCTACGACGTGCTCTGCATGATCGGCGCCTCGGCGGCGCTGACGATCTCGGAGATCCCATTCCTGGGACCGCTGGGGGCGGTGCGCATCGGTCTCATCGA
>Ga0182021_10004396_pt1 | contig 16598 bp, 15 predicted proteins | sample 612E3MmetaG_FD_120493 | JGI IMG/M metagenome (GOLD analysis project Ga0182021, IMG submission 120493) | Permafrost microbial communities from Stordalen Mire, Sweden - 612E3M metaG (Illumina Assembly) | ecosystem: Environmental > Terrestrial > Soil > Wetlands > Permafrost | place: Sweden...
CTGTGAATAAAAAAGTTGGTTTATGGATCGATCATCGCAAGGCGGTTTTAATCATCGTCACCGACGATGGCGAAGAAACAAAACAGATCACCTCCGGCATGGAAAAACATGTCCGATTTTCGGGGGGCGAATCCGAAGATGGCGCCACAGAAGATGTACGCGACCGACAGTTTGGGAACCACCTCAACAGCTATTACGCCAGGGTTCTCGAATATCTGCGCGATGCCGATTCCATTCAGATCTTTGGTCCTGGTGAAGCCAAGGGGGAACTCGAGGCACGTCTCGAAAAGGAAGGGCTCAAGGGGCGTATTGTCGAGATCGGCACGATGGATAAATTGACGGATCACCAGATCGCGGCGAAGGTTCGGGAACATTTTAAGAAATGAAAAACAGGCCAAAAATGAGATGGCCTTTGGCAGGTTCTTTTTAATTCAACCTTTATCAGGAACCAGCTCCGCCTGTTTCCTAATGTAGGCGCAATATCCCTGTATAGCTGTTTCATATATTTTTGTCGTGATGTGAGTTGACTGAATATTGATTCTTATTCCAAAAGGGTCAATTGATGGCAATTACCCGATGTTGTGCACCAGGTCGACCCAAGTCGGCCCAGCCTTTCTCCCTGAGGTCATTCACCCTATTCTGGAGGAAAAAAGATGAAGAAACAAATGTTCGCTTTCGTTTTAATGGCTTTACTGGTCAGCCTCCTGGCAGCCTGCGGTCCCGGCTCCCCCATCCAAACTAATACGCCCGTCCCCAACGCGAAGGGTGCTACTCCTGTCCCGAATAATCAGATCAATGTGCCGGGCGTCAGTATACAAATCCATGCGCCATCCCCCAACCCCCTGGTCAATACACCGGACTCACAGGGGAACGTCGCAGGGATCCTGATGGGACTATGGCATGGGTTTATCTCTCCAGTGACCCTGATCGTGTCTTTTTTCAAGCCGAATGTAACGATCTATGAAGTCCATAACAATGGAAATCAATACAACCTGGGTTTCATGCTCGGAGTGATCATCCTGCTCGGATTCATATTTTTGATCATTTCGCGGCGTTGAGCATAGCAAAGATGGGATAGGATGCAGGCCCCCCTGCGGATAACCTGAACCCGGCAAAGGACCGAAAATAAACAAAGAAAAAGGCTACCAGGAAATGGTCTGCATCTGTTTCACCACCTTTCACCTAATCAGATGACTACGGAACTCATTCTCATCCGCCACGGCAATGCCGTGCGCGTGAGTGGGGACTACTACCATACACCTCTGACAACCCTTGGGCACGAACAACCTGCAAAGACCGGTCAGTTCTTGAATGATCCCCAAAACCGGATCGCTGGTTTATACTCCAGCCCCCTGCGCCGCACTACGGAAACCGCCCATATCATCGGGGAAAAGGTCGGACAAAACCCGGAGTTTCGCTCCGGTGTACAGGAACTGAGGCTGGATGAGCTGCCTGCACTAGTTGTCTTCGAGATCCTTTCAATCATTGATCCCGTGGAAGATTACCTTGAAGCGCGCGCGGGAGGACTCATCCGCTGGCCGATCGAGGGACGTGTTTCAGTTGTTCTGTTGGACATCGTGGCCAGGCATCCCAGTTAAAAGGTTGCCGTGGTCGCCCACGCCGGGGTGATCTCAGGGCTGTCTCCTGGTACTAGCCCGTAAAACGCTGGCATTGGTGGCGGACAACCGTGGGAAATTGTTCACTCACCCGATTCAAAGTGGATGGCAATCGCGCAGAACTATTGGCGGTAAATGATTCTCAGCATTTGAGTCCTGTGACGCCCATCACATAACCTCCAACCAAAATCGTTGAGATCACCAAAGATGCCCATCTGGTTGAAAAAGCATTGGTGTTTGACAAGCCGACCAATAAGAAATAGAGAAATTCCTTGCCCCTTACTGACCTTCCACACTCACCAATACACCTTCGAATTTGGTCAGCGCCTCTTCGATGATCTCATCCGTATCGGCCATGGATGTATACATGCGCGAACCGGCCAGGGTGATGAGACCGCTGGCCATGTAGGCTGCTCCCATCTCTTCCATCATGTGCCTGCGTGGCTTAAGCTCCCTGGCCAGCTTGAGCGGGTTGTGCAGGTCGAGCAGCATGACACCGGATGTCTCAAGGTGGATGATGGAGCCCTGGTTGAAAGCTACAAAGGGAAGGCTGTGTTTCTCGATGATGGCCTGCAGGCCGCGGGTCAGGCGGTCGCCGGCTTTTCCGGCCAGAACCGGGGCGTTGGTGCGTTCCATTTCAAGCAGGGCGAAATACCCGGCGACGCACGAGAGCGGATTTGCCGACAACGTACCCCCGATGTAAGCCCTTTCGCCACTGCCGCCGATGCCGGCCGCAAAACTCTGGATCACCTCCGCACGTCCACCCACGCCACCTGCCATCGGATAGCCACCGGTTATACACTTGCCGAAGACGGTCAGGTCGGGTTTGACCCCAAAGTAGCCCTGCGCCCCACCCATTCCAAGCCGGAAACCGGTCACGACTTCATCGAAGATGAGCAGCGCCCCAAACTCATCACAGAGCTCACGCACTTTGCGATTAAATTCGAATGGCACCGGACGTGTGCCGGACTCCGGCCCAACCGGCTCGACGATGACCGCGGCAGTCCCGCCCAGCAGCCGGTTGAGGATCAACTTTGCCCGCAATGCCCCCAGCGAATTCGGGAAGAACTCCTGAGTGTTGGCGGTCGCTCCGAAGGGGATGCCTTTAGCCTCCATCCGGCCGGTCCCCGGGACGTGAAGGCCGTAGACCATCGAGTCACTCCAGCCATGGTAAGCCCCGCCCACTTTAATGATCTTCTTTTTCCTCGTGAACGCCCGGGCGCCTCGAATGGCCGCCATCACGCCCTCGGTTCCAGACCCCAGCATACGGAACATCTCGACCGATGGCATCAAGCGATTGATCAATTGTGCCAACCTGAGCTCGTACTCGTGGAACAGACCGGTCACCGGTCCGCAGGTCTGTAACAGCTCGATAACTTTATCCCGTACCGGCTTGTAGTTGCTGCCCAGCATGGTCGGGCCACCAGCCTGCAGGAAGTCGATATAACGGTTACCGTCAACATCCCAAAGATAGGCGCCATCCGCCTTTTCGATGGCAATCGGGAACGGATAGTTGAAAGCCAGGTTGTGTTGCACTCCCCCGGGGATGATCTTCTGGGCTTCGTCGTTCAGCATCTTTGAGCGGTTACAGCGGGTATCAAAATAGGTGAGATACTCCTCCATCCGCTCATGCTGAATGGGATGCAGCGGCTGGCTGAGCAAATTCTTAAGTTGAGCATAGATTTCAACGGTATCAGGATATTCAGAGATTGCATAATTTTGTGCGGTCATTGGAGCACCTTTTCAACCGGATAGACTTGCCGAAATGTCACCAAGCAATGATCAACGGCAGCCAAGCTGCAGCCAGGGAAGGTTAATCGTTTGGAATCGGTTCATTCCACCGGAAAACCAGGAGAAGTTTAGCCGTTGAGTCTTTTATAACTTTTCTTATTGTGATGATAGAACTGTACGAACTCGGTGAACAGCTTATCGTAAATTGTCCGATTCTCCGGATTCGGTGAATAGGTCGCCTTGAACGCCACCTTGTGTGGGATATCTTCAAAAGCCATGTATCCCAGGCCGACAGAGGCGATGAACGCTGCCCCGCGAGCATTGGCCTGGACCGGGTCCCGCACCTGGCATATATCCAGATTCAACACATCCGCCAGAATCTGGCTCCAGACATCCGATTTTGCTCCCCCGCCGACAAAATTCAACTGGGTCAGCCTGCGTCCCATGAATTTCTCGGCTGGAGCGATTAACCAGCGTGTGTTGAGGGCCACCCCTTCCAGGAAGGCCCGGATGATATCTTCGCGCGTGTTTTCCAGCGAAATATTGAATAACGCCGCACGCGCGTTACGATCGTCAACGGGAGAGCGCTCCCCATAGATCCACGGCATATACATCAATCCATGGCTTCCTGGTGGGACCTTCGCTGCGATACGATCGAAGATCTGGAAGACATCCGGGGAGTGGTTCTCGTTCAGAAGTTCATCCTTATGGAACAGGACCTTATCGCGCAAGTAATTTAAATTGCCGCCGGCAGTCGTTTGCAAAACGATCATCAGATATTTGCCCGGTATGGCACATGGTACCGAGGCCATCCAGGACGATAGATCTGTCTTTTTATAGGGTACGTGGGCAGCCACCCAGTTGGAAGTGCCGATGTAGATATGTGCATCAAAATCGTTCACCGCTCCGGAACCAATGGCTGCCGCGCTGACATCGATTGCCCCGGCAACAACCTGGACACCGTTTTTAAGCCCCAATGATCGGGCAACATCCTGTTTCAGGTCTCCGATCACCGTAGTGCATTGGACAAGTTCCGGGAACATGTCCGACCCGATCCCGCAGGCTTTGAGCAAACCATCATTATAGGTGATGTGCTCCGAATCCCGATTGTCAGTCACCCAGGAGGTCAGAATTGAATCAGATGTAGCAACAAACTTCCCAGTCAGACACAGGTTCATGTAATCCAGCGCCGTCAGGAACTTGTATGTCCTTTGATATATTTCAGGATGTTCGTAGCGGACAAAGAGCATATGCGCAGCCGGGTCGGTACCGGTATGCGTGGGGACACCGCCGGTCAGGTTGAGCCAGCGGGGTAGTTTGAACACGTTATAACCGGATACCTTGATCAGGCCGCCAATTACTTTGGGGAGATACTTCGCACCGCGCATATCCAGCCATGAGATCACGTTCATCAGTGGCTTGCCTTCAGCATCCACCGGGATGGTGCACTCCCCCTGGGTTGAACAACACACCGCGACGATACTCTCGACCGGGATCAGGTCTTTCTGGATGAGTCGCCTGGATGTTGTCAGAAAAGCCTCCCACCAGTCCAATGGATTTTGTTCCGCGCCGCCATCAGGCAGAACATATAGGGGTATATCCTGAACTTCCCAACCAACCACCTTACCGGCTGTGGAGATCAATGCGGTCTTCAGTGCGGACGTGCCCAGGTCGACAGCTAAAATATAGGGTTCTTTTTCCAAGATGCACTCCTTTCAGGAAATAAAGGAATTTTAATCATGATGCAAAATTGAAATGATTTTCTACATGGCCAGATATTGGTCGTTCAATGTTCCCGTGTATATGCGCGAGCCAGAAAGAATAACATCTACTTTATCATAAACCCCACCGCAAGGGAGAAGGTATGCTCCAAAGTTCCGCGCTGGTTTTCAGGCCAGTTGGCCAGGAGGGCATGGAATCCTGCCTGGTTGGAAGGCAGGCCTAGGCAATTCACTCTCTGCCTAGGAGATGGATCAGTTTCTCTGGCTGACGGGAATACTCAGTGATCGGTATTTCTCCACGTACCATGGCCAGCAGGGTTTCGGTCAGCAATCGATTAACCGGTGTCGGCACGCCAACCTTCTCCCCGTGGCGCACAACAGCTCCTTGCAGCCATTCAATCTCGCTCTTTCGGCGTCCGGCATGCAGGTCGATGTAAAAGGAGGGCATTTTCCCACCCCTGCCTCCGCCGACCACTCTGGTCAGTATAACCCGGGCCAGCGCGGTTGGAAGGCGCAAGGCCAGGGCCAGAGCTCGCACGGGCAATCCTGGCAGATCTATCGTATGGATGCCCATGGCCTCCATGACGGCCAGCGCCTCATGGGTCATGCATATCTCCAGATTGTACAGCCCAGGGTGAGCCAGTACTTCCGCCGGGCTCATATCCACTATGGCTGCCGTGGCGGTCCCCGGCAGGTTGGCCAGGAGTTTGGACCATTTCATATCTGCCGCCGCCGGGTAAAGATGGGCGTTCAACGAGGCATCGTTCAATGCACTGACCAGGCGCTCTGATGACGGATGATCAGCTGCAATCCCGATCCCGCGAGCCTTTTCCAGAACGATATCGCCGGCGGTTTGACGGGCGATCGAACAGGTGACGGTACCCGCAATGACACGGTCGGGACCGAGCACCGCGGCGATGGCGGGTTCATTGTCAACGCCATTTTGCAAACAAAGGATGGGTGGCATCCGGTCCGAGAAAGCTCTGATCCCTTCCAGGGCAGCCAGGGTGTCAAAGGATTTCATGGCGAAAATGGCAACGTCGAACCCTCCAGCCTGCATCGCCTCCTCCGGGGAGGAAACAACCCCGAAAGAAGCTGGAGGGACAACCAATGGTGCTTGCGCCCGCCTATGTTTGTCGATGGAAACATCCAGCCGCAGTCCATGGTCTCGCAGGTCAGCCGCAATATTGGGCTGCTCCATAAAGACTACCCGGTGTCCGGCCAGCGCCAGGGACCCGCCCACATAGGTACCGATCGCCCCTGCACCGAAAATCAACACTGATATTGGCTTCAGACTTTTCATTCATGATCTCCATATCGACAGTTCCTTCGAACCCGGCAGATACCCGTATTATAAAGGAATGTATGTGTATTCACCTGGATTGATCGAATCTGAAAATGAATTTTCCGGGGATCTCAGTCATGAAGATGCCGAACGGAGGTGGGCAGGAGGGCGGATCCGCAGTCTCCTGGATATCCATGCGTATCCACATCGGGTGATCTAATAATCTGCTCATTTTCTCCTTGTTTAAATCAACCGAATTGCCTATACTCGAATGACCGAGATCCGTCCCTCTTTCCGAGAATATCCCTGAGGCTTCATTTTGATGACCGAATCCGCGATTCACCTACACGAATTATGCAAAACCTACCGGGTCCCGGAACGGGAGCCCGGGATGGGCTCAGCCGTACGCTCCCTGTTCCACCGCCGGATGCAGGAAGTTCCTGCCGTGGACGATCTTACCTTTGACCTCACTCCCGGTGAGATGGTTGGCTTCCTGGGTCCCAATGGTGCCGGCAAGACTACCACCCTCAAGATGCTCTCCGGCCTGCTGCACCCCACTGCAGGCGAGTGCCGTGTGCTCGGTGCCATCCCCTCCCGGCGCGAACGCACCTTCCTCCGCCGGATCACCCTGGTGATGGGCCAGCGCAATCAGCTTGTCTGGGATATCCCCGCTGCCGATTCATTCGAGCTGAACCGGGTCATTTATCGGATCCCTTCAGCCGATTTCCGCCGTACGCTGGACGAGCTGACCGGATTGCTCGATCTTGGACCCTTGCTTAAGAAGCCGGTACGCAACCTGTCGCTGGGTGAACGTATGAAGTGCGAGATTGCCGCCGCACTGCTGCATCGTCCGCAGGTGGTCTTCCTCGACGAGCCCACCATCGGCCTGGATGTGACCATGCAGCGCCGTATCCGGGCCTTCATCGCCGAATATAACCACCGTTCAGGAGCCACCATCCTGCTCACCAGCCACTACATGGCGGACGTGGAAGCCCTCTGCAAACGCGTCATCGTGATCCACCATGGGCGGTTGCTCTTTGACGGCAACCTGTCGGACCTTCTCCAGCAATTCACCGCCCATAAGACCATCATTGTCCAGCTGGAGGACTGTCAGGCTGATCTGCACGCATATGGGGAAGTGATCGACTGCGAGGACGGTCGCACCACCTTGCGCGTTCCCAAAGCCAGCACGGCCCATGTCACCGAACGTCTCCTGGCCGACCTGCCGGTGATCGATCTGCTGGTGGAAGATCCTCCCATCGAAGAGGTCATCGACCGGGTTTTTACCCAGGAGGCCGCTTGACCCGTTTCCAGGACCTGCGCGAAATGGGGCGTCTGTACGCCCAGCAATTCAAGACCACCTTCGCCAGCATGGTCCAATATCGTGCCTCCCTTTTCATCTGGATGATCTCCCAGGTGCTCGAACCGCTTGTCTACCTGATCGTCTGGTCGACGGTCTCGAACGGCAGCGGAGGCAGCGTCGGGGGTTACACCGCCCGAGGGTTTGCTGCCTATTACCTGGTCCTCATGCTGGTTAATCAGGTCACCTATACCTGGATCATGTTCGAGTATGAATACCGCGTCCGCCAGGGATCCCTGTCATTTGCCCTGCTCAAGCCGGTTCACCCGATCCATTCGGACATATCCGATAACCTGTCCTCCAAGCTGATCACTCTGCCGATCCTCATGGTCATCGCCGGAGGACTGGCGCTGATCTTTCATCCAACCGCAACCCTTGCACTGTGGGCGATCATCCTGTTTCTGCCGGCCCTGGCGCTGGCCTTCATGGTGCGTTTCCTGCTGGAATGGACCCTGGCACTGGCAGCTTTCTGGACTACCCGGGTGAGCGCCATCAACCAGGTCTACTTTCTGCTCATGCTCTTCCTGGCCGGGCAGATCGCCCCGTTGACGCTTTTTCCACGCTGGATCCAGGTCGTGGCTGACATTCTGCCCTTCCGCTGGATGCTGGGTTTCCCGGTGGAGCTGCTGCTCGGCCGGTTGACACCCCTGCAGGCGCTGGAAGGATTGGGCGCCCAGCTCGTCTGGGTGATAATCGCCATGCTACTGGTGCGGATCATCTGGCATGCGGGTGTACGCGTGTATTCGGCGGTGGGGGCATGAACACATTGCGCCTTGTATACACCTTCTTTCGGGTCAGCGTGCTGAACGAAACTGCATACCGGGTCAACTTCTTCGTGCAACTGTTCCAGTCCGTGCTGGAACTGGGCACCGCCCTGGCTGGACTGGCGGTCATTTTTACCTACACCCAGGCACTTGGCGGCTGGCGTCCCGATGAGATGCTGGCGCTGGTGGGGGTCTACTTCCTGATCGGCGCGGTCATCAGCCTGGTGATCCAACCCGGGATGTCCGCCCTGATCGACTCGGTCCGGGATGGAACCCTGGATTTCACCCTGACCAAGCCGGAGGACGCCCAGCTACTGGTCAGCATCCAGAAGGTGGCTGTTTTCAGCCTGATTGACCTGTTGATGGGGTCTGGCGTGCTGGTTGCGGCCCTGGTCCGCCTGGGGCGGACCATCGGAATGGTACAGGCCGTCGAGTTCATCGGCATGCTGCTGGCAGGCTGCGTGATCGTATACAGCTTCTGGCTGATCCTGGCCAGCCTCTCGTTCTGGCTGGTGCGGGTGGAGAACCTGCTCGAGATCTTCCAGAGCATGTTCCAGGCCGGACGCTGGCCCGTAAGCCTTTACCCGGGCTGGCTGCGCTTCGCCCTGACATTCATCGTGCCGGTCGCCTTTGCCACCACCATCCCGGCGGAGGCACTGACCGGTCGCCTGAACGGTTTGACATTATGGGGAGCGATCGGCCTGGCGGGGGGGATGTTCGTGCTGGCGCGCCTGGTCTGGCGGTGGGGACTTCGGCGCTACTCGGGCGCCTCAGCCTAGGGTGCGACCCAAAATTCCATTTCTATCTACTTATTCTTTAATTCCTGGCTGATCTTATCCGCTGCCAGTTTGCCGGTCAGGTCGGAAATCGACAGTCTGTTCGCACTCTGCTGGATTAACCATCAACTTATTTACCGATGAAATACGCCCCTCACAACGCCAAACCGGTTAAAAATTCTGTGGAAGATCGGAACTATCCGTTATTCTGACCCGTCCTACCTTAATTCCACATGACAGGAAAATACCTTTTCATGATTCCATTTGCATGATCTCTGCCGGAGCCTGCCCTCGACGTAAAAGGTTGGCCATGATCTGCATAGGCCGGTCCACATGATGAAAGAAAAGCTGGTAGGCAGCACACAGGTAATTCAACCCCTGATCAGCATCACCCGTGGCACCTGCGGCTGAATAATTGATGAAACGATTGCGGGGACATTCGCCGTGACAGGCAAAGAGCACATCACACCCTCGGCAATCGGCGGGTAACCGGTCAAGTTTATCCAGGCCGAACTGATGCTGGCGGGGTAAGCTTGCCAGTTCGACCAAGGGTGTTTCCAGAATGTTTCCGAGGCGATGGGCGGCCTCAACGAAATGATCGCAGGAATACAAATCGCCATTATGCTCCAGAACCAGCGAAAAACCGCATACTTCCTGAGAAATGCACACGCTTGCTGGAAAATGGGACCAGCTGGCCAATGCAGAATCGAATGTTTGGACAAACACCGTGCCAACATCATGATGCACCCAGTCCTCGAAAATCTCGATCAGAAAAGAACCATATTGCCTGGGTTTCACCGAACAGTTGCTTACCAGATGATCCTCCCGGAGAGGGAGTGTGTTTTGTTCCCGCGCCAGGCTCCGCTCACCCTTAACCGCCTGCAGGCGGGTCCCTGGCATCCTCCGCTCCACGATGGGGATGAACTGGATGAACCTCGCCTGCAGGGTGTCCCTGAAAAAGTGGTACACCTCCAATGGATGGGAGGCATTCATGGCATGCACCGCGCAGAGAATATTAGTGTCCACATCATGCTTCTGCAGCAGGTCCCACCCGCGCCTCACCTGGCCAAAACTTCCCTGTCCGCCTTTATCGACCCGGTAGGTGTTGTGCATTTCAGCCGGTCCATCCAGGCTCAGGCCGATGAGGAAGTCGTGCTGTTTGAAGAACGCGCACCAGTCGTCGTCAAGCAGCGTGCCGTTGGTCTGCAGGGAGTAGGCCACCCGCTGGCCCGGCCTTTTGTATTTATTAACCAGTTCAACCGAGCGTTGGAAGAAATCCAGGCCCATCAGGCTTGGTTCTCCTCCCTGCCAGGCCACACTGACCTCTCCGGCCTGTTGGGATGCCAGCAGCTGTTTTATATAAGACTTAAGCACCTTATCCGTCATGCGCAGGCGGCTATCAGGATAAAGCTGATCCTTCCCCAGGTAAAAACAATATGTGCAAGCCAGGTTGCATGCGGCACCCGCAGGCTTAGCCAGCAGCGTGAAGGGAGCAGGTGTGCGGCCGGATGAAATTGGCACAATCTATCCCTTCAGTTTCCTGTTGCTTTGAATCAAGCAGCATCGGATGGAGGTTGTCTTCCGCAGGGGTGCCATGCTCTTCTCGCCTACAACCAGCCGCGCAGGTTTGATTTCATCTCCCCCTCGAAAGCATCCAGCTTGGCGGATAGTTCTGCCGCCCGTTCCGGCTGCTCTTCGAGCAGGCTGTAGGATTCATTCGGATCGGTGCTCAGGTCGAAGAGGAATGGCCCCTGCTGCGTCGGCCAGTATGCGGCGATGTCGGTCAGGTACAGACGGGTATACTTCCAATTCCGGTAGCGGACGGCTACCAGCGTGCGGGTGTCGTAATAAAAGAAGGTGTCGTGCGGCGAGGGAGCGTCACCTTTTAAGAGCGGCAGGATATCCTTGCCATCAATGATGCGGTCTTGCGGGAGGGGGGCGCCGGCGATCTGGGCGCAGGTCACAAACAGATCGAAGTTCATGCTCAACCCATCGGTGGTCGTAGCAGGTGGGAAGACGCCCGGCCACCTGGCAATGAATGGCACCCGGAAGCCCCCCTCAAACCATTCCAACTTTCGGCCGCGCAGATACCCCGGGTTGCCCTGCATCCACGGCCCGTTATCGCTGCTGAAGATCACCAGCGTCCGGTCATCCAGCCCCAGCTGCTTGAGGGTGGTCAGGATCTGTCCCACGCTCCAGTCCAGCTCCTCGACCGCATCCCCGTAGAGTCCGGCTCCCGACTTCCCCTGGAAGGCAGGGGAGGCATGTTCCGGAAAGTGAGGCATGGCATGAGCCAGGTACAGGAAGAAAGGATGGTCCTTGTTTGACTGGATGAAATCGAGGGCTTGAAGGGTGAAATTGCGGGTCAGGAAGTCCTCATCGGCGGGAGCAGGGATCACGATCTGTCGATCACGGTAGATGGCATACGGCGTGTCGTCATTGCTCCAGAGTGCCCCGTAGAACGAGTCAAAACCGCGATCGTTCGGCAGGTAGCCGGGAGTCCCACCCAGGTGCCATTTCCCGACCAGCCCGGTGTGATAGCCCCTGCGGTGCAGCACTTCGGATAGAAGCACCTCATCCTTGGGGATACCCTGCACATCATACGAATATCGTCCAAGGACATCCATGACAATATTCATCGGATTGTCTGTTGAAAGCAGGGGGGTGCTGATGAGAGTACGCACAGGATAGCGGCCGGTCAGAAGACCGGCTCGTGACGGGCTGCAAACCGAGGCGCTCGCGTAAAAGTTGGTCAGCGAAACACCCTCGAAAGCCATGCGTTTTATATTGGGGGTGCTGATCGCAGGCGACTCCAGGTCACCGGAACCCAGATCGTCGCACAGGACGATGATGATGTTGGGCAGTGTCTCAGGAGTTAGGCTGGCCTGGATACTTTCCAGGTATGCCTTGGCCCGGGCTGGTTGGAAATCCCGCCCGTTGTGGTTATAAACCTGGCGGGCCACACCCCCCACGACGAGTGCCCCACCCCCGATGGCAGCAAGCTTTAAGAATTCACGACGGCTCATTTTTTTGGATTTTATATTCCACCTCGATTTCTACATTTTCGTCCATCGCGTCATGTTTGGAAACTATAGAATCGGGCCAAGCTGTACCGCAGAGATTTCGTTACCAAATCCAAGCAGGGCATTCACTCCGTTATTATAGCCATCCGAGTATATAAAGCAAGCCTCGAAGGCTTGAAAATCATAAATCGCGCATCAAGATAATTACAGATTGGAAATAATTTGGACAAAATCACTCCTGTTGACATCCCTGAACACACTGCCTTTAATCCTGCAACCTTTCTGAGCCGGGCGATGTTCGCTCGTAGGTTTTATCGTTCGACACGGCTCCATCAGGAGAAGACCTAGTGGCAATAAAGAAACAAGACGAATATCACCACATTATCAGGGAAACAGGACATCTTGATCATCCGGGAATTCGAAAATCCACGGGAGCTTGTTTTTACAGCCTTCACGGACCTAGATCTTTACGCCCGCTGGCTTGGACCACGAGTATTGAGTATGACCCTGGAACTGTTTGAACCCCATGCGGGTGGCAGGTGGCGCTATATCCATAAGGATCAGGTCGACAATCGGTTCATTTTTCACGGCGTCTATTATCATGAGGTAACGATCCCCGAGAGGATCATCGACACCTTTGAGTTCGAAGGGCTTCCGGAAAAGGGGCATGCGGTCCTCGAAACCGCGAACTTTAAAGCATTGGCAGGTGACCGGACCAGGTTGGTCACCCAGGCTGTTTTCCTTTCAGCTGCTGACCACGATGGTCAGCTCGAAGCTGACTAGGTCCGTTCGTTGCATTGTTGTTGTTGCAATCTCCAAGAAAAACGGATGATATTTTCCGCCTTCAGCTTTGATATTCCTTAATTCACCCTGTACGCACTCATGCGCAAGACATACATTCGAGATACCCACCCGGGTAACACAATTATGGTTATATTTGATATAATTTAGCCGATATAGGGAAATATCGATGATATTTCCTCGAATTGCACAGACACCTGTATCCAATGAGTGGTGTGGAGGAAAAACGAATGCAAAAGATCACCCCTTTTTTATGGTTCGACCAACAGGCTGAGGAAGCCGCGAACTACTATGTCTCAATATTCAAGAACTCGCAAGTGGTCAGTGTATCCCGCTATAGTGAAGGTGCCCCTCGCCCGGCCGGGACAGCCATGATCGTGACATTCCAGATCGATGGGCAGGAGTACATGGCACTTAACGGCGGTCCCGAATTCAAGTTCACGGAAGCCATCTCTCTCTTTGTGAACTGTGGATCTCAGGAAGAAGTCGATTTGTACTGGGAGAAGCTCTCAGATGGCGGTGAAAAAGGCCAGTGTGGGTGGTTGAAGGACAGGTTCGGCCTTTCCTGGCAGATCGTCCCTTCTGCCCTGGGCGAGTTGATGGGTGATCCGGATCCTGAAAAATCCAGAAGGGTCATGGAGGCGATGCTCCGAATGAGCAAGATTGATATCGATTCCCTGAAGAAAGCCTACCGGGGGATATGACGCCTCAATAGAAAGCGACCTCCCATTCGGGCTTCTGAAAACAGCCCGGCGCGCCTGGCTGTGTCCGGAATCCGGACGCTGCGCAGTTGAGCATGTACGACGAAGCAGAAATTCTCCCGTTTCCCGGTAACGGACTCCTTGCGCTGGAGAATCCCCATCCTGTCCCGGCAGATGAGGGCCCGTTTTTTGCAGATGAGGTAATAAAATGAAAAATACTGATCCGATCGAAAACCTGGCTCCTTCTCAACTCATCACCAAGCAGATCGCAGAACTTGCCGACTGGCGCGCTTCAATTTTGACCCGGTTACGTGACCTGATCCATCAGGCTTCACCTGACCTCAGGGAGGAGTGGAAGTGGGGTACCGCGGTCTGGTCCCGGAACGGAAATGTAGTATCCACCTGTGCTTTTAGGGACCATGTAAAACTCAATTTTTTCAAGGGCTCGTTGCTGGACGATCCGCAGGGTCTCTTCAATGCCGGACTGGAAGCGAAGGTGACACGCGCCATTGACATCAGGGCGGACGATGATCTCCAGGAGTCTGCCTTGATGGAATTAATTTGTGCGGCGGTCGCCTTTGATCTGGCTGACGGTGGGAAGAAATAGGCACCCAGCAGAAATCAGCAGGAACGATACTCCATGAACTCCACACCGATAATTGAACACCGCGAAGCGCAGCCCTACGCAGCCGTGCGGATGCAGGTACCCATTCCTTTCGGGAAATTCCTACAGCCTGCCTGGTCGAAGGTTCGCTACTGGCTTTTAGAGAAGGGGCCTTGATAGGGTCTTATTATGCAATTATGCGGTCCCAGTATTCCTCACGGGGTAAGGATGGTCGCGTCGGCGGGCATGCCGGGTTTCAGGTCATGCTCCGGGTTGGGCAGAGTGATCTCCACCTTGTAGACGGTGGTGCTGCGGCTTTCCACGGTCTGCACCGTACGCGGGGTGAACTCGGCCTGGTCGGAGATGTAGGTGATCGTACCGCTGAAGGTCTTGCCCGGGAAGGAATCCACGGAGGCGGTCGCCTGCTGACCCAGCTTGAGGCGCCCGTACAGGTTCTCGGGGATGTACACGTCCAGTATCACCTGGTCCAGGTTGCCGATCTCCACCACGGTAGCACCTGCTGCTGCCACTTCGCCGGTGTTCATCGGCAGATCAAGCACGGTGCCGGAGACGGGAGACTTGACCGTGGTCCTGGCGAACTGGTTCTGGGCGGCCTGCAGGGCGGCCTGTGCCTGCGCCAGACTGGCCTGCGCCACGGATACACCGCTGGTGGCCTGGTCGAACACGGTCCTGGCCGCTGTCACCTGCAGAGACTGGTCCCCGGTCTGGAGCTGGTCGAGGGCTGACTGGGTGTTGTTCAGACGGTCCTGCGCCACCGCCACGTCGGCGCGGGATTCCAGCACCCGGCTGGCGGCATCGCTGGAGAGCATCTTGTTGTAGGCATTCTGAGCCGCATCCAGCTCTGAGGTGGCTGAATCGAGGTCCTTCTGGGCGGCATCCTGGAGATCGGTGGTGTCCTTGGCAGACTTGGCGTCATTAAGCGTTTTCTGGGCGATGGTGTAGGCTTGCTCGGCCTGGGCCAGGCGCTCTTCCGTGCTGATGAAGTCCTGGTTACTGGCATCTGCCAGAACCTTGGTCAGGTTGGCCTGCTGGTCACCCAGGTTCTTCCTGGCGCTGTCTACCAAGGCCTGCAATGCATTGACCTGTTCGTCCTTTTCAAAGTACCAGCCCGGCAGGGTGACCTTCTCGGGGGGTGTTGACTTCCAGGAGGAGAGGTAGGCGGGTTGGTTTTGCTGACGGGCGGCCTGTACGGCCAGGTCGTACTGGTCCTGGGCGCCGCTCAGCTTGTTCTGGGCCAGGTCCAGGTTGGCCTGGGCGGCCTGCACGGCAGCACTGGTCTGGTCCACCTGATCTTGCAGGAGCTGGTCATCCAGCGTGAACAGCACATCCCCGGCTTGGACGGAACCCCCCTGGGCCACATTGATCTGGGTGATCTTTCCACTGATCTCAGGCGCCACCTGGACAATGGTGATGGAGGTGGTGCCGGAAGCCTTCAACTCTCCGCTGGTCGTGCTGCTCGAGCTGCTGCACCCGCTGATGAATAAGAAGATGATCAGCATGATTCCGTAAGCCGAACGTTTCATGGTCATTTCGTTCTCCTTTTTACATATTTCCGATAACTCATTTCGGTTCATTCCCATTCTCTGAGACGCGGATGGTCGAGATGAACACGTCCTCCAGGGTGGGCACGATCCATTCCAGACTGTTGACCCGCACCTGGCCCGCCTCCAGCAGCTTGCGAACCGGCCTGCGGTAGGTCTCTGCCTTGGGCACCACCACGTGGATCTGGGCCCCGTACAAGGCCACTTCCTCCAGCGGCAGGCTGCCCCTGGCCTGTGCTTCCTTCAGCAGGCGGATAGCCTGGTCCGGGTCGGGGGTGCTGATCTCCAGCACCTGCCCGTGCATGCGGTTCTGCTTCAGTTCCTCGGGTGTGCCGACTGCCACCAGGCGGCCCTGGTTGATGAAGCCCACACGCTGGCAGAGCTCGGCCTCGTCCATGTAATGGGTCGTGACCAGCACCGTGGTGCCCTTCTTGGCCATGGCATAGATCAGCCCCCAGAACTCGCGCCGGCTGATCGGGTCCACTCCAGCGGTTGGTTCATCAAGAAAGACCACCTGCGGGTTGTGGACGATGGCGCAACCCAGTGCCAGGCGTTGTTTCCAGCCACCGGACAGGTTGGCGGTAAGCGTGTCTTCGCGGCCCTCCAGCCCGGCCATCTGCAGGATCTCCTCCTGCCGGCGGGCCTGGTCGGCCC
>Ga0182021_10004397_pt1 | contig 16594 bp, 12 predicted proteins | sample 612E3MmetaG_FD_120493 | JGI IMG/M metagenome (GOLD analysis project Ga0182021, IMG submission 120493) | Permafrost microbial communities from Stordalen Mire, Sweden - 612E3M metaG (Illumina Assembly) | ecosystem: Environmental > Terrestrial > Soil > Wetlands > Permafrost | place: Sweden...
ATTAATATGGCAGCCTGATATCGGTCCTATGGTATATACCATAACAAGAACCGATATTCCGAATGCAAATGCAATCCCGAGAAAACCGATATTACCGCCTGCTATAACTGCGCTGCCGCAGCCGACCAGAACTAATACAAAAGTGCCGAACAGCTCAGCTAAATACTTTGTAAAAGGTTTTATTTCCATTTTTAAATTTATTTAATTTAAAAAATATTTTAGAAGACCATTCTCTTTATTCTACAAACTTTTGATTACAGACTACTGACTTCAGCTTTTTTGCTTCTATGCATAACAAGGTAAATTGTCATTCCTATTGCAAACAGAAACATTGGGACCCTTTCCCAGAAAGCGCTCACAAAATATATTGATGAAACAGTTACAGACAACCACAGGAAAGAAATTGCAACTATTTTAGTTCTGATTGGTATGAATTTTTCTTCAAGGTAATTTTGCAAATGAGGACCGACCCACTTATTATGAATGAGCATTTTGTAAAATTTCTCAGAACTCTTGGCAAAGCATACGGCTGCTAAAATAAAAAATATTGTTCCGGGGATGACAGGAAGCAATGCTCCGATTATGCCTAATATCACCATTAAAAAACCGAACGTTATCCATAAAATTCTGAGTATCCGGCTCTCTTTAATATCCAATGCCAATTTAGGTTTGTCTGCCATTGCATATAAAGTAATACTTAATAATAAAAACTACAATGAGTTAAAATAGAGCAATGAAAAATGATTAATAAATAATAAAAGTGTTTTAAATCTATAGAAAATATCTGAATGTAAGATTTTATCCGTTGACTTTTTAAAAACCAATTACGGGAACGGAAATAATATAATGTGCTGTTAAGTATTGTAAATACTTTATATAAACTTTTAAATTTATATCTATGGAACAGTTATCCGGGGAAATATTTTATCCGTCCAAAGAGGTGTTGAGAAAAGCCAGGGTGAAAGACTGGGATAAGCTTAATGAATTTGCAGGCGAGAATCTTGAATTATTCTGGGAAAAAGAAGCCAAAGAACTAAAGTGGTTTAAGAAGTGGGATAAAGTTCTTGATGACTCTAAAAAACCGTTTTATAAATGGTTTACAAATGCGAAGACAAATATTGCCTACAACTGCCTCGATGTACACCTTAATACACACAGAAAAAATAAAGTAGCTTTGATATGGGAAGGAGAAAAAAACGGTACGCGTGTATTTTCTTATTTCGCACTCCACCGCGAAGTCTCAAGATTTGCCAATGCTCTTAAAAGTCTCGGTGTTAAAAAAGGTGACAGGGTAACTTTATATATGGGCAGAATTCCGGAGCTGATGTTTGGTATGCTTGCCTGCGCAAGAATAGGGGCAATACACTCGGTAGTATACGGAGGTTTCTCCGTAGAATCTCTTCACGAAAGACTGGAAGATAGTCATTCAAAAGTTTTAATCGTTGCCGACGGTGCATTCCAGAGAGGTAAAATCGTTCCGCTTAAAGCCATTGCCGATGAAGCCCTTCAGAGAGCGGCAACAGTGGAAAGCGTTCTTGTTATTAAAAGAACCGGAGAGCCTGTAAATATGGAATATGGCAGGGATATCTGGTATCACGAGCTTGTAAATCTTCCTATGATAAACACAAAATGTCCTGTAGAAGAAGTTGATTCCGAGCATCCGCTTTACCTGCTTTATACATCAGGAACAACGGGAAAGCCCAAGGCCATATTGCATACACACGGCGGTTACATGGTTGGTACGTATTCGACATTTAAATATGTATTCGATATAAAGGACGATGACAGGTTCTGGTGTGCGGCAGACCCGGGCTGGGTTACTGGACACAGCTACATTGTATATGCTCCGCTTTTAACGGGAGCAACACAGCTTATGTATGAGGGCGCCCCGAACTTCCCCTTCCCGAACAGGTGGTGGCAGTTAATAGAGAAATACGGTATTACAATTTTATATACTGCTCCGACTGCAATCCGAGGATTAATGAGATTCGGCGAAGCGTGGCCGAACAGGCACGACCTAAGCTCACTGCGTTTGCTTGGTTCTGTCGGTGAGCCTATAAATCCCGAAGCATGGAAATGGTATCACAGGGTAATAGGAAAAGAAAAATGCCCGATTATGGATACGTGGTGGCAGACCGAAACAGGTGCATTCATGATTACCCCGACTCCATCTGTTCCGTTAAAACCGGGTTCGGGAACAAGGCCATTTTTCGGATTAAAGATGGATATACTGGATGAAGACGGAAATCCTGTAAAGAACAATGAAGAAGGATACCTTGTGGTGAAAACTCCATGGCCTTCGATGCTGAGGACGATATACAATGACCCCGATAAGTACATAGATAAATACTGGAGTAAATATGAAGGGATGTATCTGACGGGAGACTCTGCCAAACGTGATGACGACGGATATTACTGGATTATAGGCAGAACGGATGATGTACTGAAAGTTTCCGGTTACAGGCTCGGAACGGCAGAAATCGAAAGTGCGCTTGTAAGCCATCCTGCAGTAGCAGAAGCCGCAGCTATAGGATTGCCCCACGAAATAAAGGGAAATGCAATATATACTTATGTAATTTTGAAAATAGGAATTGAAAAATCGGAAGCTTTGAGGGAAGAATTAATTGCGCACGTCGGACACGAAGTCGGACCTATTGCTAAACCTGAGAATGTGGAATTTGTTGATTCATTGCCGAAAACAAGAAGCGGTAAAATTATGAGGCGTGTATTAAAAGCGCGTGCTTTGGGTCAGGATCCGGGAAACATAGCAACTCTGGAAGAATAGAATTTAAAAAATGTTCCCGGGTTTTGAAGCCCGGGAACATAATTCATATTAATACGATGACCTTGTATTGAACCTGCGTGGTTTGGCACCACCGGCTTTATTATCCGTTTTTGGTTTTGCAACATTGACTGTTAATGGTCTGCCATTAAACATCTGTCCGTCCAAGCCTTTTATGGCTCTTTCAGCTTCTTCGTTTTCCGGCATATCAATAAACCCGAAACCTTTTAACATTTTCGTGTAATTATCTCTGATTAGATTGACATTCTCTACTTTACCAAACTCTTCAAACAATGACTTAACTTCGTTCTCTGATGATTCTCTGGAAATATTTCCAATGTAAATGTTCATATTTTTACTCCCGTCCTACTGGACTAATTTTTTAATGCAAATGCTGAACAATTGCAACTGCATTAGTTAATAAATAATTTGATATTAAAACAGCATTTTTAAAAATGCACTACTGTTAATCGAGAAAAAAGGAATCATTTTCGAGGAATAAAAACCGAAGTATACTAGGAATTAAGTATTCGAGGAAATGAGACTTTTAAAATAAAAAACTGTAAGCAATATTTTACAATGCTTATATCGATTTTAATATATATATTATAGATGCCAATAGCAAATGATAAAAACTTTTTTTTTCGAAAATCAGGATTTTATGCGAAATTCTTCAGTATTTAAGCTTTTAACAACGTAAAACGGAAAGTACTACCCTTGTTTAATTCGCTTTCCACAGTAAGTATTCCGTTTAATTTCATTATCATTTCTTTGCATAACAAAAGACCCAGGCCGGTTCCTTTCTCTTCTGCAGTTCCTGTTTTTGACCTTTGTTTTCCCAGCAGAAACAGGTTATTGACATCTTCAGGTTTCATCCCGATTCCATTATCCGAAATTGCTATTTCGATAAAATCATCTTTTTCATTCGAAGAAATTTTTACCGTACCGGATGACCTTGTAAACTTTATCGCGTTTGAGATTAAATTCTGGAGTATAGAATCTATCATATTATCATCACCTTTTACAAAAATTCCCTTTTCAACCATATTTACAAGTTTTATTCTCTTTTTAATCGCAAAAACATTTAATATTTCAATTGCATCATGAACCTCGCTGTAGATATCAAGTTTTACAGGCTGGATTATCACCTTACCGGTTTGTATCCTGGACCAGGTCAGAAGATTTTCAATCAGGTCGTAAACATTTTTTGTGCCTAAATAAATGTAATTGACATATTCTTTAATTTCCTCTTTCGATAAAGAATCAAACTCTTCGGAGAGAACGCTCGCGAAACCGAATATCCCAGTAAACGGGTTTCTTAAATCGTGAGCAATTATAGAGAAAAATTTATCTTTGCTTCTGTTCAGTTCTTCCAGTTCTTCAGAATAATTTTTTATTTTAGATTCTGCTTTTTTCAATTCGGTTATATCATGAATTGTCCCTACAATATATTTTTTACCCGAAATATCATCAGTGTATAGGACTTTTGATGTGATTATAGTTCTTATTTCTCCCTTGCTGTCAGTTATTTGCTCGATATTGGTATTTGGACCGTTTTTAAACACATAATCATCCTTTTCCCAAAATACATCTGCCTGGTCTTTCGGAAAGATATCATAATCGGATTTGCCGATTAGTTCTTCCCTGCTGTGTCCCCACATTTTTATACTTGCATCGTTTAATATTACCCATCTGTGATTTTCATCTTTGACAAAAAACGGTTCCTGCATTGCATTTATTGTCGTATTTAAAAATTCATTGGAATCTTTAAGACTATTCTCGATATTTTTTCTCTCAGTTAAATCAAGAACAATTCCTCTTGTTCCTGTACATTCATTATTTTTATAGACAGGTGTGCTGTGCACTAAAATCGGGAATACAGTACCGTCTTTTCTTTTAGCATGATATTCATATTTTAAAGAATTTTTATGCGTTGTTATTTTTCTGATATTATCGGAGAGATAATCTTTCTCTTCCGGTATAATTATATCAAAGACGTTAAAACCTTTACTTTCAAATTCCTCCCGTGAATATCCGAAAGCTCTCAGCCCGGCTTCGTTGACCAGAGAAATTTTTCCTGAAATATCCAGTTCATATACTATTTCCGGCAATAAATCGATAAATTCCTGAAAGTTCGAATGATTCTCGGTGAGATTTTTTGGTACTTTCACTTTTTTCTGATGAGCAGAATTTAAGTCTCCCATAATATGAAGTCTTTAAAAGTTTATTTCCCCCGGTATAGCAAAGAGGATTCTGTTCTCATCCCAATAAAACAGCTCCTGCTGAAATATAATAAATATTATAAATAAAATCAATTTTATTTTTACTGAAATTCAATAACATTCATAGCTAAACTTTACATCTTTAATCATTGATTTCACATAATTAAAGCCTAACTATTTCATATTTCAATAAATATAAATGTTCAGTAAAAAATTATAATTTTATTGTTATTCTTTGAAATGCAACGGGATTTGATTTTTAATATCATCAAAGCAGTGTTTGCAATAAGTATTTCCTTTTATATCGACCTCTTCTATGCTGTTCGATGAATGCATCACGCAATCCCAGTCAAAACAGTGAAGCAAGCCGAAGGTATGACCAAGCTCGTGCAGTACTTCTTTTTTAGTTCTTTCATAAAATAATTCTTCGTTTGTATGTCCTGTATAAAATTCCTCATGCAGCCGGCATACCGAAACTATCGAAAGCTTTCCTCCCAATTGCGCTTCACCGAATACAAAGGTCAAAACAGGAACATATAAATCTGCTTCGGTTAAAATTAATACTTTTCCGTCTGCAAAATCAGTTTTACTTAAAGCCGATTCGATTATTTTAGTAGAATGATATTGCTTTCGTTCCGATGAGTAGGATTCGGATAAATCGATATTAATGTGGATTATTTCAATATGTACCAAAAAAATTCCCGAAAGCTCTTTATTAAGCCTGACTGTTACATCCTTATTTGAGAATTTTAACGGAGCAAAATATATTTTCATTAGTCTTTCTTCAGACCGTATTTATTAATTTTATTATAAAGCGTGACCCTGTCAATATCAAGTATATCGGCACTTCTGGATATATTCCAGCTGTTTTCTCTTAATATTTTAAATATATACTTTTTCTCATTCGCGCCTAAACTTTTATCTGTTTCGCTTCCTAAATCTTCATGGGACGGATTAAAGGGTAAATCTTCAAGTGTTATGATGTCTTTTTTTCCGACAACTATTGCCCTTTCGATGGCGTTTTCGAGTTCGCGGACATTTCCTCTCCATTCGTGTTCCATAAGAAAGTTCATTGCTTCGGCAGATATACTTTTTATATTTTTATTCATCATCGTTGCATATTTCTGCCTGAAGAAATTTGCAAGTATTTGTATGTCTTCTTTTCTTTCCCTGAGCGGAGGCACAAAAACAGTAAACACATTCAATCTATAATACAAATCTTCCCTGAACTTTCCTTCCTTAACAAGGTTTTCAAGCTGTTCGTTTGTAGCGGCAATTACCCTGAAATCACTTTCGATGGTTTCGTTTCCGCCGATTCGGCTGAATTTTTTTGTTTCTATCACTCTTAATAAATCGACCTGCATTTTGGGAGTAATTGTGCCGACTTCATCCAAAAAAATAGTACCGCCGTCAGCCATTTCAAATTTTCCTTTCCGCCTGTAATGTGCGCCTGTGAAAGCACCTTTTTCATGGCCGAAGAGTTCCGTCTCTAGCAATGAATCGGGCATTGCCCCGCAATTGACAGTCACAATCGGGAAATATTTTCTTTTGCTGTTAAGATGGATAGCTTTTGCAACAAGCTCTTTTCCCGTGCCTGATTCACCTCTAATAAGCACGGTAGTATCTGTCTGCGCAACCGTATTTATCAGTTCAAAAATCTTTTTCATCTGAATGCTCTCGCCTACAAGATTATCGGGCATAATAAGTTCATCTATTTTACTTTTTAGCTGGTCATTTTCGGTTTTTAATTTTTTCTGTTGAAGTGCATTTTTAACGATATGATTCAACTCTTCCGGGTCAACAGGTTTTGTAATATAATCAAATGCGCCTTCTTTTAGTGCTTGTATTGCGCTTGGCACCGACGCATAAGCAGTAATCAAAATAACAAAACAATCATTATCGATTTGCTTTAACCTGGGAAGCAAATCAAGCCCGCTCATCCCGGGCATCTTCATATCAAGCAAAATCAAATCAAACTTATCCTTATCGAATTTTTTCAGGGCTGCTTCGCCGCTTTCTGCAGTGTCAACTTCATACCCTTCATCAAGAAACCAGTGATATAAAGATTCTCTTACAATTTTCTCGTCGTCCACTATCATTATTCTTTCTTTGTTCATCTTTTTATTGATTTTTTTGATTTATAGGTAATATAATTTTAAATGTTGTTCCGTTTTCCGAAGTATTCTCGACCTCTATTTTCCCGTTATGAACTTTTATTATTCCATAAACAACCGATAGTCCGAGTCCCGTTCCCTTCATAGCATCCTTTGTAGTATAAAACGGCTCGAATATAAAGGGTAAATCTTTTTGGGATATTCCGTCTCCCTGGTCGGTAATTCTCAATACTGCATTTTCATTTTCAATCTGCAGATTAATTTTAAGGTCTCCCCCTTTATTGTGCATGGATTCGATTGCATTAATTAAAAGAGAAATCAATGCCTGCTGGATTTTCTGCTGATTGCAGTATACTTCAAAACTCTCAACCGGAAATTCTTTAATTAGTTTTACGTGATTAATTTCAAGATGATGATTAATAAGCATCACGCTTTTATTTATTACTTCGATCAAATCATATTTTCTGAACTGCTCCATATCCCTGTGCGAGAATAACAGCAGGTCTTTGACAATCTTACCGCATCGTGATGACTCCTCGGCAATTAGAGTCAGGAACTCCAGTACTTTTGAGTTTTCATCGGCATTATTCTGCGCCTTGAGTTTTTTTATTATTAATTTGCTGTAAGTCAAAATTCCTTCGAGCGGATTATTAAGCTCGTGTGCAACGGTTGCGGATAATTTACCGAGTGATGCGAGTTTTTCGATTTGCAGCACCTGTTCATAAATATTTTTCAGCTCTGCAGTTTTCTGCTCCACTTTATCGTTCAATGTTTCGGACCAATCCTTAATCTCCCTGTATGCCGATGATAATAATCTTGCCATGTCATTGAATTCGGATGCTATTACACCCAGCTCTGTCCTCGATCTCATATTAATCCTGTAATTCCAGTCCCCTTTTCCAAGCGCGCTTAATCCATCCTGGAGAATTTTCAGGGGTTTATTTACAAGAAACAATATAAAGACAAAACTTAAACCGGATATTAATAATGTGATTAAAACGGAATTTAAAATTATATTTTTCTTGTTTTCACCGACTACGTTATCCACCTTTTTCATTGAAATAACCACATCCAGTATTCCGAGCAATTCCGTTGTTGATTTATGAGCGTGGCATTCCGAATTGTAGCAATCACTTTCGTTTCTAATCGGGTTTATAAGTCCGAGATATCTCTCATCATTAATATTGAAAATTCTGAGGCTGTCTTTGCGTGCAGTGTGTTTTGAAATTGTATTATTTTCGTGGCACATGACGCAGGCTTCCGCATTCATATCAACTGTCTTATTTCTTTCCATTGTATCGGAGGAATAGGAAATCACACCCTGTTTATTGTAAATCCTGATAGTTTTCACGCCTGGTTCGTTGCCGATAGTCTTTATAATTTCATATACATCTTCCCGTTGGTTAAGCAGCATGCTGTGGCGAGTGGAGCGTTTAATAATATCGCTTATATTATAAGCAGTTTGCTTATAATAGCCCGTAAAATCCGATTCAAGATTTTTTATTGTCAGGTATGTATGTATCGAAAACACTATTATTAAAACCAGCGATGTGAAAATAAACAGTTTTACGCCAAGTTTATTGAAAAGCTTAACTTTCATAAGAAATCCACAGTTTATGAAAATTAAGGAAGGAAATATTTAATAACAATTGCAAATTTTAACAACATATTTTGGTGGGAAGGTGTTGAAATAGTTTACAGGTACCATCATTCTCTATCAGGGAATTGAGTATAAATCAAAATTGATAAAAAAAATCCCCTATTTCGGGGGATTTTCTTCCTCAGTTATTTCATATATGCAAACCTGTTCTTAAGACAGGACAAGCAACAAAAGTTTTATATAATTTTCTTTCCCTATAATCTGGTGAATATATTTTAATCTCTCGCCGCCGTCGTACATGGTGGTACCGACCGTGACATATTTCTTTACATACTTTTTTAAATTAGCACAAACGGTATCGATTGATTTAAAATAATTTTCTTTGCTTGAATTTATAGAATCAAAATTTTCAATATTTGTTTTAACGATACCAATCCATTTTCCGCTTTCGGGTTTCAGGTTAACCGGGAGCAGTTCAGATTCAAGCGCAAAATCAAACGGAGAAACAATATCGATACTTCCCCAGTCACCTTCTATTTTTATAAATTTATCATCTTTTGCAAAAGAATGATTTGAGCCGTATTTACAAGCACCGGTAATGTTATCAATCAATATGCTCATCACGGGATTAAATCCGAGGAAATGAGTATCCCCTATAAACTTTTTCAGTACAAAGCAATTTATAAAATAATGATTCGACGGATATGTAAAATGTTTTAAAGAATTGAGTTTATTGATTACATCGTCAAGTAAATTCCGTTCCGGTAAAATGCTATTAAAATCGACAATTTCCATGCGGTTTTTATTTTTCCGCATATCCTTATCGAAACTGCAGTTATCGCAGTCAAAATTATTGTTGCACAGTTTATCTTTCACAAGATTAGTAGAAATCCATATACAATTCAGTTCATCCATAATATTTATTTTAATGGTTTAATCCATTTTTAAGTTTGTTATTCAGAGATACAATATGAATACAATACTTTTTTATAATGAAAGAAACATAGCTTCGAAATCCTTCATGCTGTTTTCATCGAGATTTGCGATTGCACCTTCGACAACATTTCCGCCGTCATACATGGTAACACCGACCAGTTCAGGTTTATAAGAATTCATTACCAAGAATTCTTTCAGTTTTTTAAATTCGTTTTTCATCCAGTTAACAGCATTGGCTCCCAGAAATAGCTGGCTTAATGAAAAATTTGCATCCGCGGTTTTTATAACAACTCCCCAGTCATTTTCGTACGGGTCGTTTATAACTTTTCCGATAATATTTTTATTGACTGAATCGATAACACCATCTATAGGCGAAAGAAAGTTCACAGATTTTGAATCGAAATTTCCTTTAATCATTACATCGCCTTTTTTGATTTTGGTTCCTGCGGGAATAATTTCGGAAATCTGTAGTTTTCCAAGTGCATGAATCACAAAATCATCTATCCCGGCTTTTATTTTATCACTTCCCATAAGTTTAGCCCAGATATGACCTTTTGAAAAATAAAATCCATCAGGAGCAATGAGACTTTTTTTGTTGAAAACTGTAGGACTTGTTTGCACACCTGCCAGTTTTGCACTTCTTGCCCTGATTACAAAAATATCAATCAGAACCATGACTGCGATTGCGATTAATAATAAAATGACTACCATAATAACCTCCGTTTAATAATTGTTTGATATTATACTTGCAATTACCATTCCAAAGAATCTTCTTTTCCATTTCTTATTAGTTATTGTTTTTACAATATTTTATAAATCAGCAGTTTATTTCCATACAAGGCACTGTTTAATATATATACACGCTATTTTGAATAACTATTGAATAATAGGTTTAAATGCTTTAAGACGACTAAATATGTGTTGCAAATATTTACACCTGTTTGTTGAATAATCACACATATTTCTCGATAATTTTCTGTCGTAGCTATGCTGCTAATATATTTTATTATTTTTTTCTACCAAGATTCAGTGGCTACGCCGTTTAATAAAATATTTTTATTTTAGTTCTTTATCTATTGCTCTACACACTCTACACATTCTACGACTCTATTATAGACTAAAAAGTGAATTTAATTTTAACTTTAAATTTAGGATATTTGTTAGTTTATAAAAATAAATTATTATATGAGCAAACTACCCGAAAAGTTTAATTTGCAAAATGACTTTCCTGAAACCCCTTATGAAGAGTGGAAGAAAACAGCAGAGAAAGATTTAAAAGGCGTTCCTTTTGAAAAAAAATTAATCACGAAAACTTACGAAGGAATCGACCTTCAGCCGATTTACACTAAAAAGGACCTTGAGAATACAAATTTTCTAAATAACAAACCCGGATTCGAAAATTACCTTCGCGGTACAAAATATGCGGGATATACAAACGAAAGCAGGGGAATAAAACAAGTACTCCCATATCCAACAGCAGAAGATTTTAATGAAGCATTGAGGCAGGATTTAGAAAGAGGACAAAATACAGTAACAATCTCGCTTGATTTTGCATCAAAAAACGGACTCGACCCGGAATTTTCAAAAGAAGGTGAAGTCGGATTGGGAGGAGTATCGGTAAACAGTTTAACCGATTTCTGCAATGCTTTGCTGGATGTGGATTTGAAAAAATACCCGATATTTATAGATGCAGGATTCGGCGGATTTCATTCAATACTTTTATTCGGTGCCTATCTTAAAAAACAAAATATCGATTCAAAATATATAAAAGGCGGTTTTGAAATAGACCCGCTCGGATATGCCGTAACAAACGGTAATTTTCCTGTTCCTGTTGAAAAAATATTCGATTGTATTTCGATGGTGACTGACTGGACAAACAGAAATATCACGGGATTCAGAACATTAAATGCAAGCGGGCTCCCGTATCACAATGCAGGTGCCGATGCAGTCAGCGAACTTGCTTATACTGTATCGACTGCAGTTGAATATATAAACCAGCTTCTCGAGCGCGGACAAAAAATCGATGAAGTTGCAAATAAAATAATTTTCACTTTCGGTACAGGCTCGTTTTATTTTATGGAAGTTGCAAAACTAAGAGCGGCAAGAATTCTCTGGTCGAAAATTATTAAAGAATACGGTGGAAATGAAGAATCGCAAAAAATGCTGATTCACTCGCGCACATCGTTTTACAATCAGTCTCTATATGACCCGTTTGTAAATATGCTCAGGACGACGACGGAAACATTTTCTGCGATAGTAGGCGGAGCAGATTCAATCAGTTCAAATCCTTTTGATGAATCATTCGGAATGCCGGATGAATTTTCCCGGCGCATTGCAAGAAACACGCAAATCGTTTTAAAAGAAGAATCGCACCTGGATGCGGTTATTGACCCGGCGGGCGGTTCTTATTATATGGAGAAACTTACAGATGAAGTTGCAACAAAAGCATGGGAAGTATTTGTAGAAATACAAAATAAAGGCGGAATGCTCAGTGCATTAACTGAAGGTTATCCGCAATCTGAAATCGAAAAAATCGATGCCGAAAGGAAAAAAGACTTTGCAAAGAGAAAATCCGTACTTGTGGGTACAAATATGTATGCAAATCTGAAAGAAGAAAAACTTGAATTTAAAACTCCCGATTATAAAAAAATATATAATACACGCTGCGGGCAGATTAAAAAATATAAATCTGCGTATGATGTAAGCGGTTTTCTTAAAAAAGTAAAAACTGCATTCGATGAAAAGCCCGGCGAACTCGTGGAAGCAGGCATTGATGCGGTTCTCCACGGAGCTACAATCGGGGAAATTTCAAAGACATTAAAATCGGGTAATGAAAAACCGTTTGATATTAAACCGGTAAAAATTCACAGGGCATCTGAAATATTTGAAGAACTAAGAGATAAAGCTCTCGAGTACGAAAAGAAAAACGGATTTGCTCCGAAAATATTTTTAGCTGCGATGGGAAAACTATCACAGCATAAAGCAAGAGTGGATTTTTCGCGCGGATTTTTCGAAGTGGGCGGTTTCGATGTACTTTATAAAAAGGGATTCGATAAAGCTGAAGATGCAATTAAAGGAGCTGTTGATTCAAAAGCAAAAATCGTTACTATCTGCTCAACTGATGATACGTATCCCGAACTCGTACCCGTTCTTGCAAAAGAGCTGAAGGAAAAAATCAAAGGCGTGAAAATAATTCTTGCCGGCTACCCGAAGGAATTTGTAGAGCAGTTCAAAAAGGATGGTGTCGATGATTTTATTTTCCTCGGCGCGGATGTTCACCAAATTTTAAATAATTTATTAGACTCATTAAAATAATAATAATTCTTACACTATAATGATAAAACCGGATTTTAGTAAAGTTAAATTGGACCTGACTTCCAAGAAAATAACGAAGGAAGAATGGAAAAAGAAATTTGAATCAGAAACAGGAAAATCGCTTGATGATTTTATCTGGAAGACGATGGAACAAATAAATGTAGAACCTTTATACGAAGCATCGGATATAGAAAAATTCGAGCACTTAAATTACATGGCGGGAATTCCTCCGTTTTTAAGAGGACCATACTCCACAATGTATGTCCAGCGCCCCTGGACGGTAAGGCAGTACGCAGGATTTTCCACAGCGGAAGAGAGCAATGCGTTTTACCGCAGGAATCTTGCGGCCGGACAGAAAGGTTTATCCGTAGCATTCGATCTTGCAACACACAGGGGATATGATTCAGACCACGAGAGAGTTGTTGGCGATGTCGGTAAGGCTGGTGTTGCAATAGACTCAATCGAAGATATGAAAATATTATTCGACAGAATTCCGCTCGATAAAATGTCAGTCTCGATGACTATGAACGGTGCTGTGCTTCCGGTACTTGCATTCTATATAGTTGCCGCTGAAGAACAGGGAGTAAAATGGGAACAGCTTACGGGTACGATTCAGAACGATATTTTAAAAGAATACATGGTAAGAAATACATACATATATCCGCCTGACCCTTCAATCAGAATTATTGCAGACATATTCCAGTTCACTTCACAGAACATGCCGAAGTTCAACAGTATAAGCATTTCGGGTTACCATATGCAGGAAGCAGGCGCAACAGCAGATTTGGAAATGGCTTACACACTCGCAGACGGACTTGAATATGTTAGGACAGGAATAAAATCGGGCATGGATGTGGATGTATTTGCGCCACGTTTATCATTCTTCTGGGCTGAAGGAATGAATTACTTCATGGAAGTTGCAAAGCTCCGCGCAGCTCGCGTGATATGGGCAAAGCTTTTAAAAATGTTCAACCCGAAAAATCCGAAATCTATGGCACTCAGAACTCATTCGCAGACATCGGGCTGGAGTTTAACAGAGCAGGACCCGTTCAATAATGTTATCCGTACCTGCATGGAAGCCATGGCAGCGGTTCTCGGACATACGCAGTCACTGCATACAAATTCACTCGACGAGGCGATTGCATTGCCGACAGATTTCTCGGCACGAATTGCAAGGAATACTCAATTGTATCTGCAGGATGAAACTAACATTTGCAAAGTTATCGATCCGTGGGGCGGTTCTTATTTCGTAGAGTACCTGACAGATGCATTGCTTCAAAAAGGCTGGGAACATATTATTGAAGTGGAAACTTACGGCGGTATGACAAAAGCTATCGAAGCAGGAATTCCGAAGATGAGAATTGAAGAAGCATCTGCAAGAAGACAGGCGAGGATTGATTCGGGAAAAGAAACTATAGTGGGTGTAAATAAATTCTGTCTCGAAAAAGAAGCACCGATGGAGATACTTGAAGTCGATAATACTGCGGTAAGATTATCACAAATAAAAAGATTAGAAGAAGTAAAATCAAAAAGAAATAAGTCCGAAGTTGACTCGCGCCTCGATGCGCTTACAAAATGCGCCGAAAGCGGAGAAGGTAACCTGCTTGATTTAGCTGTAAAAGCAGCGCGTTCCAGAGCAACACTCGGAGAAATTTCATTTGCATTAGAAAAAGTATGGGGGAGATTCCAGGCTATGACAAGAACAATATCAGGTGTTTATAACACCGAATACGGAAGCGACAAAGACGATAAAGTTATCGTTGCAAGAAAAATGACAGACGACTTCGCAAAAAAAGAAGGACGCAGACCGCGCATTATGGTTGCAAAGATGGGTCAGGACGGACACGATAGAGGAGCAAAGGTCGTTGCGACTGCTTATGCCGATATGGGTTTCGATGTTGATATGGGACCTCTCTTCCAGACACCTGTAGAAACAGCTAAGCAGGCAGTGGAAAATGATGTGCACGTAATCGGAATGAGTTCGCTCGCAGGCGGACACAAGACATTGCTTCCGCAGTTAATTGCAGAGCTTAAGAAACTCGGACGCGAAGATATAATTGTAATTTGCGGAGGAGTGATTCCCGCGCAGGATTATGATTATCTATATGAAAACGGTGCTGCAGCAATCTTCGGACCCGGAACAAGAATCCCCGAAGCAGCGATAAAGATTATGGAAGAGATAGGGAAACGCTTCGCGTAATAGTCTTTAGAGTCTTTGGAGTTTGTAGGGTCTATTGAGAAAAAAGATTATAAGTTATAAGGTTATGTAAAATAACTTTGTGGTCTTAGTGTTCTTAGTGGTAAAGCTCTTTTTAAAATTCTAATTTATGTCTAAAAAGAAATCAGATTCGTACATCCCCGATTGGGTTCCTGAAAACCCTTCGGATGCATTTGCCACGAAGGTAGTTCGGGGCATTTCCTCTGATTCAAAAAAATCTGAAAAGAGTCCATCGCAAAAAAGAGTGCAGCTTAAGATTGATGACTATGTCGAAGGTGTTTTAAAGAACGATATGACAGTTCTTGCACGCACGATAACCCTGATTGAAAGCAACTCCCCTGCTCATTATGAAAAGTCACAGGAAGTATTGAAGAAATTATTACCGTATTCCGGGAATTCAATCCGTATTGGCATTACCGGTTTTCCCGGTGCAGGAAAAAGTACACTGATAGAAACTCTTGGATTATATTTGATTAAGCAGGGACACAAGGTTGCGGTGCTTGCAATCGACCCGAGCAGTACGATTACGAAAGGAAGCATACTCGGCGATAAAACCAGGATGGAAAAGCTCTCACGTGAAAAGAATTGCTTCATACGTCCTTCACCATCTGAAGGCACGCTCGGCGGAGTTGCTCGCAAGAGCCGGGAAACGATGCTTGTATGTGAAGCGGCGGGATTCGATGTGATACTTGTAGAAACAGTAGGCGTCGGGCAAAGCGAAGTTACTGTGCGTTCGATGGTGGATTTTTTCTTGCTTATGATGATTGCGGGCGCAGGAGATGAACTTCAGGGAATTAAAAAAGGCGTTATCGAACTTGCAGATGCACTCGTAATTAATAAAGCCGACGGAGAAAATAAACCGCGCGCGCTCGGAACTAAGGCGGAATTCTCTATGGCATTAAAATACATCGCTCCCGCAACAAAACACTGGCAGACAAATGCATATACCTGTTCGGCTTTGACAGGAGAAGGAATCGAAGGGCTGTGGAATGTAATTTTAAAATTCAAAGACCACACAAAATCCACAGGCACATTCGAGGAAAGAAGAAAGACTCAAGCACTCGAATGGGTTTATAATTTAGTCGAAGAGCAAATCAAAAAAAGTTTTTACACAAATCACGAAATAATCAAATCCCTTCCGAAAATCAAAAACGATATTTTATCGGGAAAGATTTTACCTACTGCCGCAGCGGAGATGCTGCTGGGAATATACAGAAAATAATTTGCCACAGATTCGATTTAACCCATTTTCAAAGCGACTGCTAAAATTAATTTTCAAGACATTTGGGATGACAGAAAAGCGTGATCCCTGCCTAAAAAATGTAGGGATGACAATTCGGGCATAAAAATTCCTGACCCATTTCTGAATCAGGAATTAATATTTTATATGTGTTACTACGTCCCACA
>Ga0182021_10004398_pt1 | contig 16593 bp, 12 predicted proteins | sample 612E3MmetaG_FD_120493 | JGI IMG/M metagenome (GOLD analysis project Ga0182021, IMG submission 120493) | Permafrost microbial communities from Stordalen Mire, Sweden - 612E3M metaG (Illumina Assembly) | ecosystem: Environmental > Terrestrial > Soil > Wetlands > Permafrost | place: Sweden...
GACCCACGATGCTCTTGATGAAGGCGTCCGCGAAGACGAGCTTGAAGTTCTCGATCGGGTTGGCGCGCGCCTGCGCGACGAGCTGCTCGTCGCCGAGCCAGGTCGCCTCCATCTGGTCGAAGAAGAGCTGATCGGCCGGACCGAGGGCAGTGCCGAAGTGGTCGTTGAGCACCGAGATGATCGCGGACAGGCGCTCCTGCTCTTCTTCGGTCTGCTTGCCTTCGCCCGAGTAGATCGCCTTCAACTCGCCTGTGCCCTTGTCCGGGCCGATGTCGCCCTCGCCGGTCTTCTCCAGACGTAGGTGCGTCAGCTCGACCTCCGAGCCGAGATCGAGGCGCCCGCCACCCTCCGAGGGCAGCAGCGTCTGCAGCGCCCGGCTCGCCAGATACAGCGCCTCGAGGAATACGTCGCCGAAGTCAACGACTTGGCTGAGGAACGAGTAGGCGCGGACGAACTGATCGAGAGTGTCGCGAACTTCGTCCTGCTCTTCGGGGCGCTTGGCCTTGAACCGCTCCACGGCCGGCGCCAGCTGGGCGTACACGGCGCCGTGGTCGCTGATCCTCTTGCTCCGGTCGGCGATGAGCGCGGCCACCGCCCGCGCCTCGGCGTCGTCGAGCACCTGAAGCGAGAGCAGCCGATCGGCCAGGTCGTGGAGCAGGTTCGGATCGGTTGGCTCGGCGACTGTCGTCTCGTACCAGGGCGCGAACGCCTCGGTGATCGCCTCGGCCTCGTTTCGGAAGTCGAGCACGAACGTGTCGTTCTTCTCGGGATGGATGCGGTTTAGGCGGCTCAGGGTCTGGACCGCGGCCAGCCCCACGAGCGTCTTGTCCACGAACATCGTGTGCAGGAGAGGCTGGTCGTAGCCGGTCTGGAACTTCTCGGCCACGATCAGCACGCCGTACTCCGGCCCGCCGAACTGAGCCGCGGTCTGCGACTCTGGGAAGTTGTTCATGCCAGACTCGGTGAAGTCGATGCCGGCGTCGTCCACCTTGCCCGAGAAGGCCACGAGCGCCCGGGTATCGGTGTAGCCGTGCTCGGCGATGTAGCGGTCGATCGCCTGCTTATAGCGGACCGCGTGCAGCCGCGAACTGGTCACGACCATCGCCTTGCCCTTGCCGCCGATCTTGTGGCGGGTGTGCTCGCGGAAGTGCTCGACGATGATCTCGGCCTTCTGGGAGATGTTGTGCGGGTGCAGCGAGACGAACCGGGCGATCGACCGGCGCGCTCGGCGCTTCTCGTAGACGGGGTCGTCGGCGACCGCCTTGCCGACCTTCCAGTAGAGCTTGTAGGTCGTGTAGTTGGCGAGGACGTCGAGGATGAAACCCTCTTCGATAGCCTGGCGCATCGAGTACAGGTGGAAGGGAACGTGGACGCCCTCTGCGCTCAGGCGGCCGAACAGCTCCAGGGTCCGCCCCTTCGGTGTCGCGGTGAAGGCGAAGAAGGAGAGGTTCGGCTGGCGTCCTCGCGAGGCGACGGTCGAAGCTAGCGCGTCCTGTGGATCAGGCGGCGTCGACGCGGCGTCGGTTTGCTCGGCCAGGGCCAGTTGCGCCTCGATCGAGGCTGAGCCGAGAGCGGCTTTCAGATCCTTCGCGGCCTCGCCAGTCTGGCTCGAGTGCGCCTCATCGACGATGACCGCGAAGCGCCGATGACCGAGGTCCTTGACCTTGTCGAGCGTGAAGGGGAACTTCTGCAGAGTTGTGATGACGATCCGGAACTGATCGCCGTTGAGCGCGTCGGCGAGCTGTGTGCTGTCCTGCAGGAGGGGCGTGACCACGCCGGTCGCGTGCTCGAACTGAAAGATCGTCTCCTGGAGCTGGCGATCGAGGATGACCCGATCGGTGATCACGACGACCTTGTCGAAGACCGGAAGATCATTAAGCCCGTGCAGCGACATCAGCCGATGAGCGAGCCAGGCGATCGTGTTCGACTTGCCCGAGCCCGCCGAATGCTGGACGAGGTAGCTCTGGCCCGAACCCTCCTCGCGGGCCGCCGCCTCCATCCTTCGGACGGCGTCCCACTGGTGATACCGAGGGAAGATCGTCGAGCCCGACCGCATCTTGGCGGCATGGGTCGAGCCCTCGCCGGGCACGACGTGAATGAACCGCCCCAGCAAGTCCAGCCAGGCGTCGCGAGCCCAGACGTGCTCCCACAGGTATCGCGTCCGGTGGCCATCGGGATCGGGCGGGTTGCCCTTGCCGCCGGCGTTGCCGCGGTTGAACGGCAGGAAGCCCGTCTTCTCGCCTGCGAGCCACGTCGTCATCTCGACGGACTCGGGATCGACGGCGAAGTGCACCAGCGCCCGGCGGCCCAGGGTGACGTTGGCCGGGTCGCGATCGGTCCGGTACTGGTGCTTGGCGTGCTCCACGGTCTGGTGCGTGAGCGGGTTCTTCAGCTCGGCCGTCGCGACCGGGATGCCGTTGAGGAGGAGACACAGGTCCAGGGTCTTCGCCGCCGCCGGCTCGTACGGCAGCTGGCGCGTGACGGTGAGGCGGTTCGCGAGGTATCTCTCAGTCAGTTCGGGCGTCAGGCCGTGAGCCGGCTTGAAGAACGCCAGGCGAACCTCGATCCCGTGATCGTTGACGCCGTGACGGAGCACATCGACCGTGCCGCGCTCGTCGATCTGCTTCGCGAGCCGATCCGCGAACTGCTGGCGCGCCCCGGCCTCGCCTCCGTGGACCGCGACGAGCCGCTCCCACGCCTTGGGCTGCGTCTCGGCCAGGAAGGCGAACAGCTCGGCTGTGTCGAGCCCACGGGCGCGATCGAAGTCCGCGGACCACTCGGGCTTCGTGCCCCACTTGCAGACGCGGTATCCACCCTGCTCGACCAGGTTGGCCGTGATCGCGTCCTCGAACCCGCGCTCCGACACCGTCATGCGGCCACTCCGGGAATCTCGAACTGACCGGTCACAGCTGCGGTGATCAGGGCGTGGCGGCGCTCCTCAAGAAACTGGATCTGGCGATCGAGTAGGCCGGCCAGATCATCGCTACGGCGCCGGAGATCCGCCAGGCGTTCTGCCACCTCGTGTTGTTCGGCAAGCGAGGGGAGAGGGACTGGCACAGCCCCCAGTTGATCTCGACTCACGCGGTCGCGTGTACCACCTCGTGCGATCGCGTCCATATAGGCAAGGTATGCGCCCGACGACAGGTACTCAACCAGATAGGGAGCGAAGACATCCTTGCCGGGCCGGAGGATGCAGACGTCCACTGATGTGATCATGCGAACACCGAGGTCCGGGGCCAGGCACGCCCTACCAACGGGTTCCGCGAGACGACAGATGAGCACGTCGCCGGGACGCACTTCGGTGCAGCCCAGCTCACTGAAGGACGCATCCGAGACGTACCGAAAGCCTTGCTCGCGGTAGCGGCCAATCCCGATGTTGCCTGTCTGTATGAGCCGGTTGCCTTCGGTCGTGATGTGGGGAAGTTCCACCCAATCGCCGTCGGTGAACAGCCCATCCTTGCCAGAGGCGAGGTGACGCAACGCGCGGACGGTCCACGAAGCCGGAAGCGAACCGAGCCAAGGTATCTTCGACTGCGGGACAAGATCCGGTCGATCCTGACCCAACACAGCGGCGTCAGCTTGACTTGCTCGGGCTCGTTCGACCAGAACGGCAAGCCGGCGCTTTGACTCGACCAGGCCGTCGATGCGAGCCGTTTCGACATCGAGGTAGTCTGCGATAGCCCTTTGTGTCAAGAATGGCGGCTCAGGCAACGGGAACTTGCGGATGTCCGCCTGAAAGAGGTGAGGCACGCCCATCCCAGCCCTGTAAGCCTGGATACGTCCCTGGATGAGGTCGCTGGCTAGGACGTAACGCAGATAGGAGGCGTGCATCGACTCGGTACGGATGACAGCGATCGAGCCGTTCACCGTGGCCGGTCTTGGCAGCGATCGCACCAGGTTCGTAATCCCAAGCGTGTTGCCGTCTTTGACAAGGAGGACATCGTCTGGCCGAAGCTTGAGTTCGGGCGACTCGTCGTACCGGAACCTGTTGATGAAGTTGACGTTCTGGAAGTCGATTTCATCCGACTTGATGTTTGGGGTTGCAAGGAAGACATACCCGTCCTCGACGTACTCATCCGCGGTGAGTGCCTTCCACCCGATGCGGGCCTGAACGGTCGCCACGCGATCAAACCTCGTGACTGGGTAGGTCACGCTGTCACCTCGCCCAGTAATCGCTGGATCTCCTGCTCCAATGCCTTGATCTCCGCGTCGATCTCGCTAAGCGGCCGCGGCGGGAGGTAGCGGTAGAACTGGCGTGTCAGTGGGATCTCGTAGCCGACCTTGGTCTTTAAGTGGTTTACCCAAGCATCTGGCACATACGGCAGCACTTCGGCTGCCAAGTAGGCATCGATGGTGGATCGATAGGGTGTGGTGGCCAGTAGCTCGGTCGGATCGGGCTCGAAGCTGGTCGTGGGGCCTGGGAGCGGGACGTTCTCATTGTCGCGCAGGTCTGGGTCGGGCTCGGGGTGGCCCTTTGGATCGGTGATGACAGGCGCTTCGCGATCGCGGACGGAGATAGCTTCCCAGACGGCCTTCTCGATCGCCTTTGGTAGCGGGCCGAGCTTTCGGGCAGTGGCCGTTCGATCGGTCGAGGAGAAGCCGGCTAGACGTTCGAGCAACCCAACCAAGGCGAGGTGTTCCGGCTCGGTCAGCTTCGTCCAGACCGGCGACGTCTCGATCGCCGGCAGCGTCTCTGTCGTCACCTCATACCTCAGGCGGAGCGGTCGCTCGACCGTGATCCGCTGGTGGCCGAACGCTTCGTTCGGGAGGATCTTGACCCGCTCGCCCTCCTCGAAGTCGCCATACAGGCGAGTGATCTCGGCGATCTGCTCGGGGCTGATCTCGTTTCGCTTGTTGCCAAGGCTCTTGCGCATCTTCACGAACGACTCGCGCGCATCCACGAGCTGGATCTTGCCGCGGCGCTCGGGGCGTTTGCGGTTGGTCACGATCCAGAAGTAGGTGCTGATGCCGGTGTTGTAGAACAGCTGATCCGGGAGGGCGACGATGCCTTCGAGCCAGTCGTTCTCGATGATCCAGCGGCGGATCTCGCTCTCGCCCGAACCGGCAGCTCCCGTGAACAGGGGTGAGCCGTTGAAGACGATCGCCAGGCGGCCGCCGCCCTCCTCGGGCCGACGAAGCTTGCTGATCATGTGCTGCAGAAAGAGGAACGAACCGTCGTTGATCCTCGGCGTCCCCGCACCGAAACGGCCTGCAAAGCCGAGCTTCTCGTGCTCAGCCTCGACGACATCCGCGACCTTCTTCCACTCGACACCGAACGGTGGATTGGCCAGAAGGTAGTCATACCGCGCGCCTAGGAAGGCATCTTCGCTGAAGCTGTTGCCGAAGTGGATGTTCGCGCCGGGCTGGTTCTTGAGCATCATGTCCGCCCGACAGACTGCGTACGTCTCGGCGTTGAGTTCCTGGCCGAATGCGATCAGCTGACCGTCTGGATTGTGGTCGGCCACGTACTCTTGGCTCACCGAAAGCATCCCGCCAGTCCCGCACGCGGGATCGAGCATCGTCCGAACTATGCCCGGCGTGCGGAGGATGTCGTCGTCCTCGATGAACAGCAGATCCACCATCAGGCGGATGACTTCGCGCGGGGTGAAGTGCTCGCCGGCCGTCTCGTTGGACAGTTCGGAGAACTTGCGCAGCAGCTCCTCGTAGATGTATCCCATCTCCACGTTGCTGACCTTGTCGGGATGGAGGTCGACTTCGGTCACCTTCGAGAGGACGAGATAGAGCAGCTTGGCCCGGTCGAGACGGCCGATCTGGGCGTCGAAGTCGAACTTCTCGATGACGTCCCTCGTCTCGGGGTCGAACTGTGCGATCCACGCGCGGAGGTTGCCGGCGACCTGCGGCGGGTCAGCCAGGATGCGGTGAAGCGTCAGCGGGCTGGTGTTGTACGCCTCGACGCCCGTCAGCGTCTTGAGGACGACGTTCCGCGCGTTCTCGCTCTCGATCGTCTTGGCTCGCGCGAGCACCTTGTCCTTGGTGGGCTCGAGGACGCAATCGAGCCGGCGCAGCAGGACCAGGGGCAGGATGACCTTCTGGTATTCGGCGCGCTTGTAGTCGCCGCGAAGTAGGTCCGCGATGGCCCAGATGAGCCCGGCGTGGTTGTTGATTGCGGCTCTGACCTCAGCCACTACGACCCCCTGCGTCCCATTTCCTGCTACGAGCCAAGGATAGCCGCTCAGCGAGCCCTCTCGGACCGGGAGCTGAACATCGCTGCTGAAACCCTATCTCGTGGGAGTGCTCGTCACTCAGGTCGCTTCGTCCAGCTGAAAGAGCCTGGTAATCTCGGATGTCATGTCCCTCGTTGCCTGATCGAACTGCTCTTTCAGGACCGAACTCGGGATCTCCTGGAACCGCTTCTCCAGCAAGAGGAAGTTCTTGAATGACACATCGCCGGAGGCATGCATGAGGCAGGACTGTACAGTCACAGTCGACGGCGAAGAGGTGCCCATCCTGTAGGCGGGGATGAGTGCTCCCAGGATGGGCGAGCTTGCCGGCGATCCTGAGAAGTCGGAGTACGTCGTCCGCGTCCGGTGGCTCAAGACTGTGTCTCGTGCCGAGAGGATCTGGGAAAAGGGCATGTTCGCGAACCAGAACACTGCCTGTGCCCTGCGAAGCAGCTTCACTCGAGACCGCGTTATGGCTCGACTCGGGCTCGACGAGTGAGCCGCAGGACATCGTCCGGCCCTCGACTTTCGGCGTCGTCCAAGCTGGCGAACTTACGAGCGTCGCCTACTGGACTCGTGGGAGTGGCGGTGTTAGCTGTCGCCGCTGCGGTGCCCATCGCATACGCGGCGGGGGCCGCCGATGCTGCCTTCGTCGTTCACTCAAACCGATAAGCCGCGGCTCATGCCGCACGCTGTTCCGGATGCCCGCCGGGCCGCTGAGCAACCTGATCCTCCCCCTTAGTTCACCCGTAGACGCGCCCCGCCGCGGAACCGACCGCGCGCCGGGAGGATGACGACGTGGTACCCGCCCAGTCTCAGCTGGTCCGGGAGCCTGAACCGTTTCGGCCGGGAGCGCCTTGACACTCAACCGATAGTGGAATTGCGTCCACGTACTCGGGGAAATCATGAGTGGGGATCTTTCCGCGAGGGCACACAAAGCGCTTCGGGCCGCGATGCGACCGAACGAGACGGTGCAAGCCTTCGTTCCGGGTTTGGCCGGTAGCGCAATCGTCGTGACCGACAGCCGCGTCTTTCACTACCGCCGAATGCTTCTCACTCCGGGCGTTCTTTTCTGGTGGCCCGCGGAAGACGTCATAGGCTTCGCGCCTGGGCGCATATCTCTACGCATCGTGGTCGCGGGATCCGCGCGCTTGCCTGAAATCATCCCCGAGAAAGGCGCGCAGATCAGCGCCCTGCAGTCTGCCCTGCAATGGGCCCACATGGAGCATCCGCTGAGGCGCGCGCTGGCTGCCAATCCCGGCGAACGCCTCCTTGCAAGCCAAACGGGCGACTGGACCGTCCCGGCGCTGACACGTACGTATCCGGACACGAATGAAGGGCGCCAAGCCCTGGCGGTGGAGACAAGACTATTAATTGCTCATAGCTATCGGATCGCCGCCCAAAGCCAGGATCCCGGTCACGTTCACGCTGGCCGACTCATAGCGACAGGTGGCTTGAGCATTCTCGCGGGCGAAGCAGGAACCCGGGCCAAGGGGTCCCTCACAGTCACATTCGAAAAGGTAGCGCTTCCCCCTGCCGAAAGCCCAACTGAGCTGCTCAAGCGGCTCGGCGAGCTGAGGGACTCCGGCGTTCTCACGCAGGCCGAATTTGAGGCGAAGAAGGCCGAGCTTCTGAGGAGGATCTAGGCGCTTGGAGTCACTGTTCAGCGTGACACCGCGCTCTCATCCCCTCAAGCCGACTCCTGACAAACATCATGGACCTGCCCCGGATGATCACCCGTATCGTGTTGGGCTGACCCCCAGAGGCCTCCGAACAGCGCCGACGCGAGCATCTGGCGCCCGTTCCCACCCTTGCTCTTCTCCCACGTCTTGGGCAGTTCGCGCAGGAACTCGCTGGGTGAGATGTGCATAAACTGGAGGTATGAGGGAGACGGATAGCAAGCTCGCCAATTGGCGAAGCGCGCATCCCGCGCCTCAGGAACTGTCATCATCTGGTGGACAGGACTGACCTTGCCCTTCGCACCCATGATGTGGGTCACACCCATGGAGGGTTCGCATGAACGGCCCTGCGGTCGCCATACCGACCGAGCACGTCGAGCTATTTCGCACGGAGCTCGGGACGGATCGGTTCAACCGTGAGGAGCGCAGCTACAAGGACGCAGTGAGCCTTGTGATGCGCGCCCTGCTCGCGCAGGCGACGACAGAGCGGGAGGACTTCGCGAACCTCATCCGCAACGTCTTCGGCGACGCGATGCCGAATTACGATGCGCTCGGACTTTCTGCCGAGGACCGCACCGTGATCGCCAACGCAGATTTGGGCCCGAGTCACTTCCGGGGGGCGCTGGCGAACCTTGCCGGCGGGCGCTGGGGCCTCGCCCAGTTCTACCCATGGATGCCCCGGGCTATCGAGCGCGGGCTCGGGGAGCCAGTGGCCGATGCCTTCCGCCGGCTTGTGGAGCCCGGGGTGGCGCTGGCTGAGCGGGTTGACCGGTTCCGCGACGACCTCTACGTGGTCGCCCAGGAGCTCGAACGCAAGGGTGGCTTCGAGACCAACTGGCGGTTGTTCAAGGTCTCGCTCTCGTTTGTCGCAACGATCCTCGGCGCGGCTGATCCGACCCGCTACACGTTCTACCCGGCAGGGGCAATACGGCGCGCTTCCGATGCATACCTCGGCCCGGCCGCCTGGCCGAGCGGCACCGCGGGGGAGCGGTACGAAGGCATCTGCGCCTTCGTCGCGGCGGTCCGCGACGCGCTGGCAGCGGCCGGCCTCCCAGTGACCGACCTGATCGACGCCGAGAGCTTCCTCTGGCTCCGCTTCGAGAACCCGGCCCCGGCCGTCCCGGCAGCCGTAGCCCCAGCGCCGAAGACAGCTCCACTGACGCCGGTCAGCGGATGGCCACTCCAGCACACGCTCGCCTCGGCCGAAACCCGGGCCAACTTTGCGAGCCAGCTCGCTGCGGCCGTTGGCTGGAAGCAAGACCGGGCCCTCCGGCTCGTGGAGCTCGCGGGCCGGTCGCGTCAGCTGCTCTTCGAAGGGCCGCCCGGGACCGGAAAGACATACGTCGCCAAGCAGCTGGCGCGACTGCTGTCCGACGGGGACGAGGAGCGGGTCGAGGTCGTGCAGTTCCACCCCTCGTACGCCTACGAGGACTTCATCGAGGGCATCAGACCGAGGCTGTCCGAAGGTGGTGGCCTCGCATACGAGATCAGGACCGGGCGCTTCATCCGGCTGTGCGAGCAGGCGAAGAGCTACCCGGACCAGCAGTTCTTCATGCTGGTTGACGAGATCAACCGGGCGAACTTGCCGCGGGTCTTCGGCGAGCTCCTCTACGGCCTAGAGTATCGGGGCCCAAACAATGAGTTCGGCCTCCCGTACTCGCAGCACGACGCCTACATCCCCGAGAACCTGACGCTGATCGCCACGATGAACAGCGCCGACCGCTCGATCGCCCTCGTCGACGCGGCTGTGCGGCGCCGGTTCCGCCACGTTGAGTTCGCGCCGGACGGCGACGTCCTGCGCGGCTGGCTGGGCGCCCACGGCCTGGGCAGTCTGGCGGACCACGCGGCGGGCCGACTCGAAGCCCTCAACGCCGAGCTCGCCGAGCTCGTGGACGCCGAGCGGCTCATCGGCCACACGTTCCTGATGCGCGACGACCTCTCGGCCATCGGCCTCGAGACGGTCTGGGAGGAAGACATCGAGCCGGTGCTCCGAGAGCACCTGTTTGGCCACGCGGAGGACGTGACGCGCCTCCGGGGGGTCTTCCTTGCTAAGCCATGAGCGAGCTCCACGTCCTTGACGAGCTCGACTCGGGCGGTGTCGTCCTCGCGGACCTGACACGCGGCGAGCGCCGGGCACTCGCCGCGGTCGGCAACCGGCTGCGAGTCGAGTGGCGGCCGGACGGCTCAGCGCGGGTCGGTCCATCCGGTTATGTCGGCAGCGTCCAGCTCTCGGCCGAGCGGGCCGTTGCGGTGACGACCAAGGTGCCGGTCGGCAACCTGCTCATGCTCGCCAGCCTCGCGTATAGATCGGTTCCGGTCCCGCACTCGGTTGGCAGCGGCCTCTACGAGGCGAGCGAAGCGTCAGACTGGCTCGCCCTGCTGCTGCTCGCCGAGGTCGAGGCGCTCGTCTCGACCGGCCTGCGCAGCGGTTACGTGACCGTAGTCGAGGATCTGCCCTATGTCCGTGGGCGCTTGCGGTTCGAGGGGTCGGCGACGGCGTCGCTCCGGGCCGGACTCGCAAGATGCGAGGTCTCGGACTTCATGGCCGACACGCCGGAGAACCGGGTCCTCCGCGCCACACTCGAGGCCCTTGGGAGCCGCCGACTTCTCCCAGGGCTGCGGCCGCGGCTATACGAGGTGCTTCGGGCCTTCGGGACCGTGTCCCTCGTGCCAGCCACGCCCGCGCTTCTCGGGGCGGCCCGGATAACGAGGTTGAACCAGCACTACGAGCCCGCGCTCGAGCTCTGCCGGATCGTGCTCGAGGGCATCGGCCTCCAGTACCCGGGCAGCACGACTACAGCCCCCGCGTTCTTCTTCCCAATGGCCGAGGTGTTCGAGGCAGCGGTGGCGAACTACCTGCGCCGTCGGCTGCCAGGCGTCCGGTCACAGGTAGGCGACACGGTGAAGGCCGCGGGAGGCTCACCCGCCCGCCCGCTGACCTTCCGCCCTGACGTGACCATCGGTGACCCACCACTCCTCGTGCTCGACACTAAATACGCCCGGCCGGAGATCCGCAACGCCTTCGGTGGCTGGTCGTTCGACAACTCGCACGCTTACCAGGCCGCCTTCTACGCCCGCGCCCTCGACTGCCCTGGCGTCCTCGTCTACCCCCGGGTCGACCGCGACGTCGCGACTGACTTCGTGATCCGCGGCACCGCGATCAGCCTCCTGACCGTCGACCTCTCGACGCCTGGCCTGGCCGGGCTCGACGCTCTGGCAAACACCCTCCAGCATCGGCTGGCCGCCTCACCTGGACTACCCTGAGACCGGTCAGTCGTTGCAACAATGCCTCCTTCGACGATGCCCGACGAGAACGAGCCTGGGTATCCGCCGCCTTGCCGGCCCGTGCCGCCGTTAACTCAATCTAGGGCTGCGCCATTCGGCCCGGAGTGACCCCGAACGATCACCCGCTTAGTGTCGGGCGGACTCCGCCCGCGCCGATCACCGCTTGGCAACGCGCGATGGCCGGATCGGACGCAAACGATCCGAATGCCGTCCCGATGGCCGGCGAGTCCGACGTGGACGTAGCTGGCCCCGGCCCGCTGAGTGCGCCATGGGGTGCGACTCAAACCCAAGCTGAGAGATGTCCAGACGGACGCCCGATGCGATCGCAAGCATCGAGACCGCGCCCAGCAGTGCCATTGCACTGCCTCTTTGCCATGCCGGCTCCGCTGCGATGCCCATCAATAGAGCGACTATTTGGACGACCATCTGCCATCGTCGGCTCTGGCCAGGGTTCGGAAGTTGCGCGCGAGGCCTGCCCCGCCTTGCATTGAGTAGTAGAGTCATGTCGGACCCTCGATGGTTGGTAGCTCAGCAGCACCTATCATCGAGGGTTGTCTCGTTTCTTGGGTAGCGTGGTATATATGCTGTCATATGGTTTAGGGGCCTTGACAGGCATGGTAGCGGTCTATCTAGTACGCGTGCGACAAACCATCGTTGGGGCGATTTGGCTCGCCCGTTAGGCCCGAAGTTGGTTGCCGGATTGGACTATCCACGCAATCAACTCGAACTCGCCTCGAAGTTCGGCAGCGAGGAAGCGTGCGCCGAGTACCTAGCTGCGGTGCGATGGCGCGACGGATTCCGATGTCCAGTCCCGGGGTGCACCGGCCGCCAAGCGGCCACGGCCCAGCACGGAATCCGAATCTGCCTAACCTGCAGCCGCCAGATATCGCCGGCATATGGGACCGCACTTGCACGGTCCAGGAAGCCACTGTATGTCTGGTTCCGGATGACCTGGCTGGTTGCACAACGGAGCGTGAGCGCCCGACGCATCCAGAGCCTTCTGGGGATTGGGTCCTACCAGACGGCTTGGACATTCCTGAAAGAGCTTCGCTGGGCCATGAATCACCTTGTGCAGGGGCCTCTTGATGGCGTGGTGGAAGTGGGCGAAACAACGGTCGAGGCTATGTCAGCCGGCCGACGCGTTCGAGCGGTCGTTCTCCTGGCGGTCGAGGTTCAGGAAGGAGTTACGAAGCGTGTCCGGGCAGCGTATGTGCAGAAGCAAAGTCCTGGCGCCCTTCGCGGCTTCATCCAGGAATCGGTCGCACCTTGGTCGACCGTCCGGACTAGTGCCGGGACTGGATATCGGAGCCTAAACGGGCTGGAGGGGTATGTTCACGAGCTAGTGGCCGAGGATGTCTCGGACGGCTCAAGTCCGGTCGCGATGCCGAATGTCCGCGCGGTGGCGTCCTCACTGAGGCGTTCGCTCGTTGTGTACGCGGGAGCCCCGAACCTCGCATATCTCGACGACTACTTGACGGAGTTCATGTTCAGATTCAATGGGGCGCGGAGGGTCGGTCCGCGCTTCTATTGGCTGACTTGGGCGTTATTACAGGGTAGCGAGCGAGATGAGGCGGAGCGCGCCAAAGCCTTCGCGATTTTGCCCAGGCACCCCTTGGCTGCTCTGGTTCGCGGGGCTGAGGCTCGGCGTGTTCGTAGAGGGAGGGGCGGGTCTGCAGGAACGAGTCGAGACGAGGCACTCGACATCCTCCTCGCCCGCTTCACCCGGGGCGAGATCAGCTTGGCTGAGTTTGAGGAACGAAGACGGCTCCTCGGCCGCTGAGTGGCCTAGAAAGAGTCCTCCGAGGGAGTAGGCCGGTCAACAGACTCCCTCGTCTCGCGGCTCGCTTGTTATCTCGGCCTCAAGTCCTCTTGCCCCGACCTGCGAGGTGGTGTCGAGGCGATTGGTCAGGAGGAACAATCCTGATGCTGCCGCGCCGACAACCCGCTCACCCAAGGCAGCCCGATGGTGATCGTAACCGCGCTCCCGTAGTCCGTCGGCCAACTACCGGTCGGTGTTGGGCCACTATTCGCCCCAACCCCAGTCCCGCCCGACTGACCGGACTCGCGCCGGACTCACCTCGCACCCGTGTCACCCGTTCTACCCGCATCACCCGTGTCGCCCGTGGGACTGGTTGGACGCGCGACCCCAGTGACACCTGTGGAACTCGTGGTACCGGCGGCGCAGGTGAGAGCGGCGGTACCCGTGGCACAAGCGGTACGCGCGAGCCAGTTATACCGGCGCCACGGGTGGAACCTGCACCGCCTGCCTCACTCCAGCGCTCTAAGGCCCGCGGGCACTGGACAACTGGATCGCCAGGCCCGACCTGCGACACGCACCGGGGCTTTAACTGGTGGCGGGGTGGGGGAGTGGTGAGTGGCCATTTGGTAGCTGCCAAGGGGCCGGACTCGGGCACGTTCCGCTCCGGACCAAGTCCGGTCAGAGACCGCTTGTGAGTGGTCGGTACGGCCCCGTTTGTTGGTTGGCTGGGCGGTCGCTCGGCTATCAGCTAGGCGGCTATTCGACCGTCGGACCAGACGATTATGGGGTGAGGACAGGACACAGGGGACCTATACGGTCCCCCTGTGTATCCTGCTCCCGAGTTGCCCTGCCCATGTTCGGAACTTGTCCTGTTCGAGCCCTTTCCCCTCGTGAATTGGGGCAAAAGTGTCTTGCCCGAAGTGTCCTGCCTGTGTCTTGCCAATTCAAAGGCAAGACACCCCGTCAAGACACTTCTGCCCGTTTTGCCGGCAGAACAGGTTATGCCAGGCTGTATACGTAGGGCGCGGCGTCGGTCCGCTTGAACCGGTGCCCGTGGTTGCGGTCGAGAGTCTTGCGGATGGTTTCGGGGGTGTGTTTCTCGTTCGTGTCCGCGGTGATGGCCTTTGCGATGGCGGCGACCGTCATCGGGGCCTTTGCCCGTCGGAGTACGTCGACGCTGAGGTCGGCGACACCCCGTATTACTGGTTGGATAGTCGTGACCGTGACGCTGCCGTCTGCGAAGAAGTTGAACGTGAGGAACTGGGGTAGCGGTTTGAGGCCGGCCGAGCGTTTCTTGCAGCGCAGCTCCAAGGCCATCGTGGTCGGCGGGTAGGTGCCCGGTTCCCAAGCGGCTTCGGGTGTCTCGTCGGCCGCCCCTTCGAGCGCCCACGTCTCTCGAGCGAGGTTGTGGACGAAGACGCTGCCGAATGGGCGGTCCGAGAACCTGGGGGAGGCGCCGGCGACGTGGGCTAGCACCAAGGCCGGGCGGCCGATGCGGGCGATGCCGCTGTAGAACTCTTGGGCCCCGGCCTGGCCGCCCAACGAGTCGCTTGTGGACGTGGCCGTCGTATAGGAGTCCAGGATGATGACGTCGACGCCCACCCTGTCGCAGTCTGCGCGGAGGCGCTCAGCGACTTCGCCCAGGGTTCCCTTCGGTGCGGTCCAGTCTTCGCCGAATGGGGCTCTGTAGTGGACCATCTCCAGTTCTGGCTCGGTCCAGCCCATGCGACGGGCTCGTCGGCCCCACTCGCCTTCGTGGAGTTCGAAGTCGATGACCATGACCTGGCGGCCGGTCTTGACCAGTTGCCAGGCGAAGTGGACGGACAGCCAGCCCTTCCCGACCCCGCCGGGTCCGTAGAGGACGGTTGTGCCTTCGGCCGCGATGAACTCTCCGATCAGGGGCGGTAGGGGATCTCCGCACGGGAGGTCTGCGAGCGTCCTTGTTCCGACGGTGCCAGGCAGTGCCGTACGCGGCTCGCGCTCATGTTCGGCCGACGGCTCTCGGACCGTGGCAGCGACGCCTTCGGAGCGCTTGGGGGCCTCGGTCGTGCCGCGGATGAACGACCCCCAGCCTCCGCCAAGTAAGTTGTCCGCCGCAAGAGGTGCGGGCTCCGCAGTTGGCGATAGCGGTATCGGCTGAGCGGAGCGCGGTGGCGTTTGAGCGTTGTTGTCAATCATTGAGTCTCTTTCTAGATTGGTGTGCGGGGCACGGGGTAGCCGGTTAGAGACCTAACGTTGACCGTCATCCTTGCCTTTACCGCAGAACGTCATCAACAGCACGAGTCGCATGGCGTGACTAGCCTTCTGCCGGTGAGATCCGAGCGCACGAATGCCACGCTGGCGGCCATTGGACAACGCAGTCCGACCGCGTGTCGAGGCCTCGAATGGCAATGCATCGCCGGACAGTGTCGGGGGATGGTCCGACGGGGAACCGGATCTCAATCGGCGAGAACTGATCGCCCTCGCAGGCATAAGCCTTCCCCGGGATCGTCATCGCTATCGAAACGTCAGCGTCCTCGGCGGGACCTACCGAACTCCCTCAAGCTCAGGGTCTAACAGTCGCCGATGCACAAACTCAAGCGTATCATCGTCTAGCGGCCGTCAAAGCGCAAGGCCCATCCGCGACATTTCTGAAGATCGAAGCGTCCACCGCGAGCTTTACTCGGCTCTGCGGACGTCTTCGACGCTTGTCCCCGGTGGATCTGCGCGCGGGGCCGGAAGCTCGGGTGATAAAGTCGACCTTCGGGCGTCGCTGAGCGGTCAAGCTGCTCTGACGCCCGTTTCCTGCTTGGAGGGCGTGATGCGTGTGTCGCGGTTGGGACTGGTCCTGGCCGTGGTGGTCGGTGGGGGAACGGTGATCGAGGCGTTGTCTGGTGGGGACTCGACTGGGGCTCCGATCCCGTTGACGGTCATTGTCGGATCGTTCTTCTGGTCCTATATCACTGGCTGGGTTGTTAGTTGGATCGTGGTGGGCTGGTGGAGGCGTCAGCGAAGCCCGTTCTAGGGGCAAAAGAAAAGGGATCCCCTCCGGGTGGAGAGGATCCCTTTTGGTTTGGTGGTTAGTTGCTGTACGGCACCAGCCACACGACGTACTCGCCGGCGTGGCCGTCGATCTCGACGGTGGCGTAGTGGCCTTCGGCTTCGTCGAAGATGCAGAACTCGAGGAACCGGTTGAGCGGGTCTAGCGTCGCGGTCTGGAGGCCGTCGATGTCTTCGACGCGGACGGCCTGGGCGTGGAAGAGGGTGCCGAGAACTTCGGCGGTGCCGAGCATGACGTCATCGGGCGGGATGCCGTTGTCGTCCTCGGCTTCGTTGTCGATGGGTGTCCAGTCGTAGGGTTCCATGTCAGTCGGCGTCCGTGTCGTGGAGGTTGGGGTCGTAGTGGTCGTCGCCTTCGTCATCGCCGGCGGCGTGGGTGTCGATTAGTTGGATGGCTTGGTTGTCGAGGCCGAAGGCGCGGTATAGGTCTGCGTAGTGCTCGATTTCGTTGCAGGAGAACCGCTCGGCGTTGTCGAGCATGGCGTCTTGGAGGTTGGCGAGGACGTCTTGGGCTGCGTCGATGATCCCAGTGGGGTCGCTTCGGTCGTAGAGGATGGTTGTGGCTTCGTAGCTCATGTCAGTCGCCTACCGACCAGTCGGGCCAGCTCGGTGCTCGCTCGGCGATGAGGGTTGCTACGGCTAGTTCCTC
>Ga0182021_10004401_pt1 | contig 16584 bp, 14 predicted proteins | sample 612E3MmetaG_FD_120493 | JGI IMG/M metagenome (GOLD analysis project Ga0182021, IMG submission 120493) | Permafrost microbial communities from Stordalen Mire, Sweden - 612E3M metaG (Illumina Assembly) | ecosystem: Environmental > Terrestrial > Soil > Wetlands > Permafrost | place: Sweden...
CGGGCCTTCGAGTTCATGGGCTCGGCCGTGTCGTCGGAGAAGCCCAAACGCCTGGTGGTCGCCAGAGTCGCCCGCCTCATGCGGGAGGCACGGGCTGACGGCAAGAAGATAGTGGCGGTGCTAGGCCCGGCCGTGGTGCACACGGGAGCGGCGCCTGCGTTCGCGAGTCTGGTCGCCGCGGGCTGGATCGACGTGGTCCTGGGCGGGAACGCGGTAGCCACCCACGATATCGAGTCCGCCCTCTTCAACACCTCGCTCGGCATCAACCTCTCGGAAGGTGAGTCGGTGGAGGGAGGCCACGAACACCACCTGCGGGCCATCAACCGGATCCGGCGCTGCGGGGGTATCAGGCAGGCCGTGGATCAGGGGGTGCTGACCTCGGGTCTGTTCTACGAGGTGGCGCGGTCCAACATCCCCTACGTGCTGGCCGGCTCCATCAGGGACGACGGCCCCCTTCCCGACGTCATCACCGACGCGGTGGAAGCCCAGCAGGCCATGCGCGAGCACGTGCGTGACGCCGGGCTCTGTCTCATGTTGTGCAGCATGCTTCACTCCATCGCCACCGGCAATCTGTTGCCCGCATCGGTAGCCACGGTATGCGTGGACATCAACCCGGCCGTCGTGACGAAGCTGGCCGACCGGGGAAGCTTTCAGACGATAGGGATCGTCACCGATGTGGGCCTGTTTCTGGACCAGTTGGTCGCGGAGCTACAGATGGCGGAGGTGTCGACAGACCGAGTGCCTTGTCTACCGATCGACGCCGACTGACATCCCTGAAAGAGGGCGTTGGGGCGTTACGCCTCCTTGCGCACTTTCCAGATCTGCTCGCCCGGCCAGCGCCGGTACCAGTCACGATCCGAAGCGTCCCGATAGGTGCTAGCCGTCTCGGGTCCCGGGCGCAGCTCCACCAGATCCTCGACGGTGAAACCGTGGGCCCTGAAGAGACGGATCCAGGCGCCGTAGGGGAGCATGAACTCCACGTAGCCTTCCCAGGGCAAGGACCACATGCTGAAGTAGTCCATGAGCAGGCGATCGCCCGGGTGGTCGCTCCCCTCCGCGTAGCACATCTCGATTATCGGGGTCGCGCCAGAGAAGGCGAACAGGCCTCCCGGCCTCAGCAGCCTCGCCACTTCGGGCACGGTGGCGTAGGGATCGGCGAAGGTCATGGCGCCATAATCGCAGAACACGATGTCGAAGCTCCCGTCGGGCAGAGGCACTTGTTCGGCACTGGCGTGCACCAGAGGGAACTCTACGCCGGCTGCCGCCATGAGCCCGCGCGCGTGGGAAAGCTGCTTCTCGGACAGATCGAGACCGACCGGCCGTGCCCCTGCCTTGGCGAGAGCGATGGACCACTGTCCGGCGCCACACCCCAACTCGAGTATGTCCCGGCCCTTCACCTCGCCTAGGATCTGCAGACTCGCCTCGGGTATCTGCCATACTCCCCAGGCCAGACCACCCGAGGCGGCCAGTTGGGGGCCGTGGTCGGTCTGATAGGTGTCGCTGTCCGCGTTCCAGCTCTCGCGGTTTTCCGCGCAGTGGTCAGAGAGCGACTGCGGGTCGAGATCTGGGATGTCAAGCATGACGTGTGCTCCTGGTCTAGATATCTGGAAGCGAAGATACTACTTACGCGGCGCTTATGCGCCCGAGGCTATCGTCATGGATAAAGGAATGGACCATAGGGCCGCAGCAACCAGGAGGCACGAGGAGATGCGACGGAGAGGTAGAGCGCGCAGGAAGATCCTGATCTCCGCGCAGGTTCTGGGCTTGTGCCTGGTGCTGGTCATGTGCGTTCTGCTGGCCGGCTGTGGTCCGATCAGCGCTTCCAAAGGATCGAGCAGCACGGCCGCCACCTCGGTCGCAGGGTCGACCTCGAGCGTCTCAGACGCGACCGGCGCACCGCCTGGCGGTAGCCCGGGCGCGCCTCCCGGCGGCGGTTCCGGCGCCCCGGGAGGGAGTGGCGGCGCGGCCGTGTATCCCACGAAGGCGCGCTACACGCAAAGCGGCGGCGCCAAGAGCCAGGAGGACCAGACCTACACCGCGTCGCAGGACGACCAGTCGGCCATCCTTGTCTCCGACGGCGGCTCGCTGACGGTGACCAACGCCAAGATCGAGACGAGCGGCGACTCCTCGTCCGACGACTCCAGCAGCTTCTACGGGCTCAACGCGGCGGTGGTGGCGACCTCCAGCGGCTCCATCTCGGTTTCCGGCGGGTCCATTACCACCACGGGGTCTGGGGCCAACGGGGCGTTCGCCACCGGCGAGGGCTCCGCGGTGAGTCTCTCCGACGTCACCATCGAGGCGACGGGTGCTGGGGGGCACGGGGTCATGGCGACCCAAGGCGGCGCGGTCACGCTTGACAACGTGAAGATCACTACGGCAGGCGCGAACTCCGCTCCGCTGGCGACCGACCGGGGCGGGGGCACCATAACCGCGAGCGGCGGCAGCGCCCTGGCCAGCGGCAAGGATTCCCCCGCCGTCTACTCCACCGGCCTCATAACCGTCACTGGCGGCACCTACGAAGCCACCGGAGCCGAAGCGGCGGTGATCGAGGGGGGAAACAGCATCGACCTCACCGACGTCACCCTCTCCTCGAGCGTGGCCGACAAGTGGGGAGTCATGATCTATCAGAGCATGTCCGGCGACGCCACGGGCACCAAAGGGACGTTCACCATGAAGGGTGGTGCTCTCGCCTATTCCGGGACGCCAGGGCCTCTGTTCTACGTGACCAACTCGACAGGGGTCATTAACCTCAGCGGCGTGCAGCTCACCTGCGCTTCGGGCGTGCTCGTCAAGGCAGCCTCGGGCGACTGGGGAACAAGCGGGTCGAACGGTGGCAGCGTATTGGTGGCTGCCGACGGGCAGACTCTCATCGGAGATCTCGTTGCCGACAACCTCAGCTCGCTCACCCTGAGCCTCGCGAACTCGTCCTTCCTCGCGGGCGCCATCAACGCGGACCACGGCGCGAAAGAAGCCAGTCTGACGCTAGACGCCACGAGCACCTGGTCCGTCACGGCCGATTCGTATCTGAGCACCTTGACTCTCTCCGGCGCGATCTCAGGCACGAGCATCACCGACATCGTCGGCAACGGGCACACCGTCTACTACGACTCGCGCAACTCGGCGAACAGCGCGTTTGGCGGCAAGACCTACGGTCTCGCCGCCGGCGGGACGCTGAAGCCCGCAAGCTAACGGCACGCTGAGCCGGCAGTGCGCCGGGGAGGGCGGGCGACCCTGCTTCTTCGCCCGGCGTGACCATCCGGGCGAAGAATGGGAGAATAGCAACCGAGCAGTCAGGAGACCGGGTCGTGCCGCGCGGTCGGTCGGAACCCAGCCAAGAAAGAGGAACGACATGGCAGAGCAGACGAATCCCCGAGTGCTCCTCAGCACCTCGAAAGGTGACATCACCTTGGAGCTTGACTCGATCAAGGCTCCGGTATCCACCAAGAACTTCCTCGACTACGTCGCGTCGGGCTTCTTCGACGGCACCATCTTCCATCGCGTCATCCCGCGATTCATGATCCAGGGCGGAGGCTTCACCTCCGACATGCAACAGAAGCCCGCCGAGTGCTCCGTCAACAACGAAGCCGCCAACGGACTCAAGAACGGCCGGGGCACCATCGCGATGGCACGCACTTCCAACCCCCACAGCGCGACCAGCCAGTTCTTCATCAACTTGGTGGACAACGAGTTCCTGAACCATACCGCCCCCACGCCCAACGGCTGGGGCTACGCGGTGTTCGGCAAAGTGGTCGACGGCATGGACATCGCCGATTCCATCGCGGGTGTGCGCACGGGCAACCATGGGCCGCATAGCGACGTGCCTCTGGAGCCGGTGGTCATCAACCAGGCGTCGCTGCTCGAGTAGACGAGGTCGCGCCCGAGGGCGCGCGGGCTGGGAGACGGATGAAGGTGTCGCCCAGATGAGAGGTGCGAAACACGGGGCGAATGCCTCAGGCGGACGGTCGGCCCGCGCGGTCTGGCTGGTCATCGCCCTCGTCTTCGCGGTAACGCAGATGGCGCTGCTTTTCGCGGTGTCGGCGCCGGCCCGAGCGGACTCATCATCCGCCCGGTTGCCCGAAGTGACGGTCTCGTCCCACTTCCCTAGCGGCGAACCGTCGCTCCCTCACATCAGTGCGAAGGCGTCCATACTCATCGACGCCGACTCCGGCAAGATCCTCTACTCTCACAACGCCAACGCGCGCTTGCCGGTAGCCTCCACCACGAAGATCATGACGGCCATCGTGGTTCTCGAGACGCTCGACCCCAGGGCGAAGGTGACCGTCTCCGCGAACGCGGTCTCAACCATCGGGTCGGTAGCCCGCCTGGCGCAGGGAGAAGTGCTGAGCGTGGAAGACCTCCTGAGGGCTCTTCTGATCCCGAGCGGCAACGACGCCGCTATCGCGCTGGCAGAAGCCTCGGCCGGCACCGTTCCAGCCTTCGTCGCGAGGATGAACGCCAAGGCCAAGGCGCTGGGGCTCAGGAACACCCATTTCGCCAATCCAAATGGGCTGAACAAGGACGGGGGCTACTCCTCCGCCAAAGACCTGGCGACCACGGCCCAATATGCCATGAAGTTCCCACTGTTCAGACGCATAGTCGGCACCGAAGGACTCTGCCTGCCTACCCTGCCCGGGCAGAAGCCGCGCCGGTTCGTGGGCACGGACAAGTTGCTGCCCAAGTACAGTTGGGTCACCGGCGTCAAGACCGGGTCCACTCCGGCCGCGGGCTATTGCCTGGTCTCGTCCGGCAAGGTGGAAGGTGTGTCCCTCCTCACGGTCGTGCTGGGAGCAGCCGACAGCAACACTCGCTGGGAAGAGGCCGGAGCCCTTCTCAAATATGGATTCAGCCTCTACCCGGTGACCGTCCTCGTCGATGCCGGCCGCCCCGTCACCGAACTACAGACGCTGGACGGGGGAGCGCCGCAGGTCAGTCTCGTGGCCGAGGGTCCCCTCACGGCGCGCCTCTTCAAGACCGACGTCGCCACCGGAGTGGTCCACCTGAACCAGAGCGGCCTCCTGCCGCTTTCCGGGGGCGAGGTTGTCGGCAGGGTCGATTTCACCGTGAACGGCAAGGCCGTCGGTTCGGTGCGCCTGCTCGCCGCCAGGCCTCTGCCCCAGCCGACGCTGATAAAGGCCCTCGACTATTGGCGGACCCGCTCGTCCACGCGGCTGGTGCTCGTGCCCTCGAGCTAGCAGCTCGCCGAGGAGCGATGCCTCCCGGGCCTACTTCCCCACGAGCGTCTTGGCCACGGTCTGCACGACGTCACTCGGGATGGCGAAGCTGATGTTCTCGGCTCCGGTCTGTCCCGGGGGCAGGTAGAGTTCCGGCATGCCCACGAAGTGGGCGTTGGTATCGAAACAGCCGCCTCCTGAGTTGCCGGGGCTGATGGCGGCATCCATCTGCACGAGCCCCGTGAGCGTCTGCCCGTTGCCGAGGTCGAAGCTCCGGTTGAGTCCGCTGATGATCCCCAGGCTGACACTGTTGCGGTAGTCGAGCGGGCTTCCGATCACTATCGCCCACTCGGCAAGCTGAACGTCGTTCGGCGGCGCGAAGGTCACCGGCAGCAGACCCGTACTCGCTATCTTGATGGCCGCGATATCTCTTGCCGCGTCTCTACCGACCAGGGTCGCGGGGAAGGACTCGCCGGTGCTGAGATTCACGGTAATGGTCTGGCCGGTGAGCACGTTGCCGTCGAGCGTGACCACGTGATCGTTGGTGAGGATGTAGCCGTCAGCGGTGTAGACAACGCCAGATCCGACCCCCTCTGCCTTCTGGCCCTGGATGGTCGCTCGCACGTCGATGTTCACCACGCTGGAGTACACCCTGTTGAGAACGTTCTGCGCCGGGCTGGCTTCGTCCTCCACCACATCGACATGCCCGCCGCTCGCGGACGTGGTGGCCCCTGCCTGGGCAGTGGTGCTGGAAGTTGTGCCTCCCCCGGCGCTCGCAGTCGCGCTGCTGGTGGTGCTCGTGCTCGAGCTGCACGCGGCCAGAACCACGGCGAGCAGAAGAATCAGGCCGAAGGCCCACGGCCGCGAAAAACGTCCGCTCATGCTTGCTCCTCTCTTGACCCAAACCGCTGTGACGCGATGCATATACCCAGATTCCAAACCGTTGCGCACGACTCCCCGGCGATATAGATTGGGGGTGTGAAGCCTCCGCTCTTGGTAGTCAATCCTGTCTGCGGGTCGCGAGCCGCCGGAAAGGCCCTCCCGACGATACTCACCGCCGTGGAACGCGTGCTGGGGGACGTCGTCATCCGGTACACCGCCCGCCGAGGGCATGCGATCGAACTGGCCTCCGAAGGCGTCCGCGAGGGTCACCCTCTCATCGTGGCGGTGGGAGGCGACGGGACCCTGAGCGAAGTGGTGAACGGAGTGCTCGACGCGTCCCAGACGCCGCCCGGGGGCCAGACGGGGACGAGTTCTCCGGCTGTTGGGCTGATCAATGTCGGCACCGGAGGCGATTTTCGGCGCAGCTTAGGCATAGGCGCGGGGTGCGAGCGCAGTCTCGAGGCCCTTGCCCTGGGGCGGGAACGGATAGTTGACGTCGGCAAAGCCGTATTCAGAGACTCCGAGGGAGAGGAGGCGACACGGTACTTCGTGAACGTCCTCTCCGCCGGTCTCGGCGGCTTGGTGGACCGTTACATCGAGCAGGTTCCGGGAGCGATCGGCGGCAAGTCAAGCTACTACGTGGCCTCGCTCCGGGCGATACTCGCCGGCAGGGAGCGGTCGGTGCTGGCTCGCATCACCTGGCAAGGGGAGACTCGTGAGGAGGTGATCCCTGCCTATCTGATCGCCATCTGCAACGGCCGCTGGTTCGGTGGCGGGATGGACGTCGCGCCCATGGCGCTGCCGGACGATGGGAGGCTGGAGGTGGTGACCGTCACTGAGAGCAACAAGCTTAATCTCATCCGCAAAATGCGGCTGGTCTACGACGGGCGTCACCTTGACCTGCCGACGGTCGGCCACTTCCCGTGCGAGCGGATCGAGCTCAGGCTGGAGGATGAGAAGCGAGAGCGCGCCTTTCTGCTCGATGTCGATGGCGACCCTCTCGGTTCTCTGCCTCTCTCGGTGGAGATCCATCCGGGCCGGCTGAGGATGCGCGCCTAAGGCTGCTGAATAATGACGCTGCGCCGGGTGCCCTCTGGGCATGGACACGATCGCCGCGCGCGAGACGAGGACGCAGGAAGCGCGAATAGCTGGCCTCCTAGACAGGCTCCCTTGTCTCCAAATAGTGGACCGCGTTGTAGACGGCAAAGGCCCCGCGAGCGCAGGCCGTCACGACCTGCTTGAGCTCATAGTTCGCGACGTCTCCCGCGGCGTATAAGCCTTTGCGGGACGTCAGGCCGTTGGGGTCCACTTTCACGAAGCCCAGGGCGTCGAGCTCGCATAGGTCTGCCACCAGTTGGCTTTGCGCGTCGATGCCGACAAACTCGAAGACACCGTCCACCGGCAGCACGTTCACGGTTCCGTCTTCCCTGGAGCGCAGCTTGATGCCCCGCACCTTGCCGTCCTGACCGACGATCTCGTCCACCATGTGCGAAAGGTGCATGGTGATCTGAGGGTTGAAGAAGCACTGCTCCTGAAGACACTGGGTGGCGCGCAGTTCGTCCCGCCTGTGTATGAGGTGCACCTCGCTCGCGATCTTGGCTAGATAGATCGCCTCCTGGGTAGCCGAATCGCCGCCGCCGATCACCGCCAGGACTTTGCCTTGGTAGAGAGGCCCGTCGCATGTGGCGCACCAGGAGACACCCCGGCCGGTGAATTCCGCTTCACCCGGTATCCCCAACTTCTTGGGGATCGCGCCTGTGGCCAGGATGACTACCCGCGCAGACACCTGCTGGTCTCCGACGGTCAACACGAAGTCGTCGCCTTCGGCGCGTATGGCCTCCACCGGGGAGAGAGTGCGGAACTCGGCGCCCGCATTCTGCGCCTGCTGGACCATCAGGTCCGCCAAGTCCTGTCCTGTGACACCGGCCGGAAACCCCGGGTAGTTCTCAACCAACGAAGCCGACACGATCTGACCGCCCGGCAGTCCGGTCTCGAACACTACCGTCTTCACGCGCGCCCTCGCGCCGTAGATCGCCGCGGTCAATCCCGCCGGCCCGCCGCCCACGATCGCGATGTCGATGCTCTCCGCCACGCCGTCCTCCAAGTCCTAACGCGCATTCAGCTCCACTCCCCGCAATTCGACTGCGCTCGGGCGGTAGGCCCCGCGGGAGAATCGAGGTCCCAATCGTCCATGGCGGCTATTATCGCATCACCACGGGTCGCCGCCGTGGCAGCCGCCTATGCCGCTCGCGATCTGGCCTCAGCCGAGGGGATGGACGGCTATGCAACCTACAGCGACGCCTACCTGGTCGCCATGGTCGCGCGCAACAGTGCTCCCGCGATGAACGCAGCGGATACCAGGCTGGACAATCTGCGGCGACCGATGTCCGGCGCATGGCCGTTGAGCGAGCGACCGTCCTGCTCGACAAAGCGGTCCGCCTCGCCACCCAGCAGGCTGCTGAATAACGACGGTGCGCCGTCAGGACACGATCGCCGCGCGCGAGGCAAGGACGCAGGAAGCGCAAATAGCAGCGCTATTTGTGCGACCGAGGACGCAGTATCACGCTGGCCAGCGTGTCCTGGTGGCCGTGGCTTCGTTGTTCAGCAGCCTCCTAGCGGAGGCCGTTGCTACAATCCGATCGGACCTGTTCCCCGTGACCCGGGAGGTGCGCGATGCTGGCGGTCGAGACATCCAAGCTGGTTCCCGTACTGCAGACCTCGGTCAGCCCGGTGGTCTTGATCTCGGGCGTGGGGCTGCTCCTCCTCACCATGACCAATCGTCTGGGGCGCATCGTGGATCGCACCCGCTCGTTGGCCCTCCGGATGAGAGAGGTCGACGGAGAGGAGAGGGAGCGGGTCGCAGCCCAACTGGGCATTCTCGAGGATCGGGCCCACATGCTGCGCCGCTCCATCACGTCGGCGGGGTTCTGCGTCTTGTTTGCCGCCCTGCTGGTGATCTCGCTCTTCATCACCGCGCTCGTCGGTGTCGATATCCCCTGGTTGATCGCGGCTTTCTTCATCCTTAGCCTGGTCAGCCTCGTCGTCTCCCTGGTCGATTTCCTCCGGGACGTCAACCGCTCGCTGGAAGCGACCTCCCTGGAGGCGGGGGAGTACTGGCGCAAGAAGTAGGCGGGCCTCGCCGGCCGCGACCGTAGGACGCGAGGCCTCGCCGGCCCCCAGCTACCCCAACCGGTCCTCCGCACCGGCCGGCGTCGGACCCCGTCTGGGCCAGGGGACCAGCATCGGTGTGTTCGCCTGGTACTCCGCATAGCCGGCGCGCTCCGACAAGAGACGCCTCTCCATCATGGGCACGCTCGCGAAGACGAACATCAGGGTGATGGCCACCGCCCCGGCCGCGGTCCACCACCAGCGGCTGCCGGCGGCGAGGGCGAACAGCCAGAGGCCCCACCAGGTGAGCACCTCGCCCAGATAGTTGGGGTGGCGGCTGCGCCGCCACAAACCGCTGAGAATCACGTCGCCGCGCTTGACCGACCGCTCACGAAAACGGCGAAGCTGCTCGTCGGCGACGAACGCCAGCGCTATCGCGCCCACGGTGACGAGCAGGCCGAGCCCGTCCAGCCACCCAAAGCCCGCCCCGCCCGGCCGCCCGGCCGCGTACAGGGGCAGACAGCTCAGGTAGACCATCACGGTGGGAAAGAGGTGTATCCCCAAGAAGCTGACCGGCCAGTAACCACGGTCGAACCGCTCGCGGAACGAACGGTAGCGGAAATCCTCCTTCGCAAGACCGGGCCAGTCGCGGTAGAAGTTGCTGGTCAGCCTGAGCGAGTAGACCACCACGAGCCCGGTGACCACGAGGACGCGCGCGTCGAGCGCCCCCCGCCCCACCCACACGTAATAGCCGGCGATGGCCACGGGCTGGAGGCTCCAGAAGGGGTCGTAGATGCTCGAGTTGTCGACGGCCACCGACACTGCGAAAACAACGACGGTGGCGACCAGGGTACCGAGGCCCAGGTCCGCGAGCGGATGCCCGAGATGGGCCGCCCACGCCACCACCATGCCAGCGCAGAGTGCAAGTAGGTACGTTGCCGCGCTGATGAGCCGCCCCAGGCTCCTCGCACGGTGGAGTCTCTCCCTCATGCGGCCAGCATACCTGAGAGCGCTCCCTCACGGCCGATTTTCGCTATGCTGGTCGGTATGGACCTCTCTCGCTTCGACACCATGGATACCCCCGAGTTGCGAAGCTATCTGGCCTTCTTGCTCTGGCACTACCGTGTAGTCGACGCCTTCTGGTTCATCTACGTGACCGAGGACTACAGCTTGCCGGAAGCGGAGCGGCTGAACGAGCGTGTGTGGGCCCGCGTGTCGGGGCTGGCCGCGCGCGATCTGGTGAAGCGATACGCGATCACCGAGCAAGGCCTTCGGGGCTTCCTCAAAGTCTTGCGTCTCTATCCCTGGACCCTGCTTCTCGAGTACCAGATAGAGGAATCGCCAGATGAGATTGTCCTCACCGTGCCATGCTGCGCCATCCAGCAGGCGAGGCGCGACAAGGGCCTGCCAGAGTACGAGTGCCAGGAGATGCACCGGCGCGAGTTTCTCGGCATCGCTGCCCAAGTGGAGCCGCGCATCGACGCGCAGTGCGACTTCGCGCCGCCCGGCGAGCGGCCCGAAGGACTGGACTGCCGCTGGCGGTTCACGATGCAGCTGGCTAGTCCCGCGAGCTAGACGGCTGCTGAAGAATGACGCTGCGCCGTCCGAACACACTCGCCGCGCGCGAGAGAAGGACGCAAAGAGCGCGAATAGCAGCGCTATTCGCGGGACTGAGGACGTGCTATCGCGCCGGCCAGCGTGTTCTGAAGGCCGTGGCTTCGTTCTTCAGCAGCCTCCTTGCGCCGCTCACGCCCCCTGGGCATCACCAGATGCAGGCCAGTTTTGAAGAACGAGTGACCAGGGCCCAGCGCCTGCTCACCGGCGATCTGCGCGCTGCCGAGAAGGAGACTGCCGGCAAGCGCCTCACCTGGCTCGAGCAAGCCGGCTTCCCTGAAGCGCCCGAATGGCCCGAGTTAAGGTCGCCGGCCGACGGATCGTCCGCCACGGCTCGGCGAGCCGTCTCTCCCCGCCAGGCCTACGAGCTCCTCTTTCGCGACTATATGGGCCTCGATTTGCTGGAACTTCCGGTGGTGGAGGAATCGGACTCGCACGTCACGTGGCTGTCGCGCAACGCTTGTCCCACGTTGGAGGCTTGCTCGCGACTGGGGCTCGATACCCGCGAGGTATGCCGGGTAGTGTACGAGAAGCCGACGCAGCTCTTTCTGTCGCGTCTGGACCCTTCTCTACGGTTCGTCCGTGACTACTCCGCCATCCGTCCTTACGCTCCTCACTGCAGGGAGAGCATCGTCCGGCTCGACCTGGACGGGCTCATGCGCGAGGCGATCGCAGAGGCTTGGGCCGCCAAAGCTGAGGGCAACAAAGGCTACGGAGCGGCAATCGTACTCGGCGATCGGATACTCGCGCAGGCACATGACTCCATCACGACCGACCGCGACCCGAGCAAGCACGGAGAGCTGAAGGTCATCTGCGAGGCCGCGGCGACACTCGGTTCGCCCGATCTGTGCGGGGCCCTGCTGCTCTCCACCTGCGAGCCGTGTCCTATGTGCGCGGGCCTCGCGATCTGGGCGAACGTGACCACCATCATCTACGGCTCCTCCATCGCCGACGCGGCGGCCATGGGGCGCACTCGCATCATGGTGGAAGCTGCCGAGATCGCGCAGCGGTCGCCATTCACCATCGAGGTGTTCGGCGGGCTGCTGAAGACCGAGTGCGACTCACTGTACGTATGACCACTTCTTGCTGCTAGTGGAGGCCCGCACACCGCGGCCTCGCGACCCTCGCCGCTACGCTAGTCCTGTGTCGCTCTCCAGGTACTCGCGTACCGCGTCTGCCAGCGTGCGGAAGATCCAGGCCCGCTTGGCGTCGTCGGCCTCCAGCAGGGTGAAACGGAAGCCCGGATGCGGCGTATAGAAGCCGGTGAGAGGCACCACGCAGATACCGGTGGAAGCCAGCAGATGGTAGACGAAGCGGGCGTCCGGGGCCGCGCCCTTGCACTGACGTTCTACTAGCTCGCGCAGCTCGGGGTTGGCTATCGGGAGCCTGTTGTTGTGATTCAAGGCGCCGTGCTCGAAGAGGGCGGTCATGTAGAACGCGCCCTGCGCGGGATTGAGCTTCAGCCCGGGGATGGCGCCCAACGCCTCATACGCCTCTCGCGCCCGCCGCGAGTACATCTCCGCCCGCGAGGATAGATGTCCCGCGTAGCGGGGATCGCCAAAGATCCGCGGCACCGCCATTTGCGGGCCGCTCGTCGAGCACACCTCCAGCCGCTTGGCGGCCACCAAAGAATCCACGTACGCGGAGAAGTTCGGATCGCTCGAGCGGTTGAGCACCTCGATCCAGCCGCAACGAGAGCCGGGCCACGGCAGCTCCTTCGATACGCCCCGCATGACGATGGCGGGCACGTCCGTGGCCACCTCCGAGAGGTGGACCGTGTTGCTACCGGGGAAGACCATGTGGATGTAGATCTCGTCCGCGACCAGGAACAGGTTGAACTCCCGGGCAAGCGCGACGATCTCCTCGAGCACCTCCACCGGATAGACCGCGCCGGTGGGGTTGTTGGGGTTGATGATGAGGATGCCCGCGATGGAAGGCTGCGTCTGGATCTTGCGGCGAAGGTCGGCAAGGTCGGGCAGCCAGCCGTTGTTGGGGTCGAGGTCATAAGTGAGATGCGGCAGAGCGCAGTGGGCCGACTCGGCCGAAGAGTGGGTGCTGTAGGCAGGCGAGGGACCGATCACCCGCGCGTGCGGGCTCAGGAATCCGTAGACCTTGGCCACAGCGTCGGCCACGCCGTTGAAGAAGATGATGTCGGCTGCCGAGACCCGAACGCCCGCGCGCGCGTTCACGTGCTCCGCCAGAGCTTCGCGGGCCTCCATGAAGCCCTCGGTGGGGCAGTAGCCCCACGAGTCATCGCGGTCAATGACCTCGTGCAGGATCTCGCGGATCCAGGGTGCGACCGTCTCGCCTTTCGCGATGGGATCGCCGATGTTCTCCCAGGTTACCTCTACCCCGTGTTGACGCACCAATTCGCCGAACTTGACGATGTCGCGGATAGCGTACGACAGATGCGCCGAGGAAGGGCTGACCAGATTCGCTCTCATCAGATCTCCCCAACTCAATGATCAAGAAGTGCGAGTATACAGGACGGCAACCTGGCGGTAGGACGCAGAGGGCTGTTAACCTTGGGCGATGGACCGATCCACGCAGCGTATGGTTCTCACCTCCGTCACCGCGAGCGGCTTCCTGACTACCTTCGCAAGCTCCGGCGTCAACGTGGCCCTGCCGCAGATGGCCTCCGATCTCAACCTGTCCGCGGTCATGGTCAGCTGGGTGGCGCTGGGTTTCGCGCTCGCGACCGGTGCCTTCCTCATGCCGATGGGCAGAGTGGCCGATCTTCTGGGCCGCAAGATCGTCTATCTCATAGGGCTCGGGGCGTTCACCGTCTTCTGCTTCGCCTCGGCTGTGGCCCCGAACGCGACCATACTGCTCCTCACGCGAGTGCTGCAAGGCGTGTCTGCAGCATTCCTCTTTGCGACCACCGTCGCCATGGTGATCCTGTCGCATCCGCCGGAATCGCGCGGGCGGGCCCTGGGGATGCAGGTTTCCGGCGTCTACCTGGGGATGACCCTCGGCCCAATGCTCGGCGGCGTGATAACCCAGAACCTGGGCTGGCGAGAGCTGTTCGTGGTAGTCGGAGCGCTCGGCCTCGTGAACATGATCTTGGCGCTCTGGAAGATGCGTGACCTGGAATGGCGAGAACCCAAGACGGCGCCCTTCGACGTCCTCGGCTCAGTCATATGGGCGATCGCGCTCTCGGCCCTCTTGATCGGATTCACGTATCTGCCGGATGTGCTCGGCGGGGTGTTGATCGGCGTTGGATTGTTGGGACTGGCCGGCTTCGTCTGGTGGCAGAGCCGAGCGGCCGATCCCATCCTCAATGTTGACTTGATGCGACATAACCGGGTGTTCGCCTTCTCCAACGCGGCGTCGTTCGTCAACTACAGCGCGACCGCCGCGATGACGTTTCTCATGAGCCTCTACCTGCAGTACAACCGGGGACTGGACGCGCAGACCGCGGGCTTCGTGCTGGTCACAGGGACGGCGCTCCAGGCAGCGGTGTCCCCGCTCGCGGGCCGGTTGGCCGACCGGTTGGAGGCTCGCTACGTGGCCGCAGGCGGCATGGCTCTGTGCGCGGCAGGTTTGTTCGCCTTCGTGTTCCTTGGCCCCAGCACTCCTTATTGGCATGTCATCGGCATCCTGTGCGTGCTCGGGCTGGGATTCGGGCTCTTCGCTTCTCCGATCATCCACGCCATCATGGGAAGCGTGGACAAACGCTACGTGGGCACCGCCAGCGCAACCTCGGGCACCATGCGCGTCTCGGGACAGAGCATCAGCATGGGCATCGCGACCCTGGTGCTCGCCGTGGTGGTCGGACGGCATCAGAAGATCGGGCCCGGGGACTACCCACACCTTCTCACGAGCATCCGCATCACCTTCGTGATCTTCGCCGCGCTCTGCGTCGCAGGGCTGGTCGCCTCGCTGGTCGGACCCGGTCGCCACCAAGGCCAGACAGCAAGCTTCGAAAGCGAGAGACAGTGACGTATCCACAACCTTTCATTCTCGAGCGCTTCTTCGCCCGGCATGAATTCAGCGCCCGTCTCCTGCTCTCCACGTCCGATTGCCAGGGATGGGCGATGAGCGACCTCATCAGCGAAGCTGACGAGGACCTTCGTGCCCGCTGGGACAGCCTTCGGCTGGGCTATACCGAGTCGCAGGGCCTGCCGGAGCTCCGGGCCGAGATAGCGGCCATGTACGAGACGGTGGCGGCGGACGAGGTGCTCGTCGCGGCGCCGGAGGAGGCCATCTTCCTGACCATGAACTCGCTGCTTTCGGCCGGCGACCACGTGGTCTGTACCTTTCCCGGCTATCAATCGCTCTACGAATTGGCGCGCGGCATCGGGTGCGACCTCAGCTTCTGGGAACCTGTCGAAGGCGACACCTGGCGCTTTGACCCCGCCGATCTGGAGAGGCTTCTTCGGCCGGACACCAAGCTGGTGGTGTGCAACTTCCCGCACAATCCCACCGGCGCCCTGCCTTCCCGCGAGGACTACGATCGCATGATCGTCGCGGTGAAGGCGGTGGGGCCCGGCGGCGCCTGGCTCTTCTCCGACGAGATGTACCGGCTCTTGGAGCCGGATGATGGCATCCGCCTACCGGCCGCAGTCGACCGGTACGAGAAGGCCATGTCTCTTTCCGGGATGTCCAAGGCCTTTGGACTGGCCGGGCTGCGCATCGGGTGGTTGACGACGCACGACGAAAGCCTGCTCGAACGCGTCGGCGCGATGAAGGACTACACCACCATTTGCTCCAGTGCTCCCAGCGAATTGCTCGCGCTGATGGGACTGCGCTCGCGCGAGAGGATCCTCGAGCACAACCGCCGGCGCTTGCGCCGGAATACTCAGGCCGCCGGCGCTTTCTTCGAGCGGCACCGGGACGACATGCGCTGGATACCGCCCCAGGCCGGGACGGTCAGCTTTCCACGACTGCTTGTCGTCGAAGGTGACTCACCCGGCCGACGGTGGAAGGACTCCGAAGCCTTCTGCGAGGAGGTGCTGCGCGACACGAGCGTTTTGCTGCTGCCGTCCAGCGTCTATGGCTACGGCGACGCTCACTTCCGTCTCGGCCTGGGACGAAACGACTCGGCCTTCGGCCTCGAGGCGCTCGACGCCTACCTGAGCGCCGGCCACCGGGGCTAGACGGCGGGGAGCGGCGGGGCAGGTCCACGGTCTCCACAGCGGGGTCTCGTCGCGCCGCTGAGCGGTGCCCACACCCGGCCGCCCGGCCCCGCGAGCACTATCCAGCCGTCCCGCCCCGCAGGCGCTATACTTCCTGCCCTGCTTCGGCCTGTTGTCCGAGCCAGGCCGTCCCGCTCAAACCCACTGAGGAGCCCGACAGTCTTCATGACGCCCCCAGAAGCGACCAACGTCGCGGAGCGCATCCGCAACGTAGCCATCATCGCGCACATCGATCACGGCAAGACCACCCTGATCGATTCGATCTTCCGCGCCGCCCGCGTGTTCCGCGAGAACCAGCGCGTCGAAGAGCGGGTGATGGACAGCAACGACCTCGAACGCGAGCGCGGCATCACCATCCGGTCCAAGCACTGCACGGTGGAGTGGGGCGGCTACCTCATCAACATCGTCGACACTCCGGGGCACGCCGACTTCTCCGGCGAGGTGGAGCGGGTGCTTTCTATGGTCGACTCGGTGCTTCTGCTGGTGGATGCCAACGAAGGGCCCATGCCGCAGACGCGCTACGTGCTCATGCGAGCCCTGCGCCTCGGACTCCGCCCCATCGTCGTCGTTAACAAGGTCGACCGCCCGCAGTCCGACCCGCAGGGGGCCCTCGACAAGACCTTCGACCTCTTCCTCGAACTGGGCGCCACCGACGCGCAGGCCGACTTCCC
>Ga0182021_10004402_pt1 | contig 16584 bp, 13 predicted proteins | sample 612E3MmetaG_FD_120493 | JGI IMG/M metagenome (GOLD analysis project Ga0182021, IMG submission 120493) | Permafrost microbial communities from Stordalen Mire, Sweden - 612E3M metaG (Illumina Assembly) | ecosystem: Environmental > Terrestrial > Soil > Wetlands > Permafrost | place: Sweden...
CTCACCGTTGTCGGCGTTGCAGCACCTGTAAAAACACGGACGTTTACTGAGACGAATCATCTATGCCAAATGTATAGGCCTATCTCTCAGGGTGACTCGGTGATCGCGGGAAGTCTGATCCTCCACACTGCCGGCGATCCCAAGCCTGTCTTTGCTCAGGTGCGCGCGCGGGTTGCAGCTCTCGACTCCAAGGCTATAGTTACAAGAGCTGCCACTTTTGATGAACTGTATGCAACCATGGATGCCACAGTTATAGCTGCCCCTCGCTTCTACCTCATCCTGATGTCGATATTCGCAGGCGTGGCGCTGGCAACCGCTGCGGTCGGAATCTACGGCGTGCTTTCGTATTCCGTGGCCCAGCGCACGTCAGAGATCGGCGTCCGCATGGCGCTCGGGGCGACCGCGCGCGACATCTACAGGCTTGTCGTGCGCGCCGTGTTGGCGCCCGTGTGCGCCGGCATCGTCGCCGGTGTCATTGCGTCGCTCTGGCTCACCAGGTTGCTGCGCTCCCTTCTGTACCAGGTCAAGCCCCACGATCCGATGACCATAATCTCCGTTGCGATCTTCCTGTTGCTGGTGTCATTGGCCGCGAGTTATTTGCCGTCCCGGCGCGCGACCAGAATCGATCCCATGACCGCCCTGCGCGTCGAGTGAAGATCCGAGGTCAAAGCGACAACTGAAGGCGACGATGCCCTGTGATCATGAGGCGCTTTCCGGGTTATTCCTTGTAAAGCCAGCCGCCTGCAAGGGCCGCCAGGGGTATCTCGAAAAACTCCCACAGCGCTGAGTAGAAAAGCAGCCGGCGCGGGAAAAGATGCAAAGGCAACGCTCCGGCATTCGGGTACAACGACGCGAGTGCCCAAACGATTAATCCCGCGCTGATGGCCGTCAATGGACCGGCGCCGAATCGGGGCCGGATCGCCGCATACACCCAAACCACGAAGATCCCCAACGCGAAGCCCAGGATGATGAAGAGGGCCGGTACTCCGGAATCCATCGGGCGATTGAGCGCCTGCATTGCCTGATTCCAGAGTTGTCCCAGTAGTGCAATGTTCAGTAAGAACTCGCCGATATTTATGACCAATCCGGCAACGAGTCCGCCAAGAATCACCCGTCCCATGTTGATCTTGCGCATGCCAGACCTCCTGAACCCCAAGCGCGGAAATTGTCCGCGCAGACGATTGTGAAATGCATGTAGGTGTCTGCACCGAATCTAACACAAGTGCCGAAGGCCGCTGCATGAAAAAGGAGCTGCTTGGAGATCTGCTCGACGCAATGCTCGATGCGGTGCTATCCTAGGCCGAATTGCTATTCTTCTGAATCACCAAAACCGGCTGCGGCGCTTTGACGATGCCAAAGTATGCTGGTGTGAGGCGGCGACAGCGCGCCGGAATGCCTTAGACAGGAGGTCATCATGGTTCAATGCCGCATGCGCATCGGCACATTCATGGCGATAATGACAGTCGCGTTCTTGGCCTTGGCACAGAATTCTCGCGTGATCAGGATCGATCCCGCGGGCGAGAATATGCGCGCCTTTCTGTCCAACATGGATGCAACCTCAGAAGTCAATTTCGCCAGGGTGTTTGAGATTCCGCGGTACCAGGATTACAAGCCGTATGCCGTCCTGCTCACGAACGGATCCGGACAGGCGATTGTTGCGGTCACGATCCGATGGATAGGAACATCTTCTGAAAAAACGTTTATCTACGACTCGTCCAGCGACAGCCTGCTGCGCGGCGCGCCGGGCGGTGGAAGTTCAATGACCCTGCCTGTCCCAGTTCCCCGGCAAGCCCCGGTGCAACACGGGGGAAGCTCAATGTCAGCCGAAGGTCCGGTGGTGCTCCCCGCCCGGGAACGGATGCTGGTGGCGCCCGGACTTTTGGTGAGTGAAACGAGAGCTAAGGAGCGCGGAATGCCAGGAGGATCAGCCAGCATCCCTCAATCCCTGCAAGCGGCGCAGAGCTTTTCCGTCACGCTCGATGCCGTAGTGCTGGAGGACGGCACCGTGCTCGGCCCGGATGCGTCGCATACCGTCGATGGCCTAACGGCACGCAAGGCAGCCATCGACGGCGTGGTCAAGGCTGTGCGCATGGCCGAGCAAATTGGGATGGATGGAGTCGAAGCGCTGCGCATATTGGCTAACCCACAGCCTGGTGGCAATCAGAGCCTGGAGGTGCGCCTGGAAGGCACTATCGCACGTGAACTGATGCTGTCAACCCGGTGGAAGGAACAGTTGTCGAATATGGAGACGCTTCAGTTGCCGCGCTTCCACCGGAACTGACTCATGTTTACTCGGAATCATCCAAAGGTTTTCCTTCAACGAACGACATTAGCCTGGACAGCGCCTGGTCCCACTGCTCGGAGACGGAATCGAGGTAATCCTTAATTCCGTCGATCGGCCGCGGATCGAATTCAAACAGGCTCTCGCGACCCGTACGCACACTGTGCACGATTCCTGCGCTCTCCAGCACTCGAAGGTGTTTGGTGATTGCCTGCCGGCTCAGTTTGGAGCCCCGCGTCAGCTGGGTGATCGAACGAGGCTTTCCACTACTGAGCTTCGCGACCAGCAATAGACGCGTCTCGTCGCCGAGCGCGGCAAATGCCGGTGCACGAGCCTGACGTTTGGCAGCCATTCTGCTACGACGATTTTGCAACATGCTTCTCGATGTTCTTCATCTGCTCTGCCCAACCCCCATCGTTCATGCGGAATGCTTCGAGGCGGCGGTCGCTGGGAATCTTGTTAAAACCGGACTCCGTGAGCAGAAGCAGCGTGCCAGTCGCGGTCTTCTCCAGCCTGAATTCAACGAGCGTGGCCGTTTCCTTCGAGTAGTCTATTTTGGGATCGATGGAATATGGATGCCATGTGAACGAAAAGAGCCGTTCGGACTCCATTTTCTGCACCACGGCCTCCCATTTGATGTGCTCGTAGCCGGGATAGGTAATATGGCCGCGCGAGACCTGACCCGGCACGAATGGGCCATCCAGTTTCACCCGGAACCACTCGCCAAATTCACGGTAATCCGTCAGCGCACGCCAGACCCGCGAAACCGGCGCCTTAAGTTCAATACGCTTCTCAATCTTGTCATTCATATCATGCAACCTCCTGGTTGCATATTACTTTATCGCGGCATAAAAAAGCAACCCTGGCGCATTAATCATTGAGGTGCATGACCTCTGCTCACAAAGACCCTCACTTCTCCGAACCCCATCGTGAGCCGATGCTCCGTCTTCGCAGCGCCCCCCTCGACTGCAGCCAGCGGTTGCGGGAAGCGAACGATCCGCTCTCCGCTGTCGCTCGCGACAACCATCGCAGCCCCTTTCGATGCGCGGACATTGTCCGACTTTGAACTCCACATTCTCACGCCTGCTTTTGTCGCGATCCATCGAAGCACTTCCACCGGCACGGGGCCCGTCCCGGCATAATACGACGTGAAGCCATTGTGCTCGCGACTCGCAAAAGCGGCTTTACCAGTATCGGCCCACTTTCCGTGCACGCGAATTCCTTTGTCCACTCCCTCTATCACCGCAAAGCGCGGGTAGTGAGGTTTTTTTACACCGAACTCCCGGAAGAACTTGGTGCCGGAATCATCAATCAAACATCGAATCATCATCGGCCCGGGCTCGTCCATGCGCTCAAAGGAAAAGCCGGTCAGTGACTCCATCTGTTTCGGCTCGAAGCGTTCAGGCCCGATGTAGCCCGGCGCGTAGAACCAGACCACCGTGGCGCCACTTCCGTTAAAGAGGAGTTGAAGTTGCTCGACTTCTTCCGGGGTCAGAAAAAAAGTGTTCACCATGAGGAAAAGTTTGAAGCGTGACCGGTCATCAGACTTTAGATCAAGCCTGTAGAGAAAGTCCGTTGGTGCGCCAACACGATGGATTGTCCGCGCCTGCGAGTTGACCATCCAGTGGCCGAAGAAATCGCTGATGACAATTCCAAAATTCTCCCAGGGTTCCTCCGCCCACCAGTGCCGCGTGGCAAGCCACGACTTCGGCTCGTACACCGCAGCGATCTGGGACACCGGGCTGATGTCGAGTTTCGGCCGATATGCGGTCCCGAGGTCCACATATGACTTGATCACTTTTGTCATCGGCGGATCATCAAACCAGCACTTGTTGGCCCTGAAAGGAGGACTGTAGTGGCCGAAATCAAACAACCAGCCGGCATGCCCCGTTGCAAAGACCTGTCCGAGGTCGCGCTGAAGAATCTTGAGCGTGCCTTCAACTGTGTCGGAACCTGAGCCGCCTTCGCTTCTCCGGGTGGGCTCGAGATATGTGCTCGGATCCATCTCGGAAATGAACATCTTATTATTCCTGCGCATCGATTCACTCAGGACTCTGTATGCGCCGTCTCCTCCAACGCCGCGCGCACGGCCAAGCCAGTTGCCCGCATCGTCAATCACATCGCTATCCCAGACATTGTTGCCCGGCACGTTGCTCCGTTGGTAGGTGTATGGCGTCGCGATGTAATCGATGTCGGGTGATGTGAGCACGGACTCGGGCACAAGATGGCCCGCCTCCTGAATCATCACGTTCTCCAGCACATAGCAGAAGAAGGTGCCGCAGATCACACGGCGTCCGGTCTCTTCTTTAACGACTCTCGCAAAGGAAGCTACGGTGTCAGCGGTGTTCTTGTGATACCTATGCAAAAATGCGATGACGTCGCGATCTCTTTCCGGGTCGCGCACCAGCGGTCCCCCTTTGTTAATCCGCCGCTCCACCGATGGAATCGGTCCGGCAATTTTTTCCATCGGCGCGCTGTAATCGGGCATCCACCGGCATCCTATGTAATGCCATTCTCCCGTGTGCATGCCGGAAATCTGATAGCCCATCATCCTGCTCCTGAGCGGCGACGTCTCCATATGCCTCAGGAAATCTCGCAACATCTCGATGGCTTCTTTCTTATAGACCTCCGATGCGAATGAGGCCGCATACGGATCGAACAACGCCGTCCAGTTGAACCCGCCTTCAATGACTTGCGCGGCTGCCTTGTACTGGCCGGCGTCGATAGGAAGCCCGCACTTCACCAGTTCTTCGGGGTGCGCTTCCTTCCACCACGCGGGAGCATAGGGATGCAGGCGGGGCAAGAGGAACGCGTCGGGCACAAGCTCAAGTAGTTTCGCAAAGTACTTATCGATGCGCGTCCAGTCGTAATGCGCCGGTCCCGTCCAGCCGTCCTCAAGTCCGATGAGCGGATGCAGGAAGCGGATGCCTGCCTTACGATAGCTTGGCGCTGTGTGGAGCAGGCTCGAGCTGACTGCGAGCAATGGATATTCTTCTTTTCCGTTGAGATACAATCGAGCCCCGCCACGCTCCATCCGCACCTCGCATCGACACGCGGGTTCAGGCTTTAGACGATCGAGCTGCTTCAACCGATCGTCATCGAACTCGACGACCTTGTGCTCGAACGATTCGAAAGCAGGCGAATTAGAGAACGGCATAGCGGCAAGGGCGGCTCCGAAGAGTTTGACTGCTTCGCGTCGGTTCATGGGTGGGCCTTTTTCCTCCGATAAGCGTGAGGCAAGAATATTCAAAGATCAGATGAAAAGAAATGCCAAATGTCGGGAATGAATATTGCTGCAACCGATGCTATTCTGTTCCTCAGTCAACCAGGCGCATTCATGACGACTGGAATGGTTTTCGGATTTTCTACGCCGATTTCCTGGCGGTAGCAGGATTGGCATATGACAATGAACAGAACTTTCCGGATATCACCGATCCTCGCCTTTTTCGCATGTTTTCTGGTGAGCCCGAACCCTGCGCCACTCGCACAGCGGCCAGAAACATACATCCGCATCAATCAGGCGGGATATCAGCCTGCCGGCGTGAAATCTGCCCTCGCTTTCAGCACGGCACCCCTCGCAGGATCCTTCTTCCTGATTGACGCCGGCAGCGGACAGACGGTGTTTGCGGGGAAGTTGAGCAAACCACAATCTCAAGTTTGGGGAGACTTCCGTCACCATGCTGAACTCGAATTCAGCTCCTATAAGAAGCCGGGGAGATATTTTCTCAAGCTGGAGGAGAGCGGTGCGGAGTCGGCACGATTCACGATCGACACACCGGTCTACGAGATGTTTCCCGGCCAGTTGCTGGAATTCATGAGGCAGCAGCGTTGCGGTTATAACCCGTTTCTCGATGCCGTGTGCCATCCCTTCGACAGCCGCACCGCCGATGGGCCATTGCCGGACGGCAGTTATCTTGACGCCCGCGGGGGCTGGCACGATGCCGGCGATCAATTGAAATACCTGCTGACCGCGAGCAATGCCACCGCCCAGATGCTGCTGGCGTACAAACTGGCGCCGCGGGTCTTCGGCGATAAGACTGACCAATGGGGTCAGCCGGCAGCGAATGGAATCCCCGATGTACTCGATGAGGCGCGCTGGGGTCTGGATTGGATGCTGAAGCTGCATCCAGCGCCGGATCAGCTCTACCACCAGGTCGCCGACGACCGCGACCACATCGGTTGGCGCTTGCCTCCAAAAGACACGAGCGATTATGGCTGGGGGCCGGGCAGCTATCGAGTGGTGTATTTCGCGACCGGCAAGCCTCAGGGCCTGGGCCGCTACAAGAGCGAGTCAACCGGAATCGCCAACCTGGCGGGACGCTATGCCGCCGCCATGGCACTCGCACACCAGATTTGGAAGAACGATCCGAGGATGAAATCCTACGCCGAGCGCTGCCTGCGCGCCGGCGTCGAGGTCTACCGTCTGGGGAAAACCCATGAGGGTGTCCAGCAGGGCAACTCTTATGGCTCGCCCTATCGTTACAACGAGGATACCTGGGCCGATGACATGGAATGGGGCGCCGCGGAGTTATATCGCACCACAGGAGAGAAATCATACCTTGAAGACGCAAAACGATACGCGCAGATTATCGGCGCCACCTCGTGGATGGGACGCGATACGGCCGCCCACTACCAGTTCTATCCTTTCATGAACCTGGGTCACTACGCGCTCTACGATCAGGTGGACAGAGCTTTTCAAAAGACACTTGCCGGATATTATCGAGACGGTCTCGAAAGCTGCCGCCGCAAGGGCATACAGAATCCCTATCAGATCGGCGTACCTTTCATCTGGTGCTCCAACAACCTGGTCGTGGCTTTGGCAACCCAAGGCTATCTCTATGAGGCCATGACGAAGGACTCAACTTACCGCTCGTTCGTGCGGGTTCAACTGGACTGGTTGCTCGGCCGAAACCCGTGGGGGACCTCGATGTTTACAGGGCTCCCGGACCCGGGGATCTTTCCGCGGGACCCGCATCTGCCCACTACCAACCTGACGGGCCGTTCAATCCGCGGCGGGCTGGTGGACGGACCCGTCGCGGAGACCATTTTCAAGAGTTTGAAAGGGGTCGCGCTCTCGCGCCAGGATGCGTTCGCTCCATTCCAGTGCGAACAGGCGGTCTATCACGACGATATGGCCGACTACTCCAGCAACGAACCCACCATGGACGGCACCGCTTCCGCCATCCTGCTGTTGGCGCTCTTTGCTGCACAGCGGTAGTTACTGGCGCAGCAGCTCGTCCACGCGCACGAATCGGTATTTCTTGGCCGCAAGCGCGTCGAGCAATCCGCCCAGCTGCTCGTGCATCTTGTCTTTGCGCCCCGGCCCGGCGCCGATATGCAGGAGCAGGATGAAGCCGTTCAATCCGTTCGGGTCCGACCGTTCCTTGTCCAGAATGCTCTTTAGAATAGCCTCGGAAGAAACGAAGGCCTTATCAGATTCCTCGGTGTAATCGGCGTTTGATTTCGTTCCGGCGGTGTAGTTGATGAGTTGCAGATTTAATTCAGCGCTCCACCGCGCGATATCCGGGTTGTACCACTCATAGGCCGGCAGCCAATAGCGAACGTGGTTTCTTTTGACTCCGAATCTTTCCAGTGCTGCCAGGTTGCCTTCGAGATCCCGGCGGAATTCGTCACGCGTGATCAGGGTCTTCTTGTCTGTTTCCCAGGAACAGTAGAGCAGGTGCTTATCGGAGTGCGGGCCCAAATAGTGTCCGCCTTTGGCTATGTTCCGCACCAGTTTCGTAAAGTCTGGATTGCGCAGGAAATCACCGGTTAAGAAAAATGAAGCATGAGCGCCATGCCGGCTCAACTGTTGGAGGATGATTTCGCCGCTCTCGCCGAACTCATGCCCGGTGAAGACCAGCGCAATCATCCGCTGATCCGCTGGCCCGCGGATGATTCCGCCGTCCCGATAGAGCAGTTCGGCCGTTCCTGCCAGCAGCGTCAAACAGCCCATCAGGCCCGCAAGGATATAGGCTCGCATTTTGTTCAAGTATACTGCAGGACAATTGGGAACAGGCATCTCTTTTCACCGGGAGAATCCCGGCGAATTTGCGACTACTGAGTCTCACTTATTATACTGACGAATCTCCTGGGACCGCGCGCGTCTCGCCCGCAGCTTTGCGATGCGGCATAACCCAGGAATTTGCGGGCGAGACGCCCGCGGTCCCAGGAGGCAGCAATCTTGATCCCTGCGTGGTGTTTGTCGCTGTATTTTGCGATTCTCAAAAGATGGCTGAAGCTGTCAAAAACTTTGCCGGGCTCGAGGAAACGAAGATATGATCCCTGAGAACATCTTACGACCTCGCTAAAGCCGGGTCACATGCATAGTCGCAACACCAACCCGACGGTTCAGGTCCTCGAAGAAGAGATTCGCCTACTGGAGCGGGCGGAGGCTGACACATGGTCTACTTGGAAACGCCGACCAGCCCGACGCCTAAAATCGTGAACCAGAGCGGCTGCGGCTCGGGTCTTCGAGAAGTCTGATTATATGCTTCAGATTACTTTTTCGTAGGTTCGAGAAACCGCTCTTGAAACGTCGGCGACTGACCCGCCATCTTTAGGAAAACATCCAACGCGACATCTTCGAATTCCTGTCCGAGTTTATCCAGGATTCCTTTGACACGTTTGACATTGCTGTATTCGCGAACGTGAACCAGCAGAAAGTATGGACGCTTGCTGTTGATCTTTGCGAGTTCTTCGAGGTCGGCAACGGCATCGGCCTCCGGCCGCTCCGGAGAGAGGTAGTAGTCATAAGATATGAACGGTTTCCCGTTACGACTGGTGAAGGTGTATGAGGGAGCATAGCCATTGACGAAGCCGATAGCATCCGGCATCCCTTTGTAGTAAGCATCGACGACTTCTTTCGTCAGTTCGGTGTTGCCTTCAACGGTTGCCCCTTCCGAATAGTCCATCGTCTCGAATACCCTGAGATCGAGAACATCCATATACTCCTTTGCCTTCGCTATCAGTCCCGGAAGAAGTCCGGGAGGCACGGCCTTGGGATATATATAGCCGGGACCTGAGAGGCACCCGATGAAATAATCATTCGGGGTAGCCACAGTGTAAAAGTACTCGGCCATGGAGGGAGCCATCCAGACGTAGTTCATTAATACCTCCCAGGCCATTGGGATTTCTCCGCGACCCGGTTCCAGCCAGGCGCCAAGCCCGATCCCATCCGTTTGGATGCAGCTGATATACACCTTGTTTTCCGGCTTGTATGTCTTGCCCGGAACTACTTTGTGATTGTTTATGAATTTGAATCCCGTCGAAGGAGGAACCTGGCTGCTGAAGCTGATATTGGGAAGAGTGTGCAGCCCTTCGACACGATGTCCGAAACTGGAGGTCAGCGTCACGAATTCCCGCTCCAGGTCTTTCGCATACGAATGCCAACCCATGACCATCGACATAGGTTTCATCTCACTCAGGATCTTCTTCGCAAGCCCGTACTCCAGCGTGTCGGTTGTGCGGCACGAGAGGTCGTTGAAGAACACTTGCTTGGCAACTCCCCAATCGGCGATGCCGGGTTTCATGATCGTGCCGCGCTCACCTCCAAGCCAGACGATGTATTCCTTATTGCAGCGTTGCCAATACTGATCGTAGGCCCAGCTGTAAATCTGGAAATCAGTCTGCCCCGTGAATTTGCCGCGGAAGTCGGCCACAGGCTTCAATCCCGCACTTTCGAGCATTGGAATCATTTCCTCGCTGACGACTACCGCGTGTTCGAGTCCGGCCACCGTGAAGGCAACCGCGAGCGAAGTCCGGACGTTTTTGTCCCACACTACGTACCCCTTTACACGGTTCTTGAAAACTTGCAGTGCCGCCTGTGCCGTGGACAATTGCGTGAATGTGAAATACCGCTTGTTCTTGAAAAAGTCATAAACGGACTCTGTGTACGTGAAATCCCAGCTGGGAGGATATATAAAATATAGATGAGGCCCGTCCGAGTTGGCCAGTCCCTGCAAACTGATAAGGAACGCCTGAGTGGGGAGCTTTCCCTGGATCTCCCAGTTATCTTCCAGGCGCATGACATACGCTTCTTTCGTCCCCGCCTTTTTGAGAACGTATTTCACCGGCGGGCCGGTGGTGCGGGAGGAGCGGGCAACGGTGTAGGTGAGAATCTCGTTATCCTCGGATAGCTCGTAGGTGTGCAGCGTGGTAATCGGACTCGTTCCCTGCGATCCACGGATGGAGTATGTTTCCTCGAGGTTCAGACTTCTTCCACCTTTTCCCCACATGGCTTTGAATTGCCTCGTTCCACCGACGGGCATCGAAAGTCCCATGAAAACGTTGGCGGGCCATACGCGGTCGTGGACACTGATGTTGTTCACGACGCCACCAACCTGCAGATCCAGAGAGTCGATGAATTCCCGGCCAGTCCCCCATTTCTGAATGATCTGGAGCGCTGAGCCATTCTGGCGGAATTCGATCGACAAATTGGCGTAGAGTCCAATATCGTGGCTCATCTGCGGAATGAGAGTCCACTTGCTATTGAAGTTTGGGTTTCCCTGGCTGCGGCCAAAGGCGGGAAATAGAATTACGATGAGGAGAACAAAATGCTTCCTTTTCATTTCAGACTCTCCATATCACGGCTAGAATTTGCTCCCGCAGGATTCTACACCTGTAAAGGGATTGCGGGGCGGTTAAAACCTCCTCCCTTGATTATCAAAACTCACTCCGCTGAATTCGAGTGAATCATCCCCCGACCTTTGCTATAAATCGGTCCCGGAGAGATTCCTGGTGACCTCACATTTTGATTCGAGTTTGCGCGGACAGATCTGGATCGCGTCCGTCTCAGCGTTTGGTCTCGCCGCCCTTAACGTCGTGTGGATCACGATCCTTGACGGTTACGATTTTCATTTCGGACCGCTGCACCTGGTGGCGCATGATCTGTTCAAGCCGCTGCTGTTCCTGAACTTCGCATATTTCGCCTCTCTGGCGGCGCGGGGAGGAAGCAGTGCGGATGTCGTTGCCATGCCCGCGCGTGAACGCCGGGTGGCGAACGCCGGGTTCCTCATTGCGGTAGCGGCAGTCACGGCTGCGATCTACGCCAGTTCGTTCCACATCAATCTCGAGTTTCCAGATTGGACTCATCGTATCTCGACGAATGGCCGTAGCGCCTTGAGCTTCTTCACGGAGCGCCAATACGACGGCCTGTATCGCCCGCTCACGTTCATTTCATTGTGGATCGACAACCGGATGTTTGGCGATGCGCTGTGGGCGTATCATACGCAAAACCTGCTGCTGCATTTCCTCAACGCGGTGTTGGTGGCGCGTCTGGCCTTGGGGTGCGGACTCAGCCGGACCTGGGCGCAGTGGGCGGGAATTCTCTTCGCGGCGCTTCCCTCGGCATTTGAAGCCGTCATCTGGCCGGGGGCAAGATTTGACCTTCTAGCTACAGCATTCACGCTGATCGCCTTCGAGCGAGCGCTTGCCGGATCGATCGTGGCAAGTGCTGCGGCCTTCGCTCTCGGCGTTTTGTCGAAGGAAAGTGCGTATTGCTATCCGCTGGTTCTGGGGGCGATCTATGTTTGGCGCACGCGCCTGCGGATTGCGCTCGACGGCCGGCGGTTCCGCCACGTCCTGGCTGCTGCGGCGGCGATCACCGTGGTTCTGATCGCGATTCGTTTTGCCATATATGGCAATTTCGGAGGATTTCTCGATCCTGTAACGGGCAAAGCCATCCAATTCGTGATCACTCCAAGGTCGTTGACCTCGCTTTTGAGCCGTGTTCCAGGGTCGCTGTATATTGTGAACTCCACAATCGGGTTGACTCTCTGGATGCGCGTCGCGTTGCTCCTCTATATCGCGGCTATCTCCGCGTCACTCCTGAGCGGCGCGCGGCTCGGCTCACACGCTTTTTTGGTTGTGCTGCCGTTTCTCGCCGCCATTCCCATGCTGAACATGATCGGCTGGGTCAATCATTTTGCACAACAAGGGCGTTACCTGTACCTGCCCGGCGTGTGGGCTATCATTGCGGCATGTTGGGCTCTCGCGCGCGCACGATACGCCCGCATAACCGCTGTGGCTTTGGCCGCGAGCATGGCTGCCGCTGCCATGATCAACACGAGCGCCTACCACCGAATGCTGCATGCCGTGGATCTCACGACTACTTCCGCTGTAGCCGCGTGCACAAACAGTTCCTGTTGCCATACGCTCATTCTTGAGGACGTGCCAGCCGACTTATATGGCGCGTTTTATTTCAGACATCAGGTCTGGCGGGATCTTCAACATCTGCTGCCCGAAGTAAACATCCCGGAACCAAATGGCCCTGGGATCGCATCCCCCTGCACACTGATCCTGCATTGGACAGACGGGAATACGTGGACGTCTCAGCAATTGGATTCGAAGGATGGCCCGCGGAGCCCCTGAAATTGTGGGTACTTGCTTCGAAACGATTTCGTATATTTCCCGGTTGCCATGGGCCCCTCTTTTCGGGCCTTGATTCCGCCGGTTCTCGCCTGCTTAAATATCATGCACTTCGAATTCAGAGGATGGGCTATCTGCCGCCCTGTATGTGTTAGGGTTGTGAGTTCAAGGACAGGAGGAAAGGAATGCCGGAAGGACCCGAGGTAGAGATGGAAAAACTGCACGAAGCTATCAAGGAAGAGATGGAGCATGAAGGTGGCAGGTTCCTCAAACAGATTGCCCTCACCACTGCGCTGTTTGCGGCTCTGGCGGCGGTTGCATCGCTGCAGGCCGGCGCCACCGTGAATGATGCCCTGGTGCTGAAGACCGAGGCCGCGCGCCTGCAATCCGAAGCCTCCGACCAATGGGCCTTTTACCAGGCCAAGGGAATCAAGGCTGCAGTGCAGGAGGCTTCCCAAACGTCCTGGCTCTCGATTGGCAAGGAGCCTCCGGCGATGTATGGCGAGAATCAAAAGCGCTATGCCGATGAACAGGTGGAGATTCAGAATAAAGCGAAGGAATTCGAGAAACAGCGGGATGAGAAATCCGCCGAGGCGGATCATCTGCTGCACCGGCATCACGGATTCGCCAACTCAGTCGCAATCTTGCAGGTTGCGATCGCCCTGGGAGCGGTGGCAGCACTTGGCCGGAACAAATTTGTATGGCTGATCTCTCTTCTGGCAGGCGCTTCAGGCCTTGCTATTTTCGCTTACACCGCGTTCTTTTGAACCCAGGAGTCGCATAATCACCCAGGTTCGCACATAACGAACTCTTACGCATTCCACATACTTAGAATTTCCCCGGTCGTCATCAGGATGAGCATGTTTTCCATGTTCTGAAGTGAGCGCTCGTGGCCTTCCCTGCTGTGAGACGAGACCGCATCCTTGGCAATGACGGAGAAGAAGCCCCGATTAAACGCGTCCCTGCCACTGGATTCGATTCCAAATTCAGTCGAAATCCCCGTGAAAAACAAGGTCGTTATTCCGGCATTGCGGACCATCAGCTCGAAATTCGTGCCGATGAAAATGCTCGCGGTGTTTTTGGGAACCACGATGTCATCCTGGGCTGGAGGGATCGTGAGTTCCAAGCTCTTTGGTGTAAACGCCATCATTCGTTTGCGGAAAAGCAACCTTCGCGGTGCAGCTTCAAAGCGTTCCGGCAGGGGCGTGATTCTGGAAAAGAAGACGGGGATTCGTTTTTTGTGCGCTGCGTCAATAAGGCGGCTGACGTTGCCTAAAAACTCTTCCCTGTTGAAAATCCTCTCCACCAACGCGTTCTGCACGTCCCAGACAACCAGGGCGCTTCTATCAGCCTTGTTGATTTCCTTTATCATGTCCTCGTCCATTGATCTCCTCCTTCCATTTGGAGTCGTGGCAAAAACCTTCATGGGCTGACTCCGTCATTCCATGAACATACACAGCCCGCCCTCATTCACCGTCGGATTTCGATTTCGTGAGCACGGCCGTCATCTGCAATCCTTACATGTAAGCCATCCCGGCTGTTGAACCAGCCTCTTCCCTTCGTCTGCGGACCCACGGCGGCGAGGGGGCGTCCATCCAACATCACCTGTCGCGCAGAGAGAAGTGATTTCACGATGAAGACAAAGTCGCGCGGCGCGGTCCGGTAACTACCCTCGGGAACGCTGACTCTGATTACGCTGCCCGCGTCCGTCCGGGATGCAGTCACGGCAGTTCTTCTGAACGCACCCCGTTGATATGCCGGGCTGAGACCGTCGTCTTCATACACGGCAGTCTCGGCCTGTGCCTTTGCATCTGCATAAACCTCAAATGTAACCGGATCACAGGCTTTCTCCCCCACATAATTCATCTCAGGCCACAAAGGGAGAATAGCGCCGGCCCGCACGAACATAGGTGTCTTTTCCAGCGGGGCATCAACACGGATCATCGTACCACCTGTGTATTTCGTTGAAGTCCAATAATCTACTTTCGGATGATGCCCTCGTAATACTTGGCAAATCGCCAGGGTTCCTGGTCGTATCCGCTGATGTCCTTATGATTGCGGCAGAATGGCGTCACGAATCCGACCTGATACCAGCGCGTCAACAACTCACCATCCGCCCGGCCGATGAAGCCTCCTATGTCCGCGCCGACGAACGCCTCCCCTGAAAGTCCGAGGGTTTGGAACATTGGAATACTCAGCGCCAATGAGTCCCAGCTGCTCACGTTGTCTCCAGTCCACATGGTGGAATACCGCTGGATTCCCGCATAGCCGGCCCTGGTGATGATGTAGGGACGTTGGTCCGGCGCGAGCCTCTCGAGTCCTTCGCGCGTGGCACGAGCCATCAGCAGCGCGAACACATTGCGATTCTTCGCATGAGTGCTGTTTTCCCCCTCGTCGTAACTGGCGACATCCATCTGCGACTTGCCGCTCTGATCCACGAAGTCGGAAGGCTCGTTCATGTCGGTCCAGATTCCCGACACTCCGTTCTCGATATACGCGCGGAAAAGATCGCCCCACCAGCGGCGGGCATCGGGCAACGTGAGGTCCGCGAACACGCTCTCGCCCGGCCACACTCTCCCAATATAGAGCTGGCCGTTCTTGCGCCGCAGGAAGAAGTTCTTCTCCATGCCTTGATTGTAGACGTAATAGCTACCGTCCTGCGGAGCAAGCTCCGGATGAACCGTCGTAACTTTGGCGCCCTGCGCCGGCGGCTGATATTTCACGCCCGGATCCACGATAGTCACAACTTTTACGCCCTGCTCCTTCATTCTCGCATTAAAACCTTTAGGGTCCGGAAAACGATCCTTGTCCCACGTGAAGATTCGATATCCGTTCATGTAATCGATGTCCAGGTGTATGACGTCGAGCGGCAAATCGTTTTCGCGATAACGGCGGACTACCTCTTCCGCCATTGTGTCCGGATAGTAGCCCCAGCGGCTCTGTTGGTTCCCCAGCGCCCAGATCGGCGGCAACGGCATATGTCCGGTCAGCTCGGTGTATCGTCCAAGGATCTTTTTGATGGACGGTCCCCAAAAGAAGTAATAGTTCATCTCGCCGCCGTCGGCAGAAAAGGCGGCATACTCCTGGGAAGTTGCCCCGAAATCAAAATGAGTGCGGTAGCTGTTATCGAAGAAGATCCCGTATCCGGCCCCGTTCTGCAATCCGATGTAAAACGGGATAGACTGATAGATAGGATCCTTTCCCTCGGTGTATCCGGGAGTGTCCGAATTCCACATCTCAAAACGTCCGCGCCGCTTGTCAAGCCGCGCCGCCTTTTCGCCCAATCCGTAAAAATGTTCGTCGAAGCCAAGCTTTTTTGCCGCCGTGACCGTTGTCCCTTTAGGATCGAACATCATCGGCCTGAAATCGGCGTTTATCGTGCGGCCGGTCTTATGATCTCGAAATTCGATCAGCATTGGGTTACGGCCGATGATCATTTCGGCTTCGTCCGTCGCAATCACGATCGAGTCGGCACCCTCCGTCAGAGTCCAACGGGGGATTTCCCACGAAGCCTTATCAATGGCCCACGAGTGATCAGTCGCGGGCAAAGTCTTCCGGAAGGCGGCGCGCACGCGAAACAGGTCCGGAGCAAGCACTGAGACTTGAACCTGCGACTCATCCTGACATAGGAAAGTGACCGCAGCCGCAGTTCTTGTAACTCTTGTCACCGGCCCGATGTTCTCGAGGCCGCGAAGCTCAATCGCCTCGATGGCGCTGCAAAGACCGATGGAACAAAAAAGAATGGCGGCAAGCCTTTTCATTGCTGCCTCCTTAATTCGGGGGACAGGCAACGCAACTCCCGAATTCGGTCCAACGAATGGCGAATTCTTGCCGGCAGGTCGGGAGTTGCGTAGCCTGTCCCCAGAATAATGTAGCTATCCGGGCAATCCTTTGCGGGCGATGCCTTCCATCACTTCGCAGAAACGGTCCAATTC
>Ga0182021_10004403_pt1 | contig 16582 bp, 12 predicted proteins | sample 612E3MmetaG_FD_120493 | JGI IMG/M metagenome (GOLD analysis project Ga0182021, IMG submission 120493) | Permafrost microbial communities from Stordalen Mire, Sweden - 612E3M metaG (Illumina Assembly) | ecosystem: Environmental > Terrestrial > Soil > Wetlands > Permafrost | place: Sweden...
ATAAGTTGACCAACACCGGCAGTATTTATTTTACCGCCGGTATGGGTATGGTACAACCGAATACCACCAAGAACGTCATGGTCGGCGTGGAAAATCCTTATGAAGTATTTAAACAATTGAAAAAACTGTATTTTGACATCAAGACCGATATCGAATATCCGAACAAGATGCGCCCAGAAACTAATCCCGGGTATAATACCGAATATAAACCTTAGGCAGGGAGAGAGTTATGCTAATCGAATTAGACAAATGGTATAAGATCATGGCGCCGCGCACCACGGTCCTGGTTTCCACGGTTGACGCTCAGGGCCGGACCAATGCCGCGCCTTTCAGTTTTGTGATGCCGGTGTCAGGAAAGCCGCCTATTTTGGCGGTAGCCATGGCGCCCACCCGGCACACCCTGGCTAATATCAAAGAAACGGGTGATTTTGTAGTTAACCTGCCCGGTGAGGAACTGCTGACGCAATTGATGGTCTGCGCCAAGCCCCTGCCGCGCGGGTCCAGTGAGATCAAGGAAGCCGGACTACATGAAGAAAAAGCCAAAACCGTATCCAGTCCTCGCATCCGGGAATGTTTCGGCTGGTTTGAATGTAAACTCCGGGAAATAGTGGACGCCGGCGATCACCAGATAGTCCTGGGCGACATCCTCCAGGCGGAAGCAGCCGAACAGGGTTCCGCTCCATTGCTGCATATCGGGGGCGCGGATTTTTCCCTTCCGGGGAAAGTACTTAAAGCCGGGTCAAAATGAATTTTGTCAAGAGGCGCTTAAGTCCGCTCATCATGTCGGTCCTCCTTATAATTTGGAGCCTATTTGTATTTATCCGCTTCTACAACCGCTACGACTTTGCTTCGCTATTGGTCGTTTTCTTCAACCTGCCAACGCTGGCCAAGATATTCGGTCATCCCGATTTACTGCTCAGTTATATTTCAACCGCCGCCAACCTGCTGGCGCTAATATTTTCCAGCTGGATCCTGCCGGCCTGGTTTATGGCCAGGCTAAAGGTTGAAAGCCGTCCGGGACTGGAATCATTTTTGCTGAGCGTAGGGTTGGGGTTGGGGGGCTGGAGCCTGCTAACTTTTCTGCTGGGATTGGCCGGCCTGTTGCAACCCTGGTTGTTCCGGGCATTATTATGGAGCGCTTTTACAATAAGCTTAGGTCAATTTTACCTGGGCCGCGGCTGGCGGACTTTCAAACCGCAGTCGGCATTGCCAGTCCGGGATCTATTCTCTATTTGCTGTCTGGGCATAGGGGTAACGGTCCTGGCGGTGAACATCATCAGCGCTTTGGCCCCGGAAACCCACTTTGACACCCTGTTCTACCACCTGGCGGTGCCTTCATTATATAAAATACATGGACGCATTTTTAATATTCCTTTTAACAGTACTTCCTATTTTCCCCAAAATATTGAGATGCTCTACCTGCTGGGCTTGATAGTGAATAATGATACCTTTACCCGGCTCCTGCATTTATTATTGGGCCTGGGTTCAAGCCTGGTTATCTATGTCATCGGCCGCCAATATTTTTCCCGGACGACGGGTATCGTGGCGGCCGCAATATTTTATATTATACCCCAGGTGGCGCTGGAAAGCTGGACAGCTATGACGGACCTGGGATTGAGTTTCTTTGTCCTGTTAAACCTGCTTTGCCTGTTAAGATGGCTGGAAGATAAAGAGAAAAATATCAAGTTTTTGCGCCTGGCGGCTATCCTGGCCGGACTGGCTATCGGCACTAAATATACGGCTGCTCCGCTGGTAGTGATCGGCCTCTTTTTTATCCTGGGGGGAAATACTCCCGGTCGGGTCCGATTGGTCGAGGCTGGTAAATTTTTGTTGATTGTTGGTATTTTTATAGCTCCTTTTTTGATCAAGAATTATGCATTCACCGGCTCCCCCGTGGCTCCTTTCATCATGAGCCCGGTCAAATCACCGGCGCATCCTGATTTCCAGCTGGCGACCTTCATTGACGATTGCGGCCGTCCCCAAAGTTGGCAGATCAAAGAAATGTTCATTAAACCATGGATCGTGGTTTTAGACCGGGGTTCTCTTAATTCCTTGGCGGGGCCGCTATTCCTATTATTCCTGCCGCTGTTTATTTGGTTATTTATCGCTCCTGATAAAGATCTTTACACTAAATATCTGCTTTGGTACCTGGGTATATATTTTATCTTTTGGATGATCCAAACCAGCAGCTGGCGTTACATCCAGCCGGCATTACCGGTTTACGGTTTATTAGTGGGGAGCATCCTGGGCCATAAAAAAATTGATAAATTTAACCATAACCTGTTGCGGGCGGCAATAGTGGCAGTGCTTCTGGGCAACCTGGCCATTATTTTAGTGGCAGTGGAAAAACGCCAGCCGTTCGGGGTGATCGCCGGGGTGGAAACCAGGGAAAATTATCTGTCGCGCAGTCAGCCTTTTTATCCTAATCCTGTTTATTCGGTTTTGGACTTCGCCAATAAGAATTTACCGGCGGGAGTGAGGATACTCTTTGTCGGTGAGACCAGGGGATATTACTGCCAGCGGGATTTCATCGCCAACTGCTCTTATGATGTGCCTACTTTCCAGAAGTATTTCAAGTCAGCGGCCAGCAGCGCGAGCTTGGCGCAAAAACTGCGGCAAGACGGAATAGAATATATTATTTTTAACAGAAATGAGTTGATCCGCCTGCAAGAAAGCTACCATTTTTATGATTTTCAGCCCGTCGATTTGAGATTATTGCGGGATTTTTGGGCCAATCACAGCCAAGAACTGCAATATTGCGATGGGGTTGGGTTGTACAGAATTTTCTGATAAAAAGCGTATAATACCATATAATTAAGTAAAATTTTCCTTGACAAAATAAATGCCTTGTGTTATTAAAGTATTAGAAATCCTTCATCATCTTTCCAATGTAACAGTCCCAATTTTTTGTTTGGCAAGGATTATATATGTGTAATACTGTTAAGTATGGTACATATATAGCTCTTCCCCTAAAAGCGTAGACTTTTCTACCCGGGCACGCCTCTAACCAGGCCCCGGGATTTTTTATCCTCCGAAGAGGAGTCTTATGTTTTTTCCCCGCGATCAAATACTCTCCAAGGAATCCCTGGACCTGGTCCTGGCGAATATGAATGAAGGCGTTATGGTAGTTAATGAAGACTACCGTATCGAATACATGAACCGCTCCCTGCTGCAACACTTCGGCCACCAGATTGGCAAGAAATGCTACCAAACCATCAGCCAGCACCATTATCCCTGCCATTTATGCCCCGTCCGGGAGATCATCAAAAAACATCACCGCTATTTTGACACCACTATCCGCGATACCGGCGGGCAGGTTTATGAAATTGAAGCCTACCCGATCCGTGATCACGACGGCAGTAAAAAAGTGGTGGAGATCGTCCGCGACATAACAGAGAAATATAACGCCGCTGCCAGCCTGCTGGAAAAAGAACAATTTTTAGCCAATATCACCAGGTATTCCCGGGACGCGATCATCGCCGTAACCAGCCGCGGGCGCATGTCCTTCTGGAACAAGGGCGCTGAAGAATTATTCGGCTTTACCGCCAAGGAAATGCTGGGACAGTCCATCAGCAAGCTGATGCTGCAGGACCGTCATAAAAAATTCAAGGACCTGGGCGAAAAGGTCATTAAAAGCGGCTCCATAAAAAATTACCTGACCAAGGCCGGCAAGAAGAACGGCGAGATCCTGCCTATCAGCATTACCGCCAGCGTAATGAAGAACCCGCACAACAAGATCGAGGGTTTCTCCGCGATCATCACGGATATTACTGCCATACGCAAATATGAGGAAGCGCTGGAAAAAGAGCGCAATAAACTGGAAGATATCTTCGAGGGCAGCGGCGACGGCATCAGCATCATCGACCGCAACTTCCGCATCCAATATATGAACCGCTTTATGAAGCGTATGTACACTAAGAAGGTCCTGGGGAAGATCTGTCATAAGGCGTTCAATAACCAGGAGAAGGTCTGCAGCTGGTGCCCGGTGGCTAAAACCTTCAAGACCGGCAAGAACGCTATCGGCGTGTCCCATGATAAATTTAACGAATATATGGAGATAAAATCCTCGCCGCTGCGTGATGCGCAGGGGCAGCTCATCGGCGCCATCGAGATCGTGCGCAATGTTTCCCAGCGCATAAAGATGCAGAAAGAGATCGCCCGCTATCAGCATATCGTGGAGAATTCTTTTGACGGCATCATGATCATCGATATGGAGCGCATTATTACTTATTCCAATCAGGCCGTGGCAAGGATCTTCGGTTATAATTCTGCGACTGAGCTGGAAGACAAGCATGACTCCATCTTCGGCAGCGGCGCCAAAAACGATGCAGTCGATCTCAGCGGCAGGATCACGGAGATAGTCAATAATAAGGGACGCTGGATCGGGGAAGTAGCTTGCCGTAAAAAGGATGGCGCCTATGTTGATGTCCAGCTTTCTATAACTCTTTTAAAAGACAAAGGCGGGCATCCTTTTGGGCACGTGGTGATCATCCATGATATTACCAAGCGCAAGCGGCGGCAGGAGCAGATTGACTACCTGGCCAATATCGTCAGCCAGTCACAGGATCCTATCATCACAATTGGCGCTGATAGCACAGTGCTGACCTGTAACCTGGCTTGCAGTCGTCTGAGCGGATACGGCCAGGAAGAAATAGTCGGGTATCCTTTGACTAAGTGGGTCCCGGGGGTCGAAAAAGAATTGGCGGTGGCTTTAACAGTCGGCAAGAGGATAGGTTACGAAACCCTGCTACACCACAAAAACGGCCAGGAGATTCCGGTCAATGTTTCTACCTTTGTGCTAAAAAATAACGATGGCAACGTTGTTAGCATTGCCGGTTTTATTGAAGATATCAGCGAGAAAAAACAGTTGCAGGAAAAACTCAGCCAGAACGAAAGACTGGCGGCGATCGGCCGGCTGGCTGCGGGACTGGCCCATGAGATCAATAATCCCCTGCTGGGTATCATGGGACTGACCCAGATCCTGTTGCAGAACGATGAGATCAGGAAAGCCGGCAATAATGAGCTGTCCAAGATCGAACAGGAAGTTTACCGCTGTGTGCGGATCATCGAGAACCTGACCTATTTCGCCCATCCGCCTGAAACGGTTAAAATGAAATATAATATTAATACCCTGATCGATGAGATACTGGACAGTATCCGGACCCAACCGAATTGCAGCACTATTAATATCATTAAGAAATACCATGACTATATGCCCAAGATCTCCATTGATTACGGCCAAATGCATCAGGCGCTCAGCAATATCCTGGTCAATGCCTGCCTGGCCAATCATCTGGAAAACGGATTGGTGAAAGTCTCTACCGCAGTGGAAAAAGAGTACCGGCAGAAGTTCATTAAAGTGAAAGTCGAAGATAATGGCGGCGGTATTGACCAGGAGAAACTAAGCAAGATCTTCGATCCGTTCTTTGCCAATGAAGACGGCAATTGGCGGGGTATCGGGCTGGACCTGTCGGTCAGTTACAGCATCATCCAGGCCCACCATGGCGCCATCGATGTGGAAAGCCAGCCCGGCGTCGGCTCTGTATTTACGGTAAAACTCCCCATTTCCTGAACCCGGACCCCTCCTGAGAAAATTCTTGACCAAATCCCCGCCAAGTGTTATCATTTACCGTATGCAATATGTGATCCTCAAGAAAGTTAATTTTGACGATTTTATCACCGCCCTGGCTGCGCAGGAGAAGGTAGTCGGCCCGGTGGCGCGGGGTTATGATAATTTTTCCTTCCAGGAAGTCAAATCTGGTAAAGAAATATCCATAAAATATATTCCTACCATCCTGCCCCCCAAGAAATACTTCATGCCCCAGCGGGAAAAACTGATCGAATTCGACAAGAGCCAGAATAAATTCGAGGCCGTGCTGGAATATGACAAAGTGGTGATTTTCGGTATCCATACCTGCGACCTGGCTGGCATCCAGTGCCTGAACATGGTTTTTTCCGACAAGCCAAAGGATATTAATTACCTGGTGCGCAAGAACAAACTGCTGATCATCGGCCTGGAATGCAACGTTTACTGCGACCAGTACGCCAGCTGTAAAGTTGTCGATAACCACCTGCCCAACGGCGGTTATGACCTGTTCTTTACCGAGCTCCCTGATTCCTTTATCGTGCACGTTAATACGCTCCGCGGCGATGAACTGATAGAAAAGACCCGGCTGTTCAACCCGGCTGAAAAGATTCACCTGGACCAGCTGGAAGAGGTCCGGAAGAAGAAACGGGAGATCTTCAAGGATGAGGTCAAGATCGGCCACCATGAGCTCTCCAAGCTTTTTGACCGGGCCTATGACAGCAAGGTCTGGGAGGACCTGGACAAGCGCTGTGTCGCTTGCGGCAATTGTACTAATGTTTGCCCCAGTTGCTATTGTTTCGACATATTGGATAATATGAACTTCGATTTTAACACCGGTGACCGCAGTCGTGGCTGGGATTCCTGCCAGAATGAGCCGTTCGCCAAGGTAGCCACCGGCGAAAATTTCCGCAAAACGCGCGGCGCCCGGCAGAGACACCGGTATTTCCGCAAATTTAAATATCCGGTGGAGCGCTACAGCCGGTATTTTTGCACCGGTTGCGGCCGTTGCACCCGGACCTGCATGGCTAAAATTAGTTTAAAAGAGACAATTAACGCGTTGGTGGACGAGCAGAAATGAAAACCCTCAAACTGACAGATTCCGAATACCTGGTGAAGCAAGGCAAGATTATCCGGGCCAAGCAGATGACCAAACTGGAGAAATTCTTTGAAATTGCCCTGGCCGGCGGAGAATCCCTGGACCATGAACCGGGACAGTTCGTGATGGTGTCCATACCAGGAGTGGGGGAAGCGCCCTTATCCATTTCTTCTTCCCCAACCAAGCGGGGGTCGTTCGAGATCGTTGCCCGCAGCGTGGGAAAAGTGACCAGCGCCCTGCATAAGCTCGATACAGGCGATACTATCGGTGTACGGGGTCCTTTTGGTAAAGGATTCCCGGTGCAGATATTGGAAGGGAATGACCTACTGGTGGTGGCAGCAGGGTTGGGATTAGTGCCATTGCGTTCACTTATTAATTTTGTCATCGATAACCGGCGCGATTTCGGCAAGGTGAACATTTTACTGGGCTGCAAAACCCCGGAAGACATGCTTTTTGGCGATGAAGTAGAGTCCTGGCGCAAACGCATCGACGTGAATTTTGATTATACCGTTGACCGCTGTTCCGACTCTGATTGGAAGGGCAACATAGGCTTGATAACGTCCCTGATACCCGGGGTAACAATTGACCCTGAACGAACCTTCGCTGCGGTTATCGGCCCGCCGGTCATGTATAAATATGTCATTATTGAACTGCTGAAAAAGAATATCCCGGAACGGCAGATACTGGTCTCTCTGGAACGCCACATGAAATGCGGCATTGGCAAGTGCGGCCACTGCCAGATACAGAATTATTACTGCTGTAAGGATGGCCCGGTATTTACTTATGAGCAGATCAAAAGTAAAAAGGAAGCCCTGTAGGTGATTAAAAATGTCTAAACCCAAAGTAGCTTTTTTTGATTTTGCCTGTTGCGAGGGCTGTCAGCTGCAGATGGCCAATTTCGGCGAGGTATTGCTGGATATCCTGAACCTGGTGGACATCGTCACCTTCCGCGAGGTGATGAGCGAAAAGTCCGAGATCTACGACATTGCCATCATCGAGGGCAGTATTACCACTGCTCATGACACCGAGCGTATCAAGAACATCCGCGCTAAAGCCAAAGTTGTCATTGCTTACGGTTCTTGCGCTACCATCGGCGGGATCAACGGCATGAAGAATAAATTCGACCTTGAGGAGATAAAGAAATACGTTTACCGCGACGGTGCCAAACAGATAGAGACCCTGCCCACCCGAGCCGTGCACCAGGTAGTAAAAGTTGATTATTTCATCAATTGCTGTCCCGTCTATCCGCCGGAGATCCTCAAGGTCCTGAAATGCGTTATCGCCGGCATTCCTTACGCAGTGCCAGATTACGCGGTCTGCGTGGAATGCAAGCTTAACGAAAATGTGTGTATGTACGATAAGGGTATAACCTGCCTGGGACCGGTAACCAAAGCCGGGTGTAATTCTTGGTGCATCAATAACGGCAATATTTGTTACGGTTGCCGCGGGATGGTGACTAATCCCGCTAAGAACGGGCAATTAGATATATTAGCCAGGCACAAGATACCGCTGGACTGGATCACCAATAAGCTGGATATGTATAACAAACCGAGGGAGTTAGATGAACAAAAGTAGGAATGTAAAGGTAAATGTCGAATATTTAACCCGGGTGGAGGGCCATGGCAACATTGTGGTCAACGTTAAGGATGGGAAACTGGAAGATTGCCGCCTGGATATAATAGAACCGCCCCGGTTCTTCGAGGGCATGCTGCGCGGCCGCTCTATTTTTGAGGCCCAGCATATTACCTCCCGGATCTGCGGTATCTGCGCCTGCGGTCACAGCCTGGCTTCGATCCAGGCTGGCGAAGACGCTCTGGGATTCGTTGCCAGCGAGCAAACCATCAGGTTGCGTAAACTGCTACTGCACCAGGAAATACTGGACAGCCATATCCTGCACATATACCTGCTGGCCGCGCCTGACCTGTTGGGAGTGAAAAGCTTCGTGCCGCTGATCGACACCCATAACAAAGTGGTACGGCGCGCCTTACGCATGAAAAAAAATTGTAACAACATCTGCGATATACTGGTAGGTCGGCATGTTCATCCCATCTCCGCCATTGTCGGCGGTTTTACCAAGCTGCCTAAAGAAAAAGACCTGGATACCATGCTGGATATACTGAAGAGCATGCAGCCGGATATGGACGCTACTATCGAGCTGTTAGCGACTCTGAAATTTCCTGATTTCCAGCGGCCCACGGAATATGTCGCCCTGGTCAACGATACGGACGAATATCCGCTTTTGTCCGGCGAGATTGGCTCCACTGATGGTTTAAAGCTTAACAAAAAAGATTATCTTAAGCTGACCAACGAATTCATGGTCCCGCTCTCCTCCGCCAAGCATACCAAGGCCAGCCGCAGTTCTTATATGGTCGGCGCCCTGGCGCGATTGAACCTGAATTTCAACAAGCTTAATCTTAAAGCCAAAAAAGCGGCAGATCTGTTGCAATTCAAACCGGTTTGCACCAATCCCTATCTCAACACCGTAGCCCAGGCCATCGAAAGTGTGCATTGCCTGGAGGAATCAATAACCCTGATAGAGCATTTTAAAGCCAACGGGTTAAAGCAGGAAGAAGCCATTGTGGTGGGCCTGAATGAAAAAGGCACTATCCCGGTCCGGGCCGGTAAGGGCGTCGGCGCTGTGGAAGTTCCCAGGGGTATACTTTTTCATGACTATGAAATAGATAAGGACGGTAAGATCATAAATGCTAATTGCATCATACCTACCGGACAGAACCTGGGCAATGTGGAAGATGACATGCGCAAGCTGGTGCCGGAGATACTGGATAAAAGCGACGAAGAGATCACCCTGATGATGGAGATGCTAGTGCGTGCCTATGACCCGTGCATTTCCTGCTCAACCCACTTTTTAGATGTCAAATTCACTAACCGCTGATATCCGCATACTATTAAAAACAATCAATCACAAAACGGCGATCATCTGTGTTGGCAACACGTTGCGTGCTGACGACGGAGTAGGCCCGTACCTGGCGGAACACCTGGCCACGGATACGAACCTGATGATAATTAACGCCGGCACTGTACCGGAAAACCACCTGGATGAGGTGGTAAGGTTTAAGCCGGACCTGGTCATCATTTTTGATGCCGCCGATTTTCGCGGCACCCCGGGCGAGGTCAGGATAGTGAATGAGAAAACTGTCCCCGTGGCGACCCTAAGCACGCACAACATCCCGATGAGCGTTATTTATCACCTGTTGCAGCAAGATACGGAGGCGCCGGTGATATTTGTCGGGATACAACCTAAGAGCCTGGATATGCAGGAAGGCTTGTCCATAGAAGTAAAAGCCGCCGCTGATGACATACTGATATATATCAAAAAGGGATACAAACATGCATGAAATGCACCTGTTACGAGAACTATTTGACGACCTGCTGAAGTTGGCCAATAAGCAACAGGCCCGGAAAGTCACCAAGGTCTACCTGCGCATGGGTAATTTTACCGAGATCAACGAAGACATACTGCGTTATTTCTTTAAAGAACAGGAACAGGGCACTATCCTGGAGAACGCGGTGCTGCAAATTGACCGCAGCGCCACCCGGGAACTGACCCTGGTATCCTTTGATTGTGAGTAAAAACTATGTGTTACGCCATACCCGGTAAAGTAGAATCCATAAACGAAAAAACGGTCACCGTCAGTTATTTTGGTGAGACCAAAAAGGCCATCAATGAACTGCATGACCTGAGACCCGGTGATTATATCTACGCCCAGGGCGGATATGTCATAGAAAAAATACCGGCTGAGCAAGCGGAAGACATCCTGCAAACCTGGAAAGAAGTGTTTTTTGACCTGCAGGACCTGGACCTGCGGCTTTCCCGCCTGGACCTGCAGGATAAGAATATAGACCCGGGACTGCTCAGGATACTGGACCGGGCGCTGGAAGAAAAACCGCTTAAAAAAGAAGAACTGTTATATCTGCTGGACCTGAAGGGGCACCCGGAACAGGAGTTGCTATTCAAGGCGGCTAACTTCTTGCGCCAGAAGTATCACAAAAACGCCTGCTGTGTGCATGGCATAATAGAAATTTCCAATTATTGTCGTCGTAATTGCGCTTATTGCGGCATCGCCGGCCATGTAAAGGGACTGGAACGCTATCGGATGACTCCCGGCGAGATCGTTGGGGCGTCCCTGGAAGCTATTGAAAAATACGGTTTCCGGGCGCTTGTTTTGCAGAGCGGTGAGGATCCCGGCTATACTATCAAGGAACTGGCGGGCGTAATTAAAGAGATCAAGGCTAAGGCGGCGGTCCTGATATTCATCAGTTTTGGCGAAATGCCGGAGAAAGACCTGGTGGAGCTTTATCAGGCCGGGGCCCGCGGTTTGCTCTTACGGTTTGAAACCTCCAATCCCATATTATATGATAAATTGCATACCGGCCATAGTCTGGAATCGCGGCTGGATACGCTCAGGGCGGCGCGCCGGCTGGGTTATGTGATCATCACCGGTGGCCTGCTGGGCCTGCCCGGACAAACCTATGTTGATATATTGAACGATCTATACCTGACCAAGGAGCTGGGAGCGACCATGTTCAGTTTTGGCCCTCTTATTCCGCATCCGTTGACGGAATTGGCTACAGCGCCTATGCCCAGGGAGAAAGAGATCTTAAAAGTACTGGCGCTGGCCCGGTTCATTGACCCGCAGAACGCCAATGTGGTGGTAACCACTGGTTTCGAAACTTTAAGCCCGACCGGACGGAAGCGCGGTTTACTGGCCGGAGCTAATTCAGTAATGCTAAACCTGACGCCGATCAAATACCGACGTTTATATTCTATCTATCCGAACCGCGCGCACGAGCAAGAGGGGATCGCGGAACAGGTAAGAGATACTGTTTCTCTGCTCCAATCCATAGGTCGCGCGCCTACGGATCTGGGTGTTACTTAAAGGTTATTAGGATTTTTTTTAATCTTTTAAGTGAAATATTTCACAAAAGACTTGACATCAATAATATTATATGTTATCTTATGGTAGATTAATGTGAATTAAGGAGCAATAAAAATGATAACAGCCAAGAATTGCGTAGCCCGGCTCTCCCGGTACAAAAGCGCTTTAAACCGGTTCAAAACCCTGGGTTTCGTGAAGGTGTTTTCGGATAATCTGGCTGACGCCGTGGGCGCCACTTCTTCCCAGGTCAGGAAAGATTTTTCCGTGTTTGGCATTTCCGGCTCCAAGCGCGGCGGTTACAAGATAGACGAGTTGATCGAGAAGATCAATAATATCCTGGGTAAGAACGAGGTCCAGCAGGTGATCATCGTCGGCGCCGGCAATATCGGCTCGGCTTTAATGAACTTCAAAGGTTTCGAGAAGGAAGGCATGAAGATCGTCGCCTGTTTCGATACTGATCCTACCAAAGTTAACCGCTTGGGCAACATCCAGGTCTTACCAATCGAGGAACTAAAAAGCTTTGTATTGAATAATAAGATAAAGATAGGCATTATTGCAGTGCCGGATAACGCGGCGCCAGGAGTAATGGAAGCGTTATTGGAAGCGGGCATTAAAGGGGTGCTTAATTTCGCGCCTATACAACTGAAAGCCCCGGAAGAATGCGTTGTCAACAACGTTAATATTGAAAGCGAATTGGAGAACGTCATCTATTACGTCAACGCTCTGCAAAAGTCGAGAAAAACCTGATGAAAGCGACCACGCTTAAGTCCAAGATACAGCTTTCTTTCCTGACCATCATCCTGGTGTTGGGCGTTTCCATCGCGGTCCTGGGCTATTATGTAATTAAAAGGGATATTATCGGCCGGGAACAGAAGCAGATCAATAATGACTTGACCGTGGCGCGGCTGGTTTACGGAAATGAACTGGATATAATGAAGAAGGCCTTCTCGGTCATCCGCTTCATCACCAATACCAGGGAATTAAAGGACCGGCTGGGACTGGATTATCTCTATATCGTCGACGCTGCGAACCAGGGCCAGGTTCGGAGCGAGATTGCCCAGACGGCTTTTGGCGGGACCAGCGGCGGCGGTACCAGGCTGATCGGCAAGGAAGAGCTGTGGTCCATGGGCCAGCCGTTATATGAGAAGTCCCTGATCGAGATAAAATATACGGATAGGGCCCGGCCTTCGGATAAGAAGGTATTGGACCAGGCACTGGTCATAGAATACGCGCGGCCGCTCTTTGACGCTAACGGCAAGATCGCCAAGGTTATATATGGCGGTAAGATCATTAACCGTGATTTTGAACTGGTGGACAAGATCCGCGACAATGTGTTCGCCAAGCCTATGGGAACCGTAACCATCTTCCTGGATGATACCCGTATCGCCACCAATGTCCTGGATAAGGACGGGCAGAGGGCCATCGGTACCCGGGTTTCGCAAAAGGTATATGAAAATGTAGTAGAAAAGGATCAACCCTGGGTGGACCGGGCCTTTGTGGTAACGGAGTGGTACCTGACCGCCTATGAACCCATCAAGAATATCAACGGGAAAATAATCGGCATATTGTACGTCGGTATCCAGGAAAAACCCTTTGTGGACATGCGCAGGAATATCCTGCTGGTCTTCCTGGTCATTATCCTGCTGGGGATCATTCTGGCGGGACTGCTCTCGGTCATTTTAGACATTGCCATCAACCGGCCCTTTGCCCATTTACTGGAATGTACCAGCCGTTTAGCAGCTGGCGACCTGTTCCACCGGGTAAAGACGGAAACCCAGATCAAGGAATTGAACGATCTGGCCAGTTCTTTTAATGAAATGGCTAAAAAGCTGGAGGAACGGGACCAGGTCCTGAATGAAACCAATGACAAGCTCGCGGCCATGAATAAAAGTTACCTGGACTTGGTGGGTTTTGTTTCCCACGAGTTAAAAGGCATCCTCGGATCCATCGTTATGAACATTTACTCGGTTAAAGAGGGGTTTTTGGGCGCGCTTAACGACAAACAGCAAAGAGCTATCGATTCCACCGCCCGCAGCCTGGATCATTTTGAGACTATGGTCAAGAATTACCTGGATCTGTCCCGGATAGAAAAAGGGGAACTGGAACTGTACTGCACGGACACCGACCTGGCGGAGGATGTAATCAAGCCCGCGGTGGCTCATTTTGAAAAGCAGCTGCAGGAAAAGAACATTAAGCTGGCATTGGAGGTCAAGGAAGGTCTCCGGTTGTCCGCGGACAAGAACCTGTTGCTGATCGTGTGCGATAACCTGCTCGGCAACGCCATTAAGTACGGCGTTACCGGCGGGCAGATCATAATTTCCGGAGCGGCGCACGGTGAGGAGATCGAGATCGATTTCTACAACAGCGGCGCGCCGATCAAAGAGGAACACCTGGAATTGCTGTTCCAAAAATTTTCCCGTCTGCCCGGGGCGGAAAAGATCAAAGGTACGGGTATCGGATTATTCATTACCAGGCAGATAGTCGAGAAACACGGCGGCCGGATCTGGGTCCAGCCGCAGCCTGCTGGCAACACCTTTATCTTTAGTTTACCCACAAGGAGTGAAAAGAAGAAATGACCAACCAATTATTAAGTCCCAATCCTAAACAGGTCCTGGCCAAAGTCAGGCAGAACGCTATCCACAAAAACCTGAAAAAGTGGCTCTCACCGACTCGGATCAACGTCGGTATGTCTACCTGCGAGATCGCTGCCGGTTCCAAGGTAGTTATGCAGGTTTTTGAGGAAGAGATCGCCAAGCGGAATATCAAAGACGTCTATCTCGGCCGCAAAGGTTGTATCGGGCGCTGCCATCTGGAACCGACCGTGGAAGTTTTCCAGGCGGGCCACGCTCCCTTTAAGTATGACAATGTTGACGCCGCCAAGGCGCGCCAGATCGTGATCGATCACCTGGTGAAAAGCAAGGCAGAACGGCCGCAGCAAAAAGGCCATCATTACCAGGTCAGCACCGAAGCCCTGACCGATAAATCAAATTTTATCTTCGGCGATATAGATTATTTTAAAAAGCAAAAAAGGATGGCCTTGCGCAACTGCGGGGTGATCGACCCGGAAAGCATCGACGATTACCTGGCCATACGCGGCTATGAAGCCCTGGCCAAGGTCTTGACCGATTATACCCCGGACCAGGTTATAGACGAAATAATTAAGTCCGGCCTGCGCGGGCGGGGCGGCGGCGGCTTCCCGACTGGCAAGAAATGGCGCTTTGTCGCCGACCAGAAAGCTGAGCAGAAATATCTCATATGTAACGCTGATGAAGGCGATCCCGGGGCTTTTATGGACCGCAGCGTGATCGAAGGCGACCCTTTCTCCGTATTGGAATCCATGGCGATTGGCGGTTACGCAGTCGGGGCCAACCAGGGCCTGGTTTATATCCGGGCGGAGTATCCGCTGGCGGTGGAGAGGCTGAAACTGGCCTTGCAAAAGGCGAGGGAAATGAATTTGCTGGGAGAAAATATATTAGGGACCGGCTTTTCATTCGATATTGAAGTGGTCCTGGGCGCGGGCGCCTTTGTCTGCGGCGAAGAAACCGCTTTGATCAATTCCATACAGGGCGAGCGCGGCATGCCCAATCCGAAACCGCCTTTCCCGGCGGTCAAGGGATTGTGGGGCCAGCCGACCCTGATCAATAACGTGGAGACCTGGGCCAATATCCCGGTGATCATTCTCGACGGTTACCAGCATTTCGCCTCTATCGGTACGGATAAAAGCAAAGGGACCAAAGTATTCGCCCTGGCTGGCAAGATACAGAATACCGGCCTGGTGGAAGTGCCGATGGGCATGACCCTGGGCGAAGTTATCTTCGACATCGGCGGCGGCATCAAGGACGGGCATAAATTCAAAGCCGCGCAGACCGGCGGACCTTCCGGCGGCTGCCTGCCCACCATGTTCCTGAACACGCCGATCGATTATGATTCGCTGGTCAGCGCCGGTTCGATCATGGGTTCGGGCGGTTTGATCGTCATGGATGAAAAGGACTGCATGGTGGACGTGGCCAAATATTTCCTGGAGTTCACCCAGGATGAATCCTGCGGCAAGTGCACACCCTGCCGCGAAGGGACCAAGCGTATGCTGGAGATCCTGGAAAGGATAACCAGCGGGCAAGGTAAAGAAGACGATATCGAGAAACTGGAGCGCCTGGGAGAGACCATCAGCAATACCGCCCTGTGCGGTTTAGGGCAGAATGCGGCTAAGCCGGTGCTATCCACCATAAAATATTTCCGTAAAGAATACGAAGCGCATATCCGGGAGAAAAGATGCCCGGCGGCTGTTTGCGCCGACCTGTTCGTTTCACCGTGCCGTCATACCTGCCCGGTCAATATAGACATTCCGGCCTTTATCGGCGCCATATATGAAGGCGACCCGGCCAAGAGCCTGGGTCTGATATTGGAACGCAACCCTTTACCGTCGGTCTGCGGCCGGATCTGCCATCACCCCTGCGAGGACAATTGCCGCCGGGGTAAGCTGGATGAATCCGTAGCGATCATGATGTTGAAAAGATTCGCGGCTGATTACGCCAATAATAATAAATTAGAGCTGAAGAAGATCAATAATAAGAAGCGCCAGGAAAAGATCGCCGTAGTTGGCAGCGGACCGTCAGGATTATCCTGCGCCGCCCAGCTGGCCCGCCGTGGTTACCAGGTCACAGTTTTTGAGGCGGCCAAGACTCCGGGGGGAATGCTGGTACTGGGAATACCCGAATACCGCTTACCCAAGAAGATCGTCGCCCGGGATATCAGCCGGATCACCGCGCTGGGAGTAACCATCAAGACCGGCGTGGCTGTAGGAAAAGATATCTCCCTAGCGGAATTGAAAAAACAGGGTTTCCAGGCGATTTACCTGGCCTGCGGGGCTTGGAAAGAAATGCCCCTGGGCATACCCGGAGAGAACCTCACCGGGGTATTGGGGTCACTGACCTTTTTGAAAGAATGCAATAGCGGTAAAAGAAGCGCTCAGGAATTCAAGGGTAAGAAAGTGGCGGTCATCGG
>Ga0182021_10004404_pt1 | contig 16581 bp, 8 predicted proteins | sample 612E3MmetaG_FD_120493 | JGI IMG/M metagenome (GOLD analysis project Ga0182021, IMG submission 120493) | Permafrost microbial communities from Stordalen Mire, Sweden - 612E3M metaG (Illumina Assembly) | ecosystem: Environmental > Terrestrial > Soil > Wetlands > Permafrost | place: Sweden...
GACAACTGCAGTGATTCCCACGCAGTTCGCACTGGAACAGAATTATCCCAACCCGTTTAATCCATCGACGCAGATCAAATTCATGCTCACAACGCGAAGTTCTGTGACGCTCACGGTGTATGACGCACTGGGAAGAAACATCAGAACTCTCGTGAACCGGCAGCTTGATGCCGGCGAGTATGTGTCATCGTTCGACGCCACGGGTCTCGCCAGCGGTGTCTACTACTACGTTCTCAGGGCCGGGACGTTGGTCGAATCCAAGAAAATGCTCCTGGTACGATAATGGCCGGATCCGTCACTCAAAAAAGCTATTTCAACGGGATGCCTGAGTCGCTCAAGGGCAAGATCCTTGCAGCGTACCAGCGTCTCCCGTTGAACCAGCAGCATGTGGCGGACTTCATTCTGAAACAGCCCCATGATCTGGCCTTCCTCACCACCGACTCGTTGTCGAAGGCGCTCAAGGTCAGCAAAGCAACGATTGTACGGTTTGCGCAAAGCCTGGGATACCAGGGATTCTCGGAGTTGCAGAATGAAGTGCTTGACGCGGTGCAGTCGACGATTCGCGCCCCTGACCGCTACATGATGGAGCTCGGGAAACTGAAACCGGACGAGACACTGACACTTGTCGCGCAGCATGAAGTTCACAATATTAATCGCACGGTGCACTACATCGATCGGAAGACGTTCAGTGGAGCCGTCGAGGTTCTTGTCGCCGCTCGACGTGTGCACACGATGGGTATTGGTGTGTCGTCTCTCCTGGCGGAGGTCCTGTCGTATGAACTGAATCAGGTTGGCATCGAATCCCAAGCCTTGGCGAGCGGCAAATTGCGGTTTGTCGAGCACCTCGCTCTCGCCCGGCGGGGAGATGTCGTCGTGGGGTTCTCTTTCCCCCCCTATTCAAAGGAGACGGTCGATGCCGCAAAGTATGCGCGGCAACGAGGTCTCGGTGTCGTTGCGATTACCGACAAACTTACTTCGCCGATAACATTTCACGCGCATCATGTCCTGGCGATTCAGACGGAAAATATGCTTCACACAAATTCAATCTCTGCCATCTCTGTCGTGATCAACGCTCTGGTGACGGACATTGCGCTCAAGAACAAGCCGGCAGCTTCAAAGATGTTCAAGGAATCGACCCAAATCTTGCTGCAGACGGAAGAATATATCGATAAGAAATCGTCGTGAGAGATATCCGGTGGCTTGGTCCGGATGGAGAGGGGAAGGGGGCAAGATCAGCTCCCGGATCGCTGCAGTGAAACTCGAATACGTCAAGTGAGCCACAAATCCTTAACTGTCTTTCAGAGGTCCCTCATGAAACGGCTGATATTCTTGCTTGCCATGGTCATCCCCGTAATAGTGTTTGCAGGGACGACAGGCAAGATCGCTGGAAAGATCACGGATCGGACAACCAACGATCCCCTTGTTGGAGCCAACGTCATTCTCGTCGGCACTAGTCTGGGGGCTTCCGTCGGCGTCGACGGTTCGTACGTCATTCTCAATATTCCGCCGGGAACGTATTCGGTCCGCGTAACGATGATCGGCTATACGCCGAAAGTCATCAACGGGGCCCGGGTGATCGTCGATCAGACCACAACGCTCAATGCAACGCTGGATGTAGCGAGTGTGCTGATGGGCGAGGTTGTCATCCAGGCTGACCGTCCGATGATTCAAAAGGACATGACGTCAACCTCCTACATAGTGACCAGCGAACAGATGCAGGTTCTGCCGGTGCGCAATTTCATTGAAGTGCTGAATATGCAGGCAGGCGTCGTCTCGGAAGGGAACACCCTCTACGTGCGCGGTGGACGCGGGAATGAAGTCGCCTTCCTCATCGATGGTATGTATGTGAATGACCCCGTCATGGGCGGTCTCGCAACACAGATCAGCAATGAAGCAATTTCGGAGCTCAACTTCCTGAGTGGAACGTTCAATGCCGAGTACGGAAATGCGTTGAGCGGCGTGGTGAACATCATTACGCGGGAGGGGGGCAAAACCTTCGCGGGAAATCTTGAGGCCCGAACGAGCGAGTTCGGAGTTGCACCCTACAACAACTATCGTGAAAACCGAGTCGACGTTACACTGAGCGGGCCTGTGCTTGGAGACTACACTTCCTTCTTCGTCACAGGCGAACGTGATGCCCGGAGCAGCTGGCTGCCGTTCGGGTCAGACCAGACTCGCTCGATCATGGCAAAAGCCACCGCGAAATTCGCGCCGGAATTGAAGGGCGTACTTACCTGGCGCTACGGCGATGATGATCGCCGGCCATATAATCATTCCTGGAAGTACATACCGGACCAGTATCTCAAGGTGCGGGAGAAGAGCCGTCAGATCATCGCGTCGATCACACACACCGTTGCGCCGAACTTCTTCTACGACCTGCATTTTTCGTATTTCAACCAGTCATACTACTCCGGAGTCGACAAAGATACTTCGCAATACCTCGGACTCGATGCCTGGAGCTACCTTGCGACCGCTGGGACCGGCTTTGAGTTCTACGCGAAGAGGGATCCGATTGAACTGACAGACAATCGGACGCAGACGTTGAACGCAAAAGGCGATCTGGTGTGGCAGATCAATAAGAACAATGAAATTAAGTCCGGCTTCGAACTCAAGAAACACAAATTGAAATACTTTGACGATTACGACCCCAAGAGAAACTTCCCTTATATCACAGACTTTACCAAGGAGCCTTTTGAAGGATCCGTCTATGCCCAGGACAAGATCGAAATGAATGCTTTTGTCATGAATCTCGGCATGCGATTCGATTATGCGGATCAGCTTTCTCCGTTCCGGAGCAACCCGTTGGTCCCGACCTCGGTCGTGGCATCGAAGCCTAAACTGCAATGGAGCCCGCGTTTGGGTGTCGCTCATCCCATCAGCGATAGAACCTCGCTGCACTTTTCCTACGGGCACTTTTTCCAGAACCCCGACTATACGCGGCTGTACGAGAATTCTCAGTATGATGTCAATGTGCGGGAGCCGATCTTCGGCCAGCCGAATCTCGACGCCGAGAGAACCACTGCTTATGAGGTTGGAGTCTCCCACCAGTTCGGTGAGGCTCTTGTCGGATCATTCACGGCGTACTACAAGGACGTCATCGGACTCGTCGGCACACAATACTTTTTCCCATACGTCGAAGGCCGGTATGTCGGCTACACATTGTATGTCAATGAAGCCTATGCGAACATCAAAGGGTTTGAAGTACGCGTTGACTTGCGAAGAACCAAATACCTCTCCGGTTCAATGACATACACCTATTCGGTGGCGAAGGGGAGCGCTTCGTCGGAAACAGAAGACTATCCGGGTACGACGCAGTCAACATTGTTGTATCCGCTTGGATTCGACAAACCGCACATGTTCAATCTGAACGCAAATCTCTATTTGCCTCCACAAACCGGGTTTAGTTTGTTCGGAGTCTATCCACTGGAGAATACCATCTGGAACTTCGTGGTCCGGGCGAGCAGCGGATACCCTTACACCCCGACTCCAAACGGTCGCTCGATCAGTTACATCGAAAAGAATTCAGCCCGGATGCCCATGACCTATTCCGTCGATGCCCAGATCAGCAAAGAATGGAAGTTCAGCTCGACAAAGGTCACCATCTTCGCCGAGATTCTCAATCTGACGGATCACAAGAATGTGCTCTATGTCTACACGGACACGGGCGAGCCGGATGTGACGTACTCCGGGGGCTATTCCCAAGATTATATGCACGACCCAAGCAACTTCGGACCACCACGCCGGATTCGGTTGGGCGCACGTTTTGGTTTCTAACAATTCTATCGAGAGCTGACCACTATGAAAACATTTTCTGGAATTCTTCTTATCGCTTGTTTCCTCCTTCCTGCGGCACTGCTGGGGCAGGGGAAAATCGACGGCAAGGAAGGCGAGCGCTCAGACCGACTTGCGAAGACGTTGGGGATTACTGATCGCGCGGGTGGCGCGCACAACAAGAGCAACATCGGTTCTTTTTTCGAGAATCGAGGGAAGCTCTATGCCCGCACATTATCTCAGGGTGTCTCCGGCGAATTCCCCATCGGCAGTCTTCATGAATATATTTATCGCGTCGCTCCCTATGTCGGCATCCCCGGGAACGTGATTCAGGGCCGTTACACAACGAACGAGGAATGGGAAGCTGTCCCGGGGTACGCCAATCCCGACAGCGCCAAGATAGCTTTCAGTGACAAGCCCATCACCTGGCCTCGAACGGGATGGCCTGTGAAGGATGCATCCGGCAAGCCGGTGTTCGTATCGAACCAGGACAGCTATTGTGTCTACAGCGACTCCAACAACAACAGGAAGGTCCTCGGAATTCAGGTCAATCAAACCGGCTATGCATTCAGTCAGAAGTCTGTTCGGGATATGATCTTTTTCACATTTCAGATCACGAACAACTCAACTCGAACGTATGACAGCCTCTTCTTCGGCCTGTACGGAGATATAGAACCGGGCGGATACGACGACGCCAACGATTACAACTACATTCGCATCGCTTTCGACAAGAAATGGAACCGGATCTACGCCTACAACACGCACGCGCGATCGGTCGAGTGGAATGCCCCGATCGGTGTGTTTGGACTCGTGATGCTGCAGACCCCAAAGGTGAATGGAGTGGAACTCGGTGCGACCGACGCTCATTGGTGCAACTACAGCGATGAAAAAACAGATGATGATAACATCGAGTTCGGCAGGATGGCCAGCACACAGTCGGTATTCCAATCGAGTGTGGGATCGAAGTTCTTCCATCTGGGTAAGAACGCACCCAACCTGCATTTTGACGACTTTGACACGCAGCCTGCCGAAGGCAGTTCCGCGGTAAGCATTACGAGTTCCGGCCCATACAGACTGGCGCCGGGAGACACTTTGAAGTTTATCACAGCGATGGTGGCAGGTAACACGGTCGCAGAAATGGACTCGACGACAGTCCATGCTTACGACCTGCTTGGGAAGAACTTTGTGATTGTTCAGCCTCCGGCCACTCCGAAAATCACAGTGACGCAGGGTGACACGAAAGCAATCATCACCTGGGACAATCGTTCTGAATCCGGCCGGGATCAGTTGACAGGAAAACTCAACTTTGAGGGGTATCGACTCTTCAAGAGCGTCGACAAAGGACTTCACTGGGATCAGATAGACCGCAACTTGCAGCCGGGTCTGGGCGCCGACCCGGTACCGTTGGCAACGTTCGATCGACTCGACGGCGTTGGCAAGGATTATGGGCTTCAGTACAGCTACGTCGACACAAATGTCACGAATGGATTTGAGTATTGGTACACCCTCACAGCGTACAGTCTGGTCGATGCGCAAGGGACTATTCTCGAGTCATCGCGAGGAACCACTGCAGAAGACATGAACCTCGGGATTGCCATACCTCGATCGATGGCAATCGGCAGGGTGCCTGTCACGGCGAGCGTTCCGAAGCAGTCCGGGAGTGGTTCTTCCCATGTTCTCTTTAGCATTCAGGCTCTGGATGTTCCCGACGCAGGTGGGAAGACCTACTCCATTGGCTTCGCGCCGGTTGTGCGCGTTGAGCAGGGAGACCTTCTAACTCTCAGTCAGATTGGGGTCGATGCGAATGGCCCAAACTCTTCGGACATCTTTAGCCTCACCTTCACATCCCCAACAGCATACGTACTTCGCGATCTGACGAAGGGGAGCATAGTGAATGCGGCGGGATCCTATACATCAGGCGTTCCGATTCTTTTTGAGGGTCTTCGACTGACGCTGACAGATACGTCTTCCCTTGCCGGCGAACGGCCCGAGCAAGGAGATTCGCTTGTGATCAGGCAGGGAGTGCTGGTGAAGAGCGGAGCAACGGTGCTCTTGCCATTGCAGCCATTTTACTACGGGACAACGTACACAACAACGTGCGAAGTTTCCTTTGCGATCCAGTTGGCAGACCTGCTGCCGCAGAGCAAGGTGACCTACAACGACAGCTTCACATTTGCCACGAGTGTTGCCGGAGCAACGCAACCGGTGACGAGTTCCGACCTCGAAAAAATCAAAGTGGTTCCGAACCCCTATCTTGTCTCCTCGCTCTATGAACCCGAATTCGGGTTGCTGGTTCGGGAGCCGGTTCGCGTGCTGCGATTTAACAATCTGCCGTCAACGTGCACCATATACATTTTCAATATGGCCGGCGACAAAGTACAGACAATAGAGCATAGCAGCGAAAGCGGGACGGAATCGTGGAACCTAAGGGCTGCAGGTGGGCGTGAGATCGCGCCGGGTGTCTACATCTACCTGGTCAAGACGCAGACAGCAGAAAAACTCGGACGCTTTGCGGTGATCAAATAGGAGACCAGTCATGAAAACAGTACATATTCTTTTTGCCGGCCTCTTCCTTTTGATGAGCGTTGACCTCTACGGTCAGAATCCAAACGTGGGCACGTCTGGTGCACAATTCCTCAAGATCCCTGTTGGTCCACGGGCGATTGGCATGGGAGGAGCCTACGTGTCCAACGCAAATGACGCATCGGCAATGTTCTGGAATCCCGCCGGAATCGTCGCTGTGAAAGAGAACGAATTGTTCGCGTCCTACACCTCATGGTGGGGAGGCGTGAATCTCAGTCACGCTGCCTTCGTGAACTCTTCGGAGGATTTCGGATCGATTGGTGTTTCGATGAGCCTTCTGACGATGGGGGAGATGGAAGTGACCACGGAGCTGCAGCCGGAGGGCACAGGGCAGAAGTTCGATGCGCAGGACCTCATGATCGGTGTGAGTTATGCTCGCCGGTTGACGCAGGACTTCAGCGTCGGCGTGACCATGAAGTTCATCAATCAGAGGATCTGGAATGAGACATCGAGCGGTCTGGCGTTTGATGTGGGGACGCAGTACCGGATCGGGATCGGGGATCTTACCATCGGCATGAGCATGACGAATTTCGGCGCGGATATGAAGTACGACGGGCAAGACCTCAACGTCAAGTACGACGCTGACCCGCAAAACCCGAACAACCGACTCTCGCCGTCAAAGCTGGCGACCGATGATTTTCCGCTGCCTCTGTATTTTCAGGTCGGAGCTTCCATGACACTTCTGAATGCCGATGGCCTCAAGGTGCTGTTGGCGGCTGATGCGGCGCATCCTAACGACAATCAGGAAAGAGTCAATGTCGGAACGGAAGTCACGATTTTGGATCAGTTCTTCCTCCGCGGTGGATACCGATTTGGTTACGACACGGAAACCGGCACGTTCGGTGCTGGAGCCCTGGTGTCCCTCGGCGGAACCACCATGGTGTTTGACTATTCATACTCTCTGTACAATCTTCTGCCAAATGTGCATCGAGTATCAGTCGGAATGAGGTTTTAGGCCGCATTCCTCGGACCAGATGATATAAAGAGGGGCAAGCATTCGCTTGCCCCTTTTTCTGTTTCCTTCAACCAACAACTTCATCTATTTGGCCGCAGGCGGAATCATCGGCTTCCTGGGAAATTTCGCGTCCTGCATTGCGGCATTGTACGCGCAAATGGCCATGATCGCTGATGCTTGTTTCAAGTCGCCTTCCTGGGCGCGATCCCACACATCCTCGTTCGAATGGTGCGTGCGCGCATCGTAGTCAATCGGGTCCTGGATGAACTGGAATCCCGGAAGTCCGACTCCATCGAAAGAAAGATGGTCGGTGCCTCCGGTATTCGACAACGTGAGTGTCTGTGCCGTGGGATCGTTATACTTGGAAAGCCACTCGCGGAAAATCGGGCGGACAGCCTCATTCCCCTGCATGTAGATGCCGCGCACCTTACCCGTTCCGTTGTCGTTATTGAAATAGACCGAGAACTTCTCGTAGTCGGCTCTCTTTGTCACCGCACCGCCGCGTCCCATCATAGAACTCAGGAAGTCGCCTTCCTGCTCGGCAAAATGTTTCGACACATATGCCCGCGAGCCGAACAATCCCTCTTCCTCGCCTCCCCACAATCCAATGCGGATCGTCCGCCGAGGCTTGACTCCGAGCTTTTCGAGAATTCTGACGGCCTCAAGACAAACCGCTGAGCCGGTTCCGTTATCTGTTGCGCCGGTGCCGGCATGCCACGAGTCAAAGTGTCCGCCGATCATGACAATTTCATCTTTGAGATCTGTTCCGGGAATCTCCGCGATGATGTTGAACGCGGAATCGGGTTTCGTCATGGAAACATCCAGTGTGATGGACATCCGGACTTTCTGTCCCTTCTCGATCATCCGAATGATCCGATTGTAATTCTCGGACGCGATAGAGACCTGAGGCACCACCGTTGGAGCCTTTTCTCCGTAGGCGCTGGTCGTTGGACTGAAGATGTCTGAGATGCCTTTGGGCACGAAGCCGGAGGACGCTTCTTGCGTGAACACCGTGCCGTCGTCGCCGTTGGCATTATTGATGAGGACGGCAGCACCTTCCTTTTGACAAAACGCGATCTTCTTTGCGGCCGTCTGAATCATGTTCATATAGTACTGGATCATGCTCGAATCGATCATCATGCGGCTGCTGGCAATGTCGGCGTTCGCGAGTTTCACAAGAGCCGAATCCGTCAATCGCGTAGCATCTGCCGTGAAGTGTGCACGGAGTGGTCGCGCATTGTCCAGGAGGACGATCGCTCCCTTGAGCTTTCCTTTGTACTTGTCAAAATCCGACTCGAGATTAGCATTGAACTGTACCACTTCGCCTTCGAGTGTTCCCTTGATGCCTGGCGACCAGGCCTTCGGGTATGCCTCCAGAGGGAACGCGCGGGGCGCGGTCACCTGGGCCGAAAACTTCTTGAGGGTCCAGCCCTTGCCAAGCGGCGCCCAGTTTTCGTAGTGAACATTCTGTAATCCCCATTCCTTGAGCTTGCTGCTCGCCCATTGAGCTGCTTCCTTGTATTCGGCGGACCATGTGAGTCTTGGTCCGTAGACGTCCGTCAGGTAGCTCAGGGTCTTCATGACTTCAGAGTGTTTCAGTGCCTCTTCTTTTATTGCTGACATCGTTGTGGTGTCGACTGAGGAAGCCGGCTGCTGTGTGAACGCGATGGATGTCAGAAAAAGACAGGTCACAACCGTGAACCAGAAGCGTTGCTTCATGAGAGATCCTCCTTCTTGGCAAAAATGGTGAGGGGGTGATTTGGACACATCTTCAACGGTGATATGGTTGACTCGGTTCCTTCTCTACGGCGTTTTTCAGGCGTGGTTGCAGTCGACACATCCGGGGATTGGTCTTTGCATTTGATGAAAAGTGTTCGCAAAATCAATCTGTTGCCGAATGTAAGTCATTATGAAATAGTCTGAGGAAACCATGATTCGCCCTTCAACTCTCGGCATCAGCCTTCTGACGGTCGCCGTGGCGCAATTCGCCTATTCCCAAGATACAAAAAAAGATACTCTCGAATACAAATATCCGGAAGTTGTCGTCACTGCACCGAGAATGGTCCTTCCGTTGAAGGAAATCCCATTCGCCACAAGCATTGTCGGCGAGGACGTCGTCCGCAATTTGCCTCGTGCCATCGCCATGGATGAGGCCATGAAGCTTGTCCCCGGCGTCAAGGTCGACAACCAGGCCAACGGCAGTCGCGTACACCTTTCGATCCGCGGTCAGGGAATTCTCACAGAACGGGGCATCCGTGGGATAGGTATACTCCTCGATGGAATTCCGCTCAACGACCCCACCGGTTTCGCGCCCGATTTCTTCGATGTCGATTTCAGCACCATCGACAGAATTGAAGTCTTGAGGGGGCCCGCCGCTTCGTTGTATGGAGGGAGCGCATCGGGCGGAATCATCAACATCATTACCCAGCGTGCACCGAATGCCCCGCTTTCGGGAGATGCATCTGTGATGGGGGGATCGAACGGATTCTGGAAGGCATTCGGACAATTCGGGGGAAGCGCAAACGCGATCAACTATCTCGTCTCGTTCTCAAGATCGATGGGGGACGGCTACAGGGATCACACGCACTTTCAAATCAACAATGTCTATGGCAAAGTAACCTATACTCCTTCCGCCAGTCTGCAGTTGACACCGATTTTCTCCCGATCCGAATCGTATCATGAAAATCCGGAGGGGATCAATATGGATCAGTACAACGAGAATGCGAAACAGTCGAACCCGGATGCCATTCCTTACAACGAGTACCTTGCGACGAACCGGACATCGTACGGATTGACCGGAGTGTTGAGGTTCAATGACAGGAACGCTATCGATTTCAACGGCTATGTGAAGAATACACTTTTCACCGAGGCGAACAATGGAACCTTCAACCATCGGACCATTTCCACGCCGGGCGCTTCTCTCCAGTTCACTAATAGCGTCGGCGAAACGGACGACGTCCTCAGGAACAAGGTGAGCTTCGGTGCCGACTTCCGATGGCAGACGATTGACGAACACCGCGTCGACAATCTTTACTCTATAGAAGGGGATACCATCCGGTCGAAGGAACAAATTAAACAAAGCGGGACCGGACTGTTTCTCATCGAAAAACTTGACATCGGTCCGAAGTATGGACTCATGGCCTGCCTCCGATACGATGGCATCCACAATGAACTCACCGATCAATTGAAGGATCCGTATGACGTGTCCGGGAATGCGGACTTCTCAAAGACGACCTTCCGGTTCGGATTTACCTACACTCCATCGCCTGAGTATACGATGTTTGGTAGCTGGGGGCAGGGTTTCCTCCCGCCGGCGACTGAGGAGCTGGCTCAAAATCCCGACCACTTTGGAGGATTCAATACACACCTGACTTCTGCCACTTCAGAGGGATTCGAACTCGGAGTCCGGCATTCGTTGAGCAGTGTGTTCCACTATGAGCTTGCCTGTTTCTCTTTGACGACGCAGAATGATTTCGACCGGTACCGGATTACGGACCCGCTCCGGAACCAGGAGACGTTTTACCGGAATGCCGCTTCGAGCAAGAGGACCGGGGCAGAAGTCTATTTGGATTTCAGCCTCGAACGGGACTTGGAAATCCAGGCAGCGTATACTCTTTCTGCATTCCAGTACTCGAATTCGACGCCGATCCAGGTTGTTATGGATGATCCCACCGTCAAGAAGTTTGTGCTCGATGGCAACTGGCTGCCCAACGCTCCAAAGCACCAGATGTATGTTGATCTTCAGTATATGCTTTCAACGAGGCTGAGCATCGGCCTCAGCGTAGAGGCGCAAACCAAAACCTACATCGACGGAGCCGACGTTGAATCTGAAGCCGCGGCAGGGTACACCTTGATTCATGCACGGGCCCGGTACGGCTGGCAGGTTGCGGGTGTGGAGGGGGAGCTTGTTCTCCAACTGAGGAACATCTTCGATACGAAGTACGTCGCATTTACGGAACCGGACCCTGGCGGGAATGCTTATCAACCCGGTGCGGGCAGGGAGTTCTTTGGCGGGGTAAGGATTCGGCTGTAGGATTTCGAAAGCACCTTCAACATCCGTTATTCGATATTGATCATTGGACATTGAAGGTGACCGTCAACCTACCTGAGAATACAGTTTGAGGTGACGGTCACTTGTCCCACCCGCATCGTTGCCATTCGTTTGAACAAGCAGCTGCCTGTTTCCAACCGCCAGGGGTTTCGCCAGACAACTATCATCAAAAAAAAGCCGCCGACTCTCGCCGGCGGCTTCGCACCTGGTAAGACAATTGAGATCCTCAGCCCTTCTTCGCATCAAGTACTTCGCGGACAGCTCGTAGCATTTTGTCAAATTCGTATGGCTTCTGCAGAATATCCCTCGCACCGAGTTCGAAGATTGCCGACTTCTGAACCTGCTCGAGGTATCCGCTGGCAAGGATGAATCTGATTTCCGGATTCACCTGCTTCATTTTCCTCAAGACGTCATACCCCATGAGCCCCGGCAATCCCAGGTCACAGATCACGAGGTCGATGGCCTTGTGCTGTTCTTTGTAGATATTCACTGCCTCGAGGCCGTCGAGAGCAGTGAGAACGGTGTAACCCTTTGAGGTTAGGTCTGCTTTGGTGAGCTCGGAAATGAGGACCTCATCTTCGACGAAGAGAATCGTCTCTGATCCTCCGGCGATCTTGTCCGAATGCCCTCTTTTGAAATCAAGGATATCATGGGATTCTCGGTTCACGGGGAAGTAGAGTGACATGGTAGCGCCCTTCCCGGTCTCACTTTCCACATCAATGAATCCATCGTGACTCTCCATGATGCCAAACACCACCGCTAATCCGAGCCCAGTGCCTTTGCCGAATTCCTTTGTCGTGAAGAACGGTTCGAAGATTCTTCCGCGAGTCACCTCGTCCATCCCGATCCCCGTATCCGAGACGTCGACGGCGATGTATTCATTCGCTGTCGCCTTCGGCAATCGAAGACGTAACTTGTCTCCACGGGCGATTCTCGTACGCAGTTTCAGGATCCCTCCGTCCGGCATCGCATCGCGCGAGTTCAAGCAGAGGTTGAGGAGCACCTGGTGGATCTGTGTTGGATCAGCCTTCACTTCGGGAAGGTTTTTTTGGATCTCCAACACCACACTGATGGATTTTGAGAATGTCTCGCGAACGAGTTTGACAATGTCCTTCACCTGGTCGTTCACCGAAATTCTCTCGAACGTGATGTCGCTCTTTCGCGCAAAAGTAAGCAACTGGCTCACCACAGACGCACCGCGCTGAGTCGCTTTCGTGATGGCATCGATGCTGAGGCTCAGCGAGGCCGGGTCAACGTCCGTTCGATCGATTCTCGACGCGTACCCCAAAATGATTGCAAGGATGTTGTTGAAATCGTGCGCAATCCCGCCGGCGAGCGTGCCAAGGCTCTCGAGTTTCTGGGATTCCCTGAGCTTATCTTCGAGTTTCTTCCGTTCGGTGATATCCGTGTACATCCCATAGACGCCGACGAGGCTGTTCTCGATGACGATCGGGTATCCTGTGATCCCGACTTCCATCAACGAGCCGTCCTTCCGTCTTCGCTTGGTCTCTTTCTGGATCGCCCGACCTTCAAGGCATGAGGCCGACAGCTTCTTTGCATCGTCGACCAGTTCCTCCGGGACAATCAGATCGTTCGTGCTTCGCCCCATCACTTCGTCCTGCGAAAACTGGAACATCTGCAGAAACGCCGAGTTGGCATTGAGAATCGTGTCCTTCTCATCGAGGATGACGATGCCCGCCGGGGAATTCTCGAACAATTGGCGGAAGTACGATTGCTGCTGAAGCAAGGCTTCCTGGCTTCTCTTTCGTTCGGCGACCTCCGCCTGCAGAACTTCGTTTGTTTCGCGGAGTTGTGATGTTCGTTCTCTTACTCGCATCTCGAGATCGTGATGCGCCTGGAGAAGGGCCTTTTCGGCCTCCCTGCGGGCTGAGATGTTTCGCCCGACTGCGACAAATCCCGTGATCTCGTCGTTCTCAACGACCGGGGTGAGCGAGAATGCCATCGCCGCTTTGCGTCCGTCTTTACAGGTGACGTCGGTATCGAAGTAACTCTCCGTCACCTTTCCGTGGAACGCGTAGTCGACGTAGGCGTCCATGAGATCTTTTTCCTCGATGAATCTCTGAAAGGATTCTCCGATGAGCTCTTTTTCCGTGTATCCCAGTTGATCCTTCAGTGATCCCCGGACAAGCTCGATGCGCAGCGAGTCATCCATCTTGAGAAGGATGTCGTTCATCACCTTCAAAATCGTCTTGAGCGCCTCGTAGGGAGTGTTGACCATGACGCGGTATCGGAAGACGAGGTAGATGGCAAACGTCAGGGCGAGGGTGGAGGTGATAAAATATGTTTCGACGCTCAGGTGGAGTGCTGTGAAAAACGTCGATTCGGTGAAGGGGCCCGGAAGGAACAGGATGAGAACGGAAAGGCCGACGAGCAACACGCCCGATCTTGGCTTCCGGTCTTCAAACCCCTGCGAGATCGTGTTGAGAAGAGCGATCCCCATCCCAAAGTAGATCGACATCCAGGTCACATAAAAGACATAGCCGCTGGCGGTGACACCCCGCTCGATGGAAATCGGATTCGGGATGTATCCGAGAAGGACTAAGGTGTAACAGAAGAGACCCGTTCCATAAATGGCGAGCACGGTCGACTTGGAATCCACAATGTCGTGCCGCCCGATCAGCATCATCGCAAAATGAAGGAAGAAAAAGGGAGTAAGCGACGTCAGAAAAACGCTGATGGGGCCAAGGATGTGCTCGTATATGGAGCCGAGCCTCGCGTCAAGAAGATATCCAACGACCCCGAGGACAAGCATGCCGAGTACGCAGAATGCGTACAGCTTGGCGAGAGGCGTTTTGTGAAACCTCGAGACAATGATCAGCGCGAGGATAGGATTGACAACAAAGTATGCGATCGATACATAGTGAAACAGCATGAGGAATCCTCTATCGATAACGCTCAGTGTTTGGAGGACTTCCGAATCGACCTATCATGTGAAGCAAAGATCTTTTTGCATTGGGCCTCGGGAGGAGGACCCAACGGATATGCAAAGGAAGGAAATTCTTTCTCGTCGCGCTCCTGGCTTCTTTTTCTCTTCCCGGCGTTGGTCGGGACGGGAAATGATCGATACCGACGTCTTGCCATCGACGGTCTTCAGGAGTAATGCCCCAAAGCTACGGTAGAAGAAAGAGAAACGCAAGAGAGGCACCGGAGAGGAATCGTTTCTCCTGTTGTGCAATTCCATTGATTCTCGCCCCTCCGTTTGCTAATTTGACAATCCGGTTGGGATGGCGGTATGCCCCGAGACTCCCCGGCAACTCGGTTGAGAACTCAGCGTAGGGTTGCTCAGAATGACAGGGACTTTGTTTATCAACGAATAACGCAGATATGCCGCACCCAAATCTGAGATCGCTCTTCCTTTTTAGCCTCCTGCTTATCGTATCACAGGCTTTTTCCCAGACGATCTATCTCAGCGCCACCCATGAGGTCTATCCATTTCTCAAGAGGATGGAGGCCCGAGGATTGCTGCCCGAATACCGGGACGCGGCAAAACCGCTCTCGAGGATTGTCCTCGCAAAGCACCTCAAGACTCTGGAAGGAGCGACCGAGCGAATGACCGGGGTTGAGAGGGATGAATACGAGTTTCTCAAAGGCGAGTTCAACTACGAGCTTGCCACGCTGGCAGGTGACCTCGAGCCAAGTGAGATACGGTGGCATGTCATCTCAGAGAGCTTTCCCGGCGGAATTATAAATCTTGAGCCGAATTTCCGTATCGATGAAACCGGCATAGGAAAAGAAAACGTCCGGGTCAGAGATCAGGGAATCAAGTTCTACGGCTACGTCTTCGATGACGTCGGCTACTACTTCAATTTTGTCGATAGCCGGGAAGCGGGGAATGCCATCAATTTCACAAAGGCACTGACTCCCGATCCCGGCGTGGTTCCCACCAAGCGAACCGACAACTCCCTGGAATACAACGCCACTGAGGTGCAGCTCAATTTCCGCGTTGGCGCGTTCAATTTTTCTCTCGAGAAGATGCAGAATATATGGGGACTGGAGCGGAACGGGAACCTGACTTTCTCCAACAAGGCACCGTCGTACCCGCAGGTCAAGCTCCGTGTTCCCGTCACCGATTGGATGGATTTCATCTATCTGCATGCCGAGTTGAACTCGAACGTTATCGACTCGTCCCGTTCATACCTCGCAAACTCATCGGCCCTCGAACCGATCTTCCGTGAGGTGGACAGAGTTAAGTACATGGCGGCTCATATGGTGGAGTTTACTCCGACCCGTGGAGTGGATATTTCCCTGGGGGAATCCGTCGTTTACAGCGACCGCGGGCCTCTTTTGATTTACCTGATTCCCATCATGTTCTTCAAGTCTGCTGAGCATTACAACGGAGACAAGGACAATGTCCAGTGGTTTGGCAATCTCGATCTGAATCTTGTTCGAAATGTGAATGTGTACGGGTCGCTCTTTATCGATGATCTGTCGCTTGACAATATCCTCACCGGACAAGAGCACCCGAACTACTTCGGATATACGTTTGGATTTCAGACCTACGACGTCCTGTTGAAAAACGTCGAGCTCATAGCTGAGTACACCAGAATCAACCCTTGGGTCTACACACACCAGTATCCTGCGACGGAGTATACGAACGACGGGTACATCATGGGGAGCTGGATGGGGCAGAACTCGGAAAACATCTACTTGGATCTCAGCTACAAGCCGTTTCGATCAGTCCAATTTGGCGGTACGATGCAGGTGTTCCGCAAGGGGGGGCAGAAGGATATCTACTACCAGTACCATTATCCGCCGGGACAGCCGTTCTTGTACGGCCCTCTTCACGAGGAACGTTCCTTCGGATTCCATGCACGCTATCAGTTCGTAAGAGATGGATTCATCGACGCCCGGGTGACATCGAGAACAACGAGCGATGAAACGCTCCAACTGAACAATGACCGGAAACTCGAGTTCTCGGTGAGTGCGCGATACGGGCTGTGGTAAGGAACCCAAACTCATCGTTCGACATTCGACGTTCGGCATTGGATTTTGTACCGGCTGCAACGGTTCTCGCAGGCAATTGTCCAACATCGAAGTCTGAATTCTGAATTTCCAAGTTTATTGACAACGCATGCCACTTCGCACTATCGTAAAATACTGGCTTCCTGTTCTTCTTTGGATGGGATTTGTCTTCTGGATGTCGACGGGGATGTTCTCGGCGCAAAACACTTTCGACTTTTTTCTCCGTCTCCTGCGTTCA
>Ga0182021_10004405_pt1 | contig 16579 bp, 17 predicted proteins | sample 612E3MmetaG_FD_120493 | JGI IMG/M metagenome (GOLD analysis project Ga0182021, IMG submission 120493) | Permafrost microbial communities from Stordalen Mire, Sweden - 612E3M metaG (Illumina Assembly) | ecosystem: Environmental > Terrestrial > Soil > Wetlands > Permafrost | place: Sweden...
ATACTGCCTCCAATGGAAAGATTCTGCGAAGGAATATCATACAGGAACCCAAGGTCGACTGCAAGCGCGGTGGAACTGTATTCAGCGATAGAGGAATAAATATATTTTGCATTCACGCCTACAAGAATGTCATCATCATAGTGTGCAGCTATTCCGGCCACAAGGGCCACATCGGCAGCATTAAAGGTTCCCAGCACATTCAATAATTCATCGGTTCTGTTGAATGAGCCATAGTTCATATAAATAATGCCTGCGCCGACATTTCCAATTCCATTTATATACTGTCCATAACTCAATGTTCCGGCGTTGACATCCATGAGATGGTTCACATAACTAACAGAAACTTGCGGTGAAGTTAATGTTCCAATAGCTGCAGGATTATAGAATAGAACATTGGGATCATCCTTCATTGACACGAAACTGCCATTCAATGCGGCGGCGCGTGCACTCACATCTGAACGAAGGAAATTGTATGTGCCTTGCTGGGCAATGAGTGGCGCCACGGCACATCCTGTCATTATCAGTAGAGAGAGTATTCGTTTCATTGCTAGAATCTACCGAATAAGAGGTTGAGATTCAAGAATTCATTGAAGAAGTAACAGAATGTACTGATTTTCATTTAGATAGATTTGCGGCAAGGATAATAGACTTTACCTATGATATCTGGTTAATAAATAAAAATGTGCACGATGGAAATAATCCTCCATGACGTCTCTTGTGCTGAGATTTGGTAAAATTCTCTTTGCAAATCAATCCATTTTTTCTTATTTTGTTCATAGTTCATAATATAAAATCTTGAGGATAGTGATGAAAGACGGAATTCACCCAACATATAAAAAGGCAGTAGTTACCTGCGTCTGCGGAAACGTGTTCGAAACCCGTTCTACAATAGGCAACCTCCATATTGAAATTTGTGCTAATTGCCACCCATTCTATACTGGCAAGCAGAAACTGCTTGATTCAGCAGGCCGTATAGAGAAGTTCAAAAAGAAGTATGCTGCGAAGAAAGAAGAGCCAACGGCGGCAACTGCTGGGGTATAATAACGGCGTTTAAAATTCCGAAAGGCGGGATGTGTTGTGAAAAATGCATTCCGCTTTTTTTGTTGTAGGCAGTGGGAATGTTCAAAACATGGAACCTTCCCATGCCACCCATTCAAAAATAGGAGATGACCGATGGCACCGCACATCTGTATTTTCGAAGACGAGCATTTTGCACAATTCTTACCGTTAGTTTATTTACGGCCTGTCTATGCTTTACGCTGTGGAATATTCTCATTGAAAGAGAAAATTCAACGGGCATATCCTCGAGCAAATATTTCTATCCAGTGCAGAAAATCTCTCGCTCTGTGTATCAAGTCCCGCAAACCGCAGTACTCCGTAAATGAAATTCCCGCTTCAGAATGTCTCTTCATCAATGGCCGCGTGCTCGCAGATCAAACACTTGCTAAGAAGATTCCATTAACGGCGAAACAAGATGTCGTCTATATCTCGAACGATCAGTTGATTGCCGCGTTTGTCGGTGGTAAAAATCTTGAACGAATAAAGAATCATCTTTCATCTCAATTATCGCTCGCAAACTTTGAAGGATTGCCTAAAATTGAAATCGACGTAGAGGTTGTCACATATCCATGGAATTTGATCCAAAAGAATGGAGAACAGATCATTAAAGATTTTGAATCCATTGCTAAAAAGGCGGGGAAGAGGCAATCGCACATTCGTGGAAAAGTATACTCTGGAGTGCATTTGTTAGGGAAGCACAACATCATCATCGAACATGGTGCTGTCATAAAACCGGGTTCCGTGCTCGATGCAAAAGGCGGTCCAATCTATATTGGAAAGAATGTAAAAATATTCCCTCAATCCACTATTATTGGACCTGCATGTATTTTGGATGGTTCAGCAATCAAAGTCGGTGCACAGATTTATGAAAATACAACAATCGGGCCTGTGTGTAAAGTTGGCGGTGAAGTAGAAGGATCCATTATTCACAGCTATTCTAATAAACAACATGCCGGATTTCTTGGACATTCCTATCTTGGCTCATGGGTGAACTTAGGTGCCGGCACCAATAACAGTGACCTGAAGAATAACTACAGCAAGGTCAAAGTGCAAATAGGAACTGAACAGATTGATACGGGTTCGATGTTTGCCGGTTTGACCATGGGTGATCACTCAAAAAGTGCTATTGGAACAACCTTGAACACTGGAACCGTTGTCGGTGTGTGTTGTAATATTTTTGGATACGGTTTTCCTCCGAAATATATTCCATCTTTTACGTGGTGCGGTCCGCAAAAACCTTTTGCTGTCTATGATATTGAAAAAGCCGTCAGCGTAGCGCGGGTAGTAATGGCTAGACGGAATATTGAATTGATCAAGGTCGAAGCAGACCTCCTCCGTGAGGTTTATAATTCAACCGTCGAGGAACGGAACCAAAATGGAATAACAGATTGATGAAAGAGAATTGAATGCAAGAAAACATTGATCAACAGGATCAAGCTGAAACTCAACCTCAACAAACGAGCGTCTATGCCGGTCCGCGAGGAACAGCAGTAAAAATTCTTAACCGCATTGAACGTTCAGATGCGTATCTTGATAAATTATTAGATGCCGAATTACGCTCGGACGATATGAACGAGCTCGATAAGGGGTTAATGAATGAGATCGTGACCGGTGTGATTCGCTGGAAAATGAAACTCGATTGGGTCTTAACAGGTTTTTTCCATGGCAACTTCACGAAGGCAGAGACAAATATTAAGAATGCACTTCGCGTCGCATTGTATCAAATTCAGTTTCTTGATCGGGTGCCGCATTCTGCCGCAGTGAACGAAGCGGTAGAATTTACGAAACATTTGCGGGGTCAAAAAGCAGCTGATCTGGTCAATGCTATTTTACGCAATATCATCCGTAATATTGAAAATATTCGTTATCCGGACCCGGAAGAAGATAAAATTCGAAATCTTGCAGTCATCGAATCGCACCCGGTGTGGATGACGAAACGCTGGGTGGAGCGCTATGGGTATGCCGATGCAAAGCGGATGATGGAAGCAAACAATGCTATTCCTGATCTGGCGTTGCGTGTGAATCGCTTAAAGGTTGATTTCAATTATTTCCTTTCGTTGTTAGAAAAAAGTCAGCTTCAATATACACCTTCGCAATATCTTGATTATTTCTTAAGAGTACAACATATGGCGGGCATCGGCAGTTCGGAACTCTTCCAGCAGGGATATTTTTCTATACAGGATGAAAGTGCTGGCATGCCGGTGCTATTACTGGATCCAAAACCGGGAGAACGGGTGATCGATCTTTGTTCAGCGCCGGGGGGAAAAACGACCTTCATTGGGGAATTGATGAAAAACTCCGGCGAAATTATTGCTGTCGATCGTTATGAAACTCGTCTCCACTTAGTCAAGAATGCTTGCCAGCGGCTTGGTATCACGAATGTGCATTTGATAGCTGATGATGGCGCAACAATTGAAATTCCTCCGGCCGATAAAGTACTCGTGGACGCACCTTGTTCTGGACTCGGTGTGCTTTCGAAGAAACCGGATGCAAAGTGGCAGCGGGACGCAGATGATATTCCAAAACTTGTAAACTTGCAAAAATCACTTATGGAAAACGCAGCGAAACTTGTAAAATCCGGCGGTGTCCTCGTTTACAGTACTTGCACAATTGAACCGGATGAAAACATCGACCTCATCAAGGAATTTCTTGTGCAACATCTTGAATTCTCCATCGAATCTGGAAGTAACATTATTCATCAGGATCTTATCGGAAATCAGGGACAAGTAGAAACCTTCCGGCATAAGCATGGCATGGATGGGTCATTCTCTGTCCGGCTTAGAAAGAAATAATGAGAAGTTGTTTTAAAAATTCAGTTGTCAATCAAACGAACAAACAGTAAAAACCAACCGATTATGAATCTCAACGAACTGCTTGCTGCCGAATTGAAACGGCTCGAAGAATCTCAAACCATAAAATATGAAACCGCACTCCAATCTGCTCAAAATGGGGTCGTGAAGGTGCGGGGCAAGCAAGTTGTCATGCTTGCATCCAACAATTATCTGGGAATGTCGAATCATCCTGCTGTGTGCAAAGCCGCAATCGAGGGCATCAAAAAATATGGATATGGGCTTGCCTCGGTGCGTTTTCTCACAGGCACACAAACAATTCATCTTGAATTAGAAAAAATAATATCCAAATTTCTGAAAACAGAAGATACGATTCTTTTTTCTTCGTCGTTTGCGGCGAACGTAGCATTCTTCTCTGCACTGACAAACGAGAGGCTCGGATACGAAAACTACAAAGACGTTATCTACAGTGATCGCTTGAATCATGCCAGCATTATTGACGGACAGCGTTTATGCCGTGCAGAGACGACAGACCGCAAAATTTATAATCACGCAGATACCGCCGATCTCGAGCGGCAAATGGAAGAAGATAAAAACAAAGAGTACCGAATACGGATGATCGCCTCAGATGGTGTGTTCAGCATGGAAGGTGATGTCGCACCGCTGTCAAAAATTTTTGAACTTGCAAAAAAATACGGTGCCGTCGTTTTTGTGGATGATGCACATGGTATCGGTGTATGCGGCAAGACCGGGAGAGGAACAGCAGAACAATTTAACCTAGTCGGTAAAATTGATGTCACGGTCGGTACTCTCGGTAAAGCGGTTGGCGGTGCAGCGGGCGGTTTCATCAGCGGCTCGAAAGAAATGATCGGGTATATGCGTCAAAAAGGACGGCCGTATATATTTTCGAATTCGCTTCCGCCTGCCGTTGTGTGCGGATCGATGGCGGCATTTCACTTATTGATGAAAGACAAATCAATCATCAGGCAGCTTCAAGAGAATACCAGATACTTCAGAAAAGAAATTAAGAAGATCGGCTTCAGAATTATCGAAGGCATGCACCCCATTGTTCCGATCATGCTCGGCGAAGCGTCTCTTGCGCAGGAAATGAGCAGTCAACTGCTAAAAGCCGGAGTGTATATCAAAGGATTATGGTATCCAGTTGTTCCGAAAGGTGAAGCGCGATTGCGTGCACAGATGTCGGCGGCGCTCACGAAAAAAGATATTGATCGCGCTCTTGGTGCATTCGAAAAAGTCGGAAAGAGAATGAAACTCATTTGATAATGAAATTGATTTATCCCACAATCACCGACCGATAAATTACAAATGGCTGCTCCACCCAAAAACCGACTTGCATTCATCGACCTTCTGCGGGGATGGGCGCTGATTGTAATGATTGAAGTTCATGTGTTCAATGCATTTATTTATCCCTTTATAAAAACGACCCCTTGGTTTCATGTTCTAAATTTCATCAACGGGTTAGTTGCGCCAAGTTTTACATTTATTTCTGGTTTTGTGTTCTTGTTTGCAAGTCAGAGGAAGCTGGAATCATTCCGGACATATGGATCTGCATTCTGGAAACAGCTTGGACGCATCGGCTTGATATGGGGCATTGGATATTTTCTGCATCTGCCATTTTTTTCATTCCGTCGAATGATCACTGATACAACACAAGAGGGATGGCTGAGTTTCTATCAGTCTGATATTCTTCATTGCATTGCATTTGGATTACTCGTGCTCTTCATATCGAGATTATTGATAAAGAATAGCAAGGCATATCGAGTATTTTTACTAACAAGCGGATTGCTCGTGGTCTTTACGACAATCTTCGTTTTGAACACTGATTTCTTGTATTGGATTCCTGCACCAATCTCAGCTTACATAAACAGCCAGCATTATTCACTCTTCCCGCTCTTCCCGTGGCTGTCATTTATGCTCTTTGGAGGGTACTTCGCCTCCGGGTATATTGATGCCCGCGAACAAAAAAAAGAAAAAGAGTTCATCTTGCGTTTTGCACTTGGTGGAGCTCTTCTGTTTGTTGCTTGTATGATTGGATTGAAATTGCAAGCCAGCTTGAATATTATTCCATTAGATATCAGGGCAAATCCACTGTTCTTTTTCGAACGGCTCGGAATTGTGATGCTGCTGCTTACCGTCTGCTGGTTATATGCAGACTATCGCAAGACCGAGAAGTCGTTTGTGTTAGATGTTGGCAGGGAATCATTAATGGTGTACACGGCGCACTTACTCGTCATTTATGGGCGGTTTTGGAATGAACGGAGTCCGGCATATTATTTTGGAGGCACTTTTAGTTTAACAGAATGTATTATAAGCACGCTTATTCTCATCAGTTTAATGATCGGAGCGGCAATTGTATGGGGATGGCTGAAACGAAACCATCTGCCGCTTGCACGTATGATGTTCTTTATGATGATGGGAACTGTGATACTGGTTTTTTTAACAAGGTATGCCTGAAAAAATAAATTACTAAGTTTATAAGTGATGAAAGAGGACAAGGCATTATGGAAGTTGCATCATTCATTATATCGTTCTTAGCTTTAATCTTTATCGTCGTTCTTTTGCTGCGGCAATCATCACGAAAGGGAGAAAATTCATCGGAGACGACACTGCTTTTTCAGCAGCAGGTTGATGCGTTGCGCAGCGAAGTAAGCCTGAACCTCAAGAATACTTCAGATACACTGGTTACAACGCTGAAGAATACGACAGACGTTGTTTTTAAAAGTCTGCAGGCAACAACAGAAACTGTGAATCAGCAATTGACGACTGTCACTTCGCAATTGAGCAGTGTTACATCGCAGTTGCAAAATAATACCGGACAAATGGGCTCGCGTTTAGATAATGCTGCGAAAGTCATTCAGGATGTGCAGAATAAACTTGGCGAGCTTGGTCAGGCCACGCAAGAAATTAAAGAGTTAGGCCAAAGTGTTTCCAAATTGGAAGAAATGCTGAAAGCGCCGAAACTGCGCGGCGGTCTTGGTGAATTATTGCTGGAAGACCTGCTCAAACAAGTCCTTCCCGCTAATGCATATGATATTCAATATACATTCCGCAACGGCCAGACGGTTGATGCGATCATTAACACAGCAGGCGGCAAAGTACCGGTGGATTCTAAATTCCCTCTTGAAAATTTCCGCAAAATGCTCGATGCCAAAACTGAGCAAGAAAAGAAAACCGCTGCCCGTCTTTTCAAATCGGATGTGAAGAAACATATTGACGCTATCTCGGAGAAATATATTTTGCCCGATGAGGGAACATTCGACTTTGCGCTCATGTATATTCCGGCAGAGAATATTTATTATGAGACCATCATCAAAGAAGAATCGTACGCGGAAGAAGATGGACTCTATGCGTATGCAACGAAGCGGCGGGTTGTGCCGGTGTCACCGAATAGTTTTTATGCGCATCTGCGGGTTATTGCACTCGGGCTGAAAGGCTTGCAGATTGAACGAAGTGCAAAAGAAATTTTCCAAAATCTTGAATTACTCAGTACGGAATTGCGAAAATTCAATGATGTGTTTGAGACACTCGGTACGCAGCTCAACAATGCAAAGAATAACTATGACAAAGCTGACAAACAATTGGCTGGCCTTACTGAGAAGTTTAAATCGGTGCAATCAATTCCTGATGCAAAAGCGCAAAACCAGTTAGACGCGTTCCCGAAGTAATATTCCCTAACATATAAACATGGTAAGGAGTGTTTTATGATCTTCAAAGATTTAGGCGAATGATGCAAAATGAAATGTACCAACATCTGGCTCGAAAGTTAGACGAACTTCCCAATCGATTCCCCAGAACACAAAGCGGTGTTGAATATCAAATGCTGGCTAAGATTTTTGCACCGGAAGAAGCAGTGCTGGCGTGTGCGATGGATCTGGAACCTGCGTCTGTAGTAGTTATTGCCGATAGGGCTGGAAGTGATCCCAAAGGGTCGCGCGATACGTTGAAGCGTATGGTTGCAAAGGGACTGATCGATCTGCGAAAAGGAGATGGAGAATTTACGTATGCCCTGCGTCCGTTCGTTGTAGGTTTTTATGAAGGACAATTGCCGCGCATGGATAAAGAAATGGCAGAGTTGTTTGAACAGTATTACCGCGAGACGCAAGGAGGCGTGCTGCGTCCAAAACCGGCGCTCCATCGTGTTATACCAGTTGACAGAGCAATTCCACTGAAAGTGAATATCGACCCATACGAACAAGCATCTGCAATGTTGGATAAAGCGCAATCGTGGGGAGTGCGGGATTGTATTTGTCGTAAGCAGCAGCATCTGATAGGAAAGGGCTGCCATCATGCATTAGAAACCTGTTTAGTCTTTTCATCAATAAAGAATGCCTTCGGCCGAAGTACAGTAGATCGGACACTCACCAAAGAAGAAGCATTCCAAATCCTGCGGGAGACTGAAGAGGCAGGACTTGTGCACTCGTCCGGCAATTATCGGGATGGAATAGAATATATCTGCAATTGCTGTACGTGCTGCTGCGGAATTATGAGGGGCATTGCCGATTATGGAATTCTCAGCGCTGTTGCGCATTCGGATTTTCAAATTGCACTTGAGGAAGAGAAATGTTCCCTGTGCGGCGCGTGCATCGACCGATGCCAGTTCAAGACGCTGTCGATTCCTGATACAATGCTTAATGTGGATTTAAAGCATTGTGTCGGATGCGGATTGTGTGTTCTCGTTTGTCCAACTGAAGCGCTTCATTTAGAACAACGGGAACAAAATCAAATTTCTATTCCACCATCCGACATTAAAGAATGGCGGGCGCAGCGTAATCTCGGAGAACCTTGTCAAAGTTAACTAAGATTAAACTCAAGAGAACTTTGACAAGGTTACTCAAACATGAAATACAATAATCATTCATACTACCATATCTACAATCGGGGAGCACATCGGGAAAAGATATTCTATGAAGACGAGAATTATCGTTATCTTGAATCACTCATAGTGAAATATTCACAACATTCTCATGTAACTATCGCTGCTTATTGTCTGATGCCAAACCATTATCATATCATCGCCAAGCAGCAGCCTTCAGGTTCTTTATCATCATTTTTGAAGAATATCTTTAGTGCGTATGCATAAGCGATGAACAAACGATATGGAACTAGTGGAACTTTATTTCAAGGTCAAGCAAAAAATAAAGAGATTACAACCGATGAATATTGTCTGCAAGTAATTCGATATGTTCATCTTAATCCTGTAACTGCAAAACTTGTAGCGTCTGCGGATAAATGGAAATATTCTAACCACCAAGAATGGATAGGAAGTAGAGATAATGATTTGATGGACAAAGAATTACGCATTACTTATTTTGCATATGCAAAAGAATATCAGCAATTTGTGGAAGAATACAAAATGGAACAACAAAAAATAAACTAGAGAAATTCCTGTTTAATGAAAAATAACCTAACAGAACCTTAACCTTGTCAATGGTTAGAACTTGATAAGGTTTCTAAAATATAAGCGGGCATGAGAACATGAAAAAACTTCGTTGGGGCATTTTAGGTACAGCAGACATCGCACGACAGAATTGGAGGGCAATGTATGACAGCGGTAATTCAATTGTGGCGGCAGTTGCGAGCCGTACTATTGAACGGAGTGAACAATTTATAAAAAAGTGCCAGGCCGAAAATGCATTTGATGTGCAGCCGAAGGCGTATGGCAATTATCAGCAGCTGATAAATGCACCGGATATCGATGCTGTATATATTCCGCTGCCGACAGGATTGCGTAAGGAGTGGATTTTACAAACAGCCAGAGCAGGCAAACATATCCTCATCGAAAAGCCATGCGGAGTATGCTTGGCCGATGTTCAAGAGATGGTAGATGCCTGCAGGCAAAATAAAGTGCAGTTTATGGATGGTGTGATGTTTATGCACAATCCTCGACTGCAACGCATCCGCGAAGTGCTGAATGACGGCCAGAGTATCGGTCAGATCAAGCGAATCTCTTCCATGTTTAGTTTCAATGCATCTGAAGAGTATCAACAAACAAATATTCGGCTGCATAGCGAACTTGAACCGACTGGTTGTTTAGGCGATCTTGGCTGGTATAATATTCGCTTCTCGCTGTGGACAATGAACTGGCAGTTACCGCATGCAGTGAGCGGGAGAATTCTATCCCAGCGAAGCAGTAACACGAGTCCTGCGCCGACACCAACTGATTTTTCTGGAGAGCTTATTTTTAATGATGATACATCTGCAGGTTTCCATTGTTCATTCTTAACGGCATTTCAGCAGTGGGGGATTGTGAGCGGAACGAAAGGGAATTTGTATATCCCTGATTATGTACATCCAGTAAACATTCATGAGCCATCATTTGATGTCAATAATACTCAGATTCGAGTCAAATGCTGCAATTGCACAGACGCTCATACGAATAGCAGAGCTCAAGCTCAGGATACTAATATGATTCGTAATTTTGCCGACCAGATCCATTCTGGCACGCTGAACGACGAATGGCCTATGATGTCTTTAAAAACACAACAGGTGATGGATGCATGTTTTGAATCTGCGAAGAATGATGGCAAATTAACTTTGGTTAAATGAAACACTGAAACGGAGATTTACATGATTACACAGCTTGCTCATATCAATTTATTTTCCGATAGACATGAAGAAATGGTTGATTTCTATACCCACAAACTCGGATTAAAAATAGCATTCACGCTTGATAACAACGAAGGTGTGCCATTTGGATGGTACGTTGAATGTGGCAAGATGACGTTTATAGAAATTTTTAATCAAGCAGGTGCAGTCCGGCAATGGGGCGGCCATGTGGAAGCTTTACAGCATGGAACCAGGTACCGGCACTTATGTTTTGAGGTGGAGGATTTAGAAATATACAGAGATCTCCTTATCGGAAAAGGTGTTTCTATTGGGCCAATTACGGTTGGAATGGATAATTCGAAACAGGCCTGGATCAAAGACCCGGATGGCAATGACATCGAATTGATGGAATATACACCGACGAGTTTTCAGAAACGTAAACCATAAGAGTAAAGACGTCTCTTGAAAAACATTACCATTGTTGCCCTCTTGTTGATCGTGAGTGTTAAAAGTTATTCACAAACATCCGATGTGATTGTTTCTGATAGACCTGGACAGACAAATCCGCCCACTGTTGTTCCTGTTGGTATTTTTCAACTTGAGACAGGGTTCTCACGGGAGTCAAGCAAGACCGGTGATATTCTCACGACAAACTTTCTTTACAACACTTCTTTGATCAGGATAGGATTAATAGAGAACTGTGAATTGCGATTAAACTTTGAATACGCAGGAACGAGGATCGATAGTGTTGCTCAATCATCAACCGTCAAGGGGTTTAATCCAATTTCGGTTGGATCAAAGCTCGCAGTTTGTCCTGAGAAAGGAATGATACCACAGACTTCCTTCAATATTTCTCTGGCAATGCCATATTTCGGTAAGCAGGAATTCAGGCCGCCATATCTTGCACCGTCGTTCTTCCTCCTTATGCAAAATACACTGAGTGACAGGTATTCACTTGGGTACAATCTTGGACTTCAATGGGATGGAAGTCAACCGAATGCGACAGCAGTGTACAGCATTTCTTTATCGATAACTGTGCTGGAAAATGTAAGTATATTTGGAGAATGCTATGGATTCTCGACGGAGAAGTCGGCAACTGATTATCACAGTGATTTTGGCTGTGCGTATTTGATAAATAATAATCTTCAATTGGATATATCAGGCGGCATCGCCCTGAACGCGACTATCCCTGATTCATTCATAGGATGTGGCCTTGCATGGAGAATAGGGAAGTAAGAGTTTATTCAAGCTGCAAGAGAATTGGACGTGAATAAACATCGAATCTGGAATTCAATGAGGAAACCAACGTGAAAGATAATTTCGAAATTACGAAAGTGGAGAAGGAAATAAGAAAACGAAAATATACGGAGTGTCCAAATTGCGGCGCACGGCTTGAGACCTCGGACACGTATTGTTCGCAGTGCGGTCAGGCGAATCACGATCTCAATATCCCTCTGCGGCACTTGCTGGAAGAGACGTTAGAAGGTATTTTACATTTCGATATAAAATCCATTCGGACAATACAGGCACTTACCTTCAAACCGGGATTTGTAACTTCGGAATTCATCAATGGAAAACGTGCACGATACGTTCCTCCCATCAGGCTTTACATCTTTATCAGTTTCCTTTTTTTTCTTCTTTTATCTTTGTCATCTGGAAGGCATGAATCGGTCTCTTCGGCGGATTCGACCACCACTACAATCACATACCATGAAATAAATTCCCAGGAATTGCGGGGGCTTCAGCAAGCACAATTAGATTCTCTCATGCAATCCCGCGGCGTCGCTCTGACAATACTGAACAGGTACATTGTGCGGCAAATGTCACGCATTGGCACCGAGGGACAGGAGGGATTCAATCACCTCCTGATGAAGGGATTTTCATACATGATGTTTGCCTTGATGCCATTATTTGCCCTCTTCGTTTTTCTCCTAAACCGGAAACAGGCACAGTACTACATCGGTACACTTGTTTTCTCAATTCATTATCATAGTTTTGTGTTCCTGCTTCTTACCGTATCCTTAGTAGTGGACTGGCTTACTGGTGCATCGCTGATATGGGCTATTACCATCATTATCTGTCCGGTCTATTTGTATCTGGCGTTGAGGTACATGTATCAAGGATCCCGGATGAAAATGATAGGAAAAACACTGCTTGTCGGTATGCTTCATTTTGCTTCGATGGCTCTACTATTTTTTGTGACAGCAATTATAAGCATACTGATATTTTAAACGAACGTCTAAGTCGATTGCATCATTCCCTCCGGCGTGCCCGGGTTTGCATGCTGAACATTCGGCAAGCTGGTAAAGCAGTGTGAGACGAATGCGGGAATCTCTTTATGGGAAGAGTTTATAAAAATACATGAGCGTCTTGCTTTTCCTTTAGAGTTTTGAGATATTCACAACGAGTGTACATATCCAACAAGTTCATCACACCACAAAAGGAAGAATGTTATGACACACAGCGCGCATAAAGAAACCAAATTGCATTGGAAATGGGTCATCTTATCGGTTGTTGCCGGACTTATTATTGTCGGTGCATCATATTTCATTGTGGCGCCAATGTTCCACAGCGGTGAAGTTCAAGTTTTGATTATGCTTGGAGGATGTATCATAACAGGTGCTGTTATTGGATATTTTTCGCCGGGCATTACAATTAATGAAGCATCTATTGGTGGAGCGTTAGTGATGCTGATTATGTTTCTTCTGCGTGTAATGACAAATGCAGAAATTCATTTCTCGGCGTCGATGGATATACTTCTTTTATTCCTCGGCGTTGGATTTTCATGGCTCGGCGGTTGGGCGGGGGAAAAATTGCAGGGAGATGAATCATCGGCCGAAGAAAAACTTGCAAAGAAATTTATCTGGAAGTGGGTGCTTGTCGGTGCAATTATTGCTTTTGCACTCAATGTATTATTCGTTTTTATCCTTTCGACTCTTTTTCCACCTCATATTTATAAATTATCTACTGCGGGATTCATTATAAGCTTTGTTATAATGGGATTTGTTGTTGGATTTAAATCGCCAGGTATAACTCTCAAAGAGCCTGCTCTTGCTGGAATATTGGCAGTCTTTCTCGATTGGATTTATCTGAGATTCGTTATTACATATCGTGTTCCTGGAAAATTTATCGTAATAGGATTGATCATGGGATTTCTGATCTCCCTTTTTGGTGCCTGGCTCGGTGAGTTATATCAAAAGCGTAGTGAGGTGAAGAAAATTGAAGTATAATTTGTTTGAATGATTTCGAAGAAGCCTCTTCAGCACAACTGGAGAGGCTTTTTTCGTTTGGCACGAACGGTGGAAACAAAGAGCACTTTTCTGTATATTTTATTGAGAATATTTGTTCACGACTTAGGTGACTACAGTGAAAAGTAATTTAAAGAGAATCGGAATACTTACCGGCGGAGGTGATTGCCCCGGTTTGAATGCGGTTATTCGGAGTATTGCCAAACCTGCAATGACGCAGTTTAATTCAACAGTGATTGGAATTTTAGACGGCTTCGAAGGTCTTGTAGAAGGACGGATGCGTGAACTAACTCCAAAGGATGTCGGCGGCATCGTCAATATGGGCGGAACAATTCTCGGTACGTCCAATAAAGGAAATCCATTCCAATTTCCCGTGGAGACACCGCATGGAATTGATATACTGGATTATTCGGGTCAAGCAATTCAGAATTACCGCGATTGGAATTTGGACGCCCTTATTGCAATCGGCGGTGATGGAACGATGCACATTGTGGACCGCTTCACAGAACTTAGTCTCAATTTTATCGGTGTTCCGAAAACCATCGACAATGACCTCTCTGCAACCGACGTGACGTTTGGATATGATTCCGCTGTTTCGGTTGCAACCGAGGCGATCGATCGCCTTCATACAACTGCGTCCTCGCACCATCGCGTGATGGTAGTCGAAGTGATGGGACGATATGCGGGATGGATTGCATTGGGCGCAGGAATTGCCGGCGGTGCAGATGCCATTCTGATTCCGGAAATTCCGTTTGCGTGGGAGAAAGTGTACGAACATGTTCTGCTCCGGAGTAAACGCGGAAACCGATTCAGTATTATTTGTGTAGCAGAAGGGGCAAGGCCTGCTGAAGGTGATGTTGTCGTAAAAGAAATGGATAAGAAAAGAACAGATCCGGTACGCTTAGGTGGAATTGGTGATCTTGTTGGGCGAAAGATTGAGGAAGCGACCGGACTTGAAACACGTGTTGTCGTATTGGGACATGTGTTGCGCGGCGGCAGTCCAACGCCATACGATCGTATCCTTGCTACACGATATGGTGCGATGGCGCTCGAGATGGCGGCGCAGGGCAAATTTGGGTACATGGTCAGTCTGCGCGGAACCGAAGTTGTTGCCGTGTCTGTGAAAGAAGCGATTTTGAAACTCCGGACTGTACCACTCGATTCGCAATATATACGAGCTGCGAAAATGGTAGGAACATCATTCGGAGACTGAAACGTGAATGACGTTGTCATCATTGTGGATTAATCCGGGAACGCAAAAATTAAAATAATGCAGGCGCAATCATCGCAAATCAAGATAATCGATTCACAGTTTTTATGTGCAGCGTATTGCAACGGTTATTTCCCGATGGCGGATTCGAAGACGGGGGAAATAAACTGGTGCTCACCGGATCCGCGTACAATATTTGATTTGAACGAATTCCACGTTCCGCGCAGTCTCAGACTGGTGATGAAAAAGAAAGAGTTTGAAATTCGTATTGATAAGCGGTTTGAAGAAGTGATGCGTGCATGCTCGGAACGTGAAGAAACGTGGATTTCAGAAACGGTTATTCAAAGTTATATTCAACTGCATCAGCTCGGACTTGCACATAGTGTTGAAACTTGGAAGGACGGAAAACTCGTCGGCGGTCTCTATGGTGTTGCAATCCGCGGAGCATTTTTCGGCGAGTCGATGTTCAGCCGAATACGAGACGCGTCTAAAATTGCACTCGTGAATCTTGTTGCAAGAATGAAAGAACGCAGGTTCACATTGCTCGACACGCAGTACATCACACCGCACCTGAAAAGATTTGGAGCGCGCGAGATTCCGCGCAGTGAGTATATGAAACGTTTGGAAGAATCTCTTACTCTCAACTGTTCATTCATCGACGAGGAATTATGAATATCAACATCACAGAACAGGTAATCACGCAAACGAATTTCCCGGCACTGAAATTGAAGAATCGCGGCAAAGTGCGGGACATTTATGATTTCGGTGAAGCACTACTTATTGTAGCAACTGACCGCCTTTCAGCTTTTGATGTTGTTATGAATGAGGGCATTCCGTATAAAGGGAAAGTCCTGACGCAGATCTCCGATTTCTGGTTTGAACAGACGAAAGACATTGTCCCCAATCATCTTATTGCTTCCATCGTATACGATTTCCCTTCTGTGTGCAAGCCGTACTGGGATTCTCTTGGCGATCGTTCGATGTTTGTGAAGAAGACAAAGCCGCTGCCGGTTGAATGCATCGTACGCGGATATCTCTCTGGTTCCGGCTGGATTGAATATCAGAAAAGTAAAAGTGTCTGCGGCATTCAATTGCCGGACGGACTTGTTGAATCGTCCAAGCTTCCCGAACCGATCTTTACCCCGACGACGAAGGAAGAAGTCGGCAAGCATGATGAAAATATTTCATTCGATCAAATGATCAATATCATCGGCAAAGATCTTTCTGAGAAAGTGAGAGATATCTCGCTGAAGGTCTATCGCCATGGAGCTGAGCAAGCTGAGAAGAAAGGTATTATCATAGCGGACACAAAGTTGGAATTTGGAATAAATGAGAGCGGTGATGTAATTCTTATTGATGAATTGCTCACACCTGATTCTTCCCGCTTCTGGCCAAAAGATAAATACGAAGCCGGCCGAGCACAAGAGAGTTTTGATAAGCAGTTTGTGCGTGACTATTTGCTTTCTATTGATTTCAACAAAAAACCACCTCCGCCTAAATTACCAATTGATGTTGTACTCAAAACATCAGCGCTTTATTTAGAGGCACTGAAACGGATAAGCGGCAGAACGTTGGTTTAAGTCAAATTGAAACCGCCCTTTGAAATCCTGGAACACCCATCCGATCTTGGAATAGAGGCTCACGGCGCGACAATGGCGGAAGCATTTCGAAATGCTGCACACGGATTAAGGTCGGTCATTGCCGGA
>Ga0182021_10004406_pt1 | contig 16579 bp, 13 predicted proteins | sample 612E3MmetaG_FD_120493 | JGI IMG/M metagenome (GOLD analysis project Ga0182021, IMG submission 120493) | Permafrost microbial communities from Stordalen Mire, Sweden - 612E3M metaG (Illumina Assembly) | ecosystem: Environmental > Terrestrial > Soil > Wetlands > Permafrost | place: Sweden...
CGGCAGCGGCTTGCCATCCGCCGCGGTGAGCGCAAAAGCCTGCTCCTTGCGGACCGTCCCGCGCGGCCAGGGCACGCCCCAACTCACGCCGCTTGCCAGCGCCGGAGGAGCGCCGCCCAGCCAGCCGAGCGAGACTGCGCCGTCCTGCGCGCCCGCCGAACTTTGAGCGGCCAGAGAGAGCCCCGCCGCGGCGGAAGAAGACAGAAACGTTCTGCGTCGCATACCACTCCAGAATACGCCCGGCATCGGGGATGGGGTTTCGTGGCGCAGGCTTCAGCCTGTGGCAAGTGGGGCAGGCGGGGATGGGCTTTCGTGGCGCAGGCTTCAGCCTGTGGCAAGTGGGGCAGGCGGTTCCGCCTGCCGCCCCGCTACGCCGTGGTCGCTTCCACCGGCGCCAGTTCGTGCTTGTGCTTGCACTCCGGATTCGGGCACTGCGCGATATGCCCGGACTTCAGCCACTTCTCGAGCAGGTACTTGCCGCCGCACTGCGGGCAGCGCTCGTCGAGCGGTTTCGACCACGCCACGAACTTGCACTCGGGGTAGCGGTTGCAGCCGTAGAAGTTCTTCCCGCGGCGCGAGCGCCGCTCGGTGATCTCGCCTTCGCCGCATTCCGGGCACTTCATGCCGATGGTCTTCTGCTTGACGTACTTGCAGGCAGGGTAGTTGCTGCACGCCGTGAACTCGCCAAAGCGTCCGTACTTGAGCACCAGATGGTTGCCGCACTGCGGGCAGTTCTCTTCGAGCGGCACGTCCGGCTTCTTCGCCTCTCCGCCGATGCGCTTGGTGGTCTTGCACTCCGGATACCCCGTGCAGGCCCAGAACGTTCCGAAGCGTCCGCGTTTGAGAACCATGGGACGGCCGCAGTTCTCGCAATACTCGTCGCCCTCGTCCTGGGTGAGATCGACGTTATCGACGTCGGGCAGATCCACTGTCAGCTCGCGCGTTGTGGTGCACTCGGGATAGCCGGTGCAGCCGATGAAGCTGCCGTGCCTGCCCCAGCGGATCACGAGCGGCTTGCCGCACTTTTCGCACACCAGGTCGGTTGGCTTCTCCATCCGCTTGATGTCGGTCATGTGCTCTTCGGCGTGGCTCAGGTCCGCGCTGAACTTCTCGTAGAACTCCGCGATGGCGGCGCGCCAGTCGAGCTTCCCTTCCTCGATCTCGTCGAGCGCCTCCTCCATGCGCGCCGTGTAAGTGATGTCGAGGATGTCGCCGAAGGCTTCGACCAGGAGGTCCGTCACCACCATGCCCAGCTCGGTGGGCAGGAACTTGCCGGCCTCCTTCTTGGCGTAGCCGCGGTCTTGAATGGTCGAGATGATGGAGGCGTAGGTCGAAGGCCGGCCCACGCCGTCGGCCTCGAGCTTCTTCACCAGCGTGGCTTCGTTGTAGCGCGGCGGCGGCTCGGTGAAATGCTGCTCGGGATCGATCGAGCGGAACTTCAGCCGCTCTCCCTCGGCCACCACGGGCAGCCGGTGCTTGATCTCCTCGTCTTCCTCGTCCTTCTGGTCTTTGCCCTCTTCGTAGACCGCCAGGAAACCGTCGAAACGCGGAACCGAACCGGTGGCGCGGAACAGATACTCGGCACCGTCGGCGCCTGGCGCGGCGATGTCGATGGTGGTCTGGTCGAAGACCGCCGGCATCATCTGCGAGGCGACGAAGCGCATCCAGATCAACCGGTACAGTTTCAGCTCGTCCTCTTCGAGGTACTTTTCGAGCGATTCCGGCGTGTGCTCGACCGAAGTCGGCCGGATGGCCTCGTGCGCGTCCTGCGCGCCCTTCTTGCTGCGGTAGATGTTGGCCGATTCGGGAACGTATTGCGGGCCGAACCGGGCGCCAATGAACTGCCTGGCGTCGGCCAGCGCCTCGTCGGCGACGCGGGTCGAATCGGTACGCATGTAAGTGATCAGGCCGGTGGGGCCTTCTTTGCCCAGAGCCACGCCCTCATAGAGCCGCTGCGCCAGGCCCATGGCGCGCTTGACGCTGAACCGCAGTTTGCGCGACGCCTCCTGCTGCAACGTGGATGTGATGAATGGAGGAACCGGGTTGCGCTTCTTCTCGCGCGTGACCACCGATTTGACCGTGTAAGAGGCTTCGGCAAGCTGCCCGATGAGCCCCTGGGCCGCCGCTTCATCCGAAATCTCGATCGCTTCGTCGTTGCGCCTGGTGAACCGCGCCGCCAGCACCGGCGGCTTCCTGGCGCCCAGGCTCACGTCGATGGTCCAGTATTCGCGCTTCTGGAAGGCGCGCACCTCGCGCTCGCGTTCGACGATGAGGCGCACCGCGACCGACTGCACCCGCCCGGCCGAGAGGCCCCGGCGCACCTTGTCCCACAGCAGCGGCGAGATCTTGTATCCCACCAGCCGGTCCAGCACGCGCCGCGCCTGCTGCGCGTCCACCAGGTGCATGTCGACTACCGCCGGCTTCTCGAACGCCCGCCGGATGGCGTTGGGCGTGATTTCGTTGAACATCACGCGCGCGATGCGCACCCGGCCGTTCTTCTTGTCCTCGAGCTCCTCTTTAAGGTGGAAGCAGATGGCTTCGCCTTCGCGGTCCGGGTCGGCCGCCAGGTATACGGTGTCGGATTTCTTGGCGGCCTGTTTCAGCTCGGCGATCAGCTTCTTCTTGCCTTCGATGATGACGTAGGTGGGCTCGAACCCGTGCTCGACGTCCACTGCCAGGTCCCGCTTGGGAAGGTCTTTCACATGGCCGAGCGAAGCCTTGACCACGAAGTCCTTGCCGAGGTACTTACCGATGGTTTTGGCCTTCGCCGGCGATTCGACGATGACGAGAGAGGTTGGCATATCGACTATGAGTCCGTTGGCCGTCCGGGGACACTCACCCTACCTATGATCTACAGACGGTATCTGTCCCCGACGGTCTCACCACACTTTAACAAAATTCTTTCCGGGAAGTTGCCGGATGGCCCCCAGCATCTCCAGCTCGAACAGCGCCGCGATGACTTCCGAGGACGACACATCCTGGATGGCATCGAGCAGAGCGTCAATGTGCGTGGCGACCTCTATCTTGATTTGCGCCAGAACCTTACGAGCGATCGGGTTGTCGGTCTGCTGTGCTGTAGATGCAGTTTCTGACCCTGCGGTTTCATCCGCCCCTTCGGCGAACAGCCGGCCCTGGGCGCCGGCCGCCAGCGCCCGCCGGGCCTCCGGCGCCAGCTCCACCACAACGTCGTTCCAGTCCTGGACCAGCTTGGCGCCTTGCTTGATGAGCAGGTTGGGACCCCAGCTCATCTTGGAAATGATGCTGCCGGGCACGGCGAAGACTTCCCGGCCCTGTTCGAGCGCCAGGCGGGCCGTAATCGAGGAGCCGCTGTACTGAGCGCCCTCGACGACCAGTACGCCCAGGCCCAGGCCGCTGATGATCCGGTTGCGGATGGGGAAGTTCTGCGGGTAGGCGGGGCTGCCCATGGGGAACTCCGAGACGATCAGGCCCCGTTCGGCGATTTCGGCGGCGAGTTTGCGGTTCTCCGAGGGATAGACCAGGTCCACGCCACAGCCGAGCACGGCGACCGTGTTTCCCCCAGCCGCCAGGGCGGCGCGATGGGCGGCGGTGTCGATCCCCCGCGCCATTCCACTGGCAATCACCAGCCCGGCGCGCGCCAAATCGCCGCTCAGGCGCTCGGTGGCCGCCATGCCGTAGGGCGTGGGACGGCGCGTTCCGACGACGCCCAGCGTCAGCATCCCCAGCAGCTCCACGCGGCCGCGCGCGAACAGCGCGAACGGCGGGTCGAAGATCTCACGCAGCGGCCGGGGATAGCGCGGGTCCGTCAGCGTGACCAGGTCCGCGCGGCACTCCCGCATTTTGCTCTGTTGGAGGACGGCTTCGTCGAAGGCGCAGCCGCTGACGACGCTCTGGGCCACCCCGCCCGCGATGCCGTGGGCTTCGAGCGCGCTGCGCGATGCGGTGAGGATGGCCCGCGGGGTGCGGAAACGCTCCAACAGCCTCACCACCGAGCGCGCGCCCAGGCCGGGGACCATTTTCAGAGCCAGCCAGTCCAGCTCTTCTTCCGGAGTGAGATTCGAGGCAAGTGCAGCCACTTTAAGAAGTTGTGCGCGCGGAGGGCGCGGAATCTCAGCGCCGGCCGAACGCGCCGCATGATTCTTCTGACTTAGGCGCATCATTCTTCTTTGCCTTCGAACCGGAATCGTGTAGAATCGACCCAGATCACTGAGAGGTGGCTCAATGTTCCCATCGGCAATGACGGTTCGCAGGGTTCTGGCCGGTTGTCTCGTGCTGGGGTCCGCGTTGTTACTGAGCAGCACCGAGAGATCCGCGGTTCTCACCAGGCGGGACACGGCGGTCTCCGCCGCCCCCGATCTGGTCGATTTTGTGCGCCCGGGGCTGGTGGCCAGGATGACGGGCGCCAGCCTCGCGCAGAACGGAACCATCACGGTGCAGTTCACCCTGGGGGATCCGCTCGGGCTGCCGCTTGACCGCGCGGGAATCACCACTCCGGGGCCCGTCAGCACCAGCTTTGTCGCGGCCTTCCTGCCGCAGGGCCAGAACGATTACAGTGCCTACACCCTGCACTCCGTTTCGAGCACCGCTACCGGCGTTACGGTACAGCAGCCTACGTCGGACTCCGGGGGCACCTACCAGCAGACCGGCAACGGCCAGTACACTTACACCTTCGCCACCAGGGCGCCGGCGGGATTCGATGTCACGGCAACGACCACCATAGGAATGTGGGCTTCGCGGAACCTCACCGAGTTCAACCTCGGCACCAACTCGGTTGACGATGTCTTCAGCTTCGTTCCCAATGGCACGGCGGTGACCCGGGTGCACGATGAGATCCGCACCATCACCTGCGACAAGTGCCACGACCCGCTCCAGCTCCACGGCGGCGCCCGGCGCATCGTGCCTTTATGCGTGCTGTGCCACCAACCTCAGAATGTCGATCCCAATACCGGAAACCTCCTCGACTTGAAGGTGATGATCCACAAGATCCACATGGGCTCCAGTCTGCCCAGCGTTCAGGCGGGCACGCCCTATCGGATCGTCGGCTACCAGAACTCGGTTAGCGACTTCTCCGCGGTGGTCTTCCCGGCAGTCGCTCCCAACAACTGCACCTTCTGCCACGAAGGCGGTATCGTCCCGCCTCCCAATTCCGGGCAGCCCGGGCAGGGCGGAGTGACGCCGCCCACGGGCGGCGCGGCGTGCGGGACCAGCGGCAATCCGGGCTGCAATCCGGATCTGGCGCCGTGGCCGGCGGCCTCGGTGGACTACTGGACCACGCACCCCTCCCGGGCTGCCTGCGGCGCCTGCCACGACAACGTCAATTTCGTCACGGGCGAAAACCACGTCAACCTGCCGGAGATCGACGACGCCCAGTGCGCCGACTGCCACATCCTCCAGGGCGAGCTGCCGTTCGACGCCTCCATCGTCGGCGCTCACACCATCGCGCAGTTCGCTCCCGGCCTTCCGGGCGTCGTTTTCTCGCTGGTAAGCGTGCAAAACGGCGCGGCTGGCCAATCCCCGACCGTGACCTACACGCTGGCCGACAAGTCCGGGAGTATGCTCCTGCCCTCCCAGATGAACTCTTTGAGCCTGGTTTTGGCCGGGCCGACAGGGGATTACCAGACGGAGGTCTCCGAGAGCGCGATCGCCGGTTCCACCGGCCAGAGCGGGACCTACTCCTACACCTTCAAAGCTAAGGTCCCCGCCAACGCCACCGGCAGTTACAGCATCGGCATCGAGGGGTACCGGAATATCGTGATCCTGCCGGGAACCGAGATCCAGCAGACGGTTCGCGACATCGGTTTCAACCAGATGATCAACTTCTCCGTGGACGGCTCGGCCGTGGCGCCGCACCCGGTCGAGCTTGCCCAGGCGAACTGCAATGCCTGCCATTTCGCGATCTCGGCCCACGGCAACATCCGGCAAAACGTGCAGTATTGCGTGGTTTGCCACAACCCGACCCAGACCGACGCGGCCGTGCGCCCAGCCGCCCAGAGCCCGGCGCAGGGGATCGATTTCCCGGTGTTGATCCACCGGCTCCATTTCGGCGCCCAGGGGCAAGCTCTCGCCGCAGCGGGCCCGGTGCAATTCACGCCGTTTGTCGTCTATGGCTTCGGCGGGAGTTCCAACGACTTCAGCAACGTGCTCTTCCCGGGGGACGTGCGCGACTGCGGCAAGTGCCACGTCAACGGATCCCAGGAGGTTCCGGTGCCCGCGACCCGCATCGCCGTGACCGACCCGCGGGACTATATCAACCCGACGCCACCGATCACCGCGGCTTGCACGGCCTGCCACATCCAGGAGGACGTTTCGGCGCACGCCGCCACCCAGACCGACCCGAAGCTGGGCGAGGCTTGCGCCGTCTGCCACGGCACGGCCGGCGCCTTTTCGGTGGATTCGGTCCACGCACGGACGCTGTAGTGGGGCCGGCGGTTCCGCCCGCCTGCTCGGGCAGGCCAAGTGGCCTGCCCCACGCGCCACACGGTCCACGCTCAGCGCGTTGAGTTCATCGGTGAGGTAGAGCGCAGCGTTCATGAGATCCTCTCCGGGGCGTCAGGTGGGGCAGGCGGTTCCGCCTGCCTGGCCGGGCAGGCCAAACGGCCTGCCCCACGCGCCACACGGTCCACGCCCAGCGCGTTGAGTGCATCGGTGAGATAGAGCGCAGCGTTCATGGGATCTTCTCCGGGGCGCCCAGTGGGGCAGGCGGTTTCGCCTGCCTGCTCGGGCGCGGCCCCCCCTACCCCCTCTGCTATCCTGAAGTCGAGCTTCACGCCTTCACGGACACACCCTTGAGAATCGGTTTTGTCAGCCTGGGCTGCCCCAAGAACCTGGTGGACACGGAAGTCATGATGGGGCAACTCGCCGCTCACGGGTACGAGCTGACTCCACATATTCAGGACGCCGAAGTCATCGTCGTCAACACGTGCAGTTTCATCGATCCAGCCCAGCGGGAATCGGTCGACACCATCCTGGAAATGGCCGAGTACAAGAAGACGGGCGGCTTGAAACGGCTGGTGGTGGCAGGCTGCCTGGTGGAGCGATACCGGGATGAGATCCGCCGGACCATTCCCGAAGTTGACGCCGTCATCGGCACCAACGAACTCGAAGACATCGTTGCCGCCTGCCAGGGGTCGCCTACCGCGAGCGGCGCGGCCGCGCCGTACCTCTATCACGACCTGACGCCGCGCGTGCTTGCCACGCCGGGTCATTTCGCCTACATCAAGATCGCCGAGGGCTGCGACCACCCCTGCTCGTTCTGCGTCATCCCGCAATACCGCGGCAAGTTCCGCAGCCGCCGGTTCGAATCCGTGGTGGCGGAGGCCGCCAGGCTGTTCGCCGCAGGCGTCCGCGAGATCGACCTCATCGGCCAGGACACGACCTGCTACGGCCAGGACCTCGGCATCGAGGACGGCCTGCCGCTCCTGCTCGAGCGCCTCGCCCGCATAGAGACGCCGTGGGAGAAGTGGGTGCGGTTCCTCTACGCCTATCCCAACAAGGTCACGCAAAGGCTGCTCGATACCATCGCCGCCCATCCCGCGCTGGTGAAGTACATCGACGTGCCGCTCCAGCACTCCAGCCGCGAGGTGCTCAAGCGCATGCGGCGCGGCGGCTCGGGTGAGGCTTTCCTGAAGCTGATCGAGCGCATCCGCAGGACCATTCCAGGCGTGGCCATCCGCACCAGCATGATCGTGGGCTTTCCCGGCGAGACCGCCGCGGATTTCGACGGGTTGTGCCAGTTCATCCAGGCTGCCAGGTTCGACCGCCTGGGCGTATTCTCCTACTCGGACGAGGAGACCAGCCGGAGCTATCGTCTGGATGGAAAGGTGGACCGGCGCACCATCTACAACCGCAAGCGGCGGCTCATGGCCATTCAGCGCAAAGTCTCGCGAGCCTCAAACCGTAGTCTGGCCGGCCACGAGGTTGCGGTTCTGGTCGAAGGCCGGTCGGAGGAAACGGAGCTGCTCTGGCAGGCGCGTATGAGCACGCAGGCCCCGGAAATCGACGGCGTCTGCCTGGTCAACGACTTCCAGGGCGCCCCACCCGCCCGCGGCCAGATGCGCCGGTTGCGCATCACCCAGGCGCTCGACTACGATCTGGTCGGAACGCTGCTGCCGCTGACCGAACAGACGCCGCCGCCCGCCGCGCGCCCGTTCGCGATTGTGGGGCAGGCGGCCTTATGAAATGCCCCACCTGCCGGAGGGAGCTGACCGTGGGGCAGGCGGTTCCGCCTGCCGGCCAGGACGCCGCCTCCTCCGCCCCGTACGCGCCCTTTTGCAGCGAGCGGTGCCGTCTCATCGATCTCGGCAACTGGGCCGCGGAGAAGTACCGCGTCACGGCAGAGACCCAGTCGGAACCGGAAGGCGAGCCAGCGGATGAAGACTAGGGACCGGATTGCCACCATCATCGCTACGTGGTTCGGCTGCGGCTATGCGCCCGTGGCGCCGGGCACCTGCGGCTCGCTCGGCGCGCTTCTGCCGGCCATCCTGCTGGCACGCCTCGGCTGGCGGCCCCTGCACTTCGTGGCCCTGGCAATCGCCGCACTACCCGTGGCTGTCTGGTCGGCCCACCGGACGGCCAAGCTCCTCGGACAGAAGGATCCCGGCCTGGTGGTGGTGGATGAAGTGGTCGGCCAGTGGATCGCCCTGGGCGGCGCGGCAAATCTCAAGTGGCCGGTCTGGCTGGCGGCGTTTGCGCTGTTTCGTCTCATGGACATCTGGAAGCCCGCCCCGGTGCGGCAGCTCGAACGGCTGCCCGGCGGCTACGGCATCGTCGCGGACGACGTGATGGCGGGAGTCTACGCCGCGCTTGTGTTATGGGCAGCGGGATGCTTCAATCTTTATTGAGTATGGCGATTCGCAAAGACGGTGAAGGCAGACCGCAGATCGCGCACGTCAGCCCGGCTGCGGCGATCGCTGGCGGGGAGTTTCAGATCCGCGGGAAGGGCTTTGCCAGATCCGCGCGGCCGCGCGTGTCCTTCGGCGAGGCCGAGGCGCCGGTGGTCATCGGCTCGGATTCTTTTGTCATCGCCCGCGTGCCCGAGACCGCTTCGGTGGGCGAGTTGGTGATCCGCAACGGCGACGAATCCAGCCCGGCGTGGGCCTGCGAGATCGGCATCCAGGTCGCCGATGGCGTTCATCCCGTGGCCAATCCCGCCGTTGACGCCGCCGGCAATATCTTCACCACTTTCAGCGGCTCGCGCGGGCAGAAGACGCCGGTATCGGTCTTCAAGACCGACCTGAACTACGACACCAAGCCGTTCCTCTCCGACCTGATGAACGCCACCGCGCTGGCCTTCGACAGCGGCGGTTTGTTGCACATTTCGAGCCGCTACGAGGGCATCGTTTACCAGGTGACGCCCAGCGGGTCGATGTCCGTCTACGTCGAGGGCATGGGCGTCGCCACCGGAATCGCGTTCGACGGCGAGGAGAACCTCTACGTCGGCGACCGCCAGGGCACCATCTTCAAAATCAGCCCTTCGCGCCAGATTTACGTTTTTGCCACGGTCGAGCCCTCGATCGCCGCCTACCACCTGGCCATCGGACCGGACAAGCACCTGTACGTCACCGGGCCCACCACTTCGAGTTTCGATTCGGTCTACCGGGTTGCGCCCACGGGCGACGTCGAGATCTACTATCGCGGCCTGGGGCGGCCGCAGGGACTGGCCTTCGATGCCGAGGGACGCCTCTACGTGGCGGCATCTCTGGGCGGGCGGCGAGGGGTGGTGCGCCTTGGCCAGGACCGCAAGCCCGAGCTCTTTCTTTCCGGACCCAACATCGTCGGGCTGGCCTTCACGCCGTCGCGTTCTATCATCGTCGCTACCAACGGCGCGCTCTATCGCGTGGACGCCGGGATCAAGGGCAAGCCGCTGCCATGATGCGGGCGCGTGGGGCAGGCCGTTTGGCCTGCCCGAGCAGGCAGGCGGAACCGCCTGCCCCACCTGGCGCCACGGAGAAGATCCCATGAACGCTGCGCGACGACCGCGCGTGGGGCAGGCCGTTTGGCCTGCCCGGGCAGGCAGGCGGAACCGCCTGCCCCACCTGACGCCCCGGAGAAGATCCCATGAACGCTGAAATCATCGCTGTCGGTAGCGAGCTGCTCACACCGCAGCGCATGGACACCAACTCGCTCTACCTCACCGATGAACTCAACGCGCTGGGCGTGGAGGTGGTGGCGAAGCTGATCGTGGGCGACGACCGCGCGCGGCTGGCGGAAGCGGTGCGTGGGGCCCTGGCCCGCTCCGAGATCCTGATCCTCACCGGCGGTCTGGGACCGACTGAGGACGACGTAACCCGCGATGCCGTCGCCCAAGCCCTGGCCCGCGAGCAGGTCTTCCACCAGGACATCTGCGACGCCATCGAGCAGCGGTTCCGGCGCCGCCGGGCCGGCCCGATGCCCGAGATCAACCGGCGGCAGGCCTACGTCATCGCGGGCGCCGAAGCGCTCCCCAACCCCAACGGCACCGCGCCGGGCCAGTGGATCGCCCAGGATGGCCGCGTGGCGATTCTGCTCCCCGGCCCGCCCAACGAGATGAAACCGATGTTCGCCGCCGAGTGCCTGCCACGGCTCGAACGCGTGCTGCCTGCGCAGGTCATTCGCAGCCGGGTTTTCCGCATCGCCAACATGGCCGAGTCCGAGGTGGACCAGCGCGTCGCCCCGGTCTACACGCGCTACACCAATCCGGTGACTACCATCCTGGCCGCGGCCGGCGACATCCAGTTGCACCTGCGCGCCCGCTCGGCCACTGCGGAAGAGGCCGAACGCCTGCTCTCCGAGCTCGCGGCGCAGATCGAATCCATCCTCGGCAGCCGCATCTACTCCCGCAACGGCGATCCACTCGAAGCGGTTCTGGGCGAGAGCCTGCGCGGGCGCGGCGAGACCGTGAGCGTGGCCGAGAGCTGCACCGGAGGCCTCCTGGCCGAGCGGATCACTTCGGTCCGCGGAAGCTCGGACTACTTTCTGGGCGGCTTCCTGGTCTACACCAACCGGATGAAGACCGCGCTGCTCGGCGTGAGCGAAGATCTGCTGCGCCGGCACACGGAGGTGAGCGAAGAGGCCGCGCAGGAGATGGCCCGCGGCGCACGGGAGCGCACCGGCTCCACGTGGGCGCTTTCGACGACGGGCTTGGCCGGCCCGGCGGGCGGCACTGACGCCGCCCCCGTCGGCACGGTCATTCTAGGGGTGGCCGGACCGGACGGGGCCACGACCCGTCGCGAGCGCTTCCCCGGCGACCGCGCCCGAGTCCGGATTCTGGCCACGCAAGTGGCGTTGGACCTGCTTCGCCTGCGACTGTCCTGACCGATTCCCCCCTGCCGGCACCTCGCAGCACCCATCACTGGGTGGTGTGTAACTTGAGTACCCCGGTACCAGTCCTACTACTGCTTGTTTTTCAGAGCTTTCCAGCTTACATTGGTCGAGTATGCGTATCGCGCCGGCCGTGCTGATTCTCGTGGCTCTCGCCCTGAGCCTGCAAGGCGCCGAGCGATGGGGAGGCAAGGTTGACACCGCCGCGGACGACAGCTTCTTCGGGGCGCGCGCCAACCATGCGGCTTGCCTTCAGGATGGCCAGGACTTGGCGAGTGCCGGCAGCAATGTTCCCGAGGCTGGAGTTATCCCGCTCGTGATCGGCGCGGCCTTGTTGCTGGTGCCGGTTTTGCTGAAGCTGCGCAAGAATCGTCAGTCCTGACCTTCATCGTTGCGCCGCCGGTTTCTGCGGAACCGGCGGCGCCCAGGGGGGGACGCGCGCGGCAACCTTGCCTCACGGCTTGGCCGAGAAAGCCGCGGCAAGCAGCACCACGGCAATCACGGGGACGGGCTCAGCAACCTTGCTTCACGGCTTGGCCGGCTCCGCCGGCGGCTGCGGCGGGGCTGGCGGGACCCAAGGCTTGTTCACCCACAGCTTGACCCAATCCAGGAACGTGTTGTACCAGAGCACGCTGTTTTGCGGTTTCAGAACCCAGTGGCCCTCGTCCGGGTAGATGAGCAGTTTCGATGGCACTTTCTGCACCTGGAGCGCGGTGAAAAGCTGTAGCGACTGCCCATAGGGCACGCGGAAGTCGCGCTCGCCGCCCACCACCAGCGTCGGCGTCAGGAAATCCTTGGCATAGTAGCTCGGCGAGAGTTTTGCGTAGAGGTCCGGATTGTCCCATGGCGAGCCATGGAACTCCCACAGCGGGAACCACAGCTCCTCCGTCGCGCCGAACATGCTGCGCAGGTCGAAGACCCCGGCGTGCGAGACCAATGCCTTAAAACGCGTCGTGTGGCCCAGAATCCAATCCACCATGTAACCGCCGTAGGAGCCGCCCGCGGCCGCCATCTTGTCCGGATCCACGTAGGGGAGCTTGGCAACGTAGTCGGCCACCGCCATGATGTCGTCGTAGGGCTTGCCGCCCCAATCCGTATTAATGTCGTCAATAAACTTCTGCCCGTATCCGGTTGACCCGCGAGGATTTGGCATCACGACAACGAACCCTGCGCCGGCAAAGACCTGGGCGTTCCAGCGGTAGCCCCAGTCCTCGCCCCACGCTCCTTGCGGCCCGCCGTGGATCAGGAACAACACCGGATACTGCTTGGATTGGTCGACGCCGGGAGGCTTCAACAGGAAGCTGTGGACGCGCGTTTCGTCCTTGCTTTCGGTCCAGAACTCCTCAAACGGCGGCAGCGCAAAGCCCGCCAGGAACGCATCGTTGAAGTGCGTCAGCGCCTTCACCGGGCCGCCGTTCGGGGCCGCGAAGACCTCCGAAGGACGCGTGCCGGCCTGCTCGGTGAACACCAGCGTCTTGCCGTCGGGCGTGAGCTGGACCTCATCCACGAAGCTGTCTCCGGAGAGAATGCTGCGCGCGCCGCCGCCCCGCGCCGGGGCCATCTGCAGCAGTTGCCGCCCGCGATCCTCGATGGTGAAGAAGATCTGAGCCGAATCGGGGGACCAGGCGAAACCAGTCACCCAGCGATCCGTGCCCTCGGTGAGATTGGAGAGCTTGCCGGTGGAGCGCTCGAGAACCATCAGCCGCCAGCGGTCGCTCTCATAGCCCGGCCGGATCTGCGCGCGCCAGGCCAGGAACCTGCCGTCGGGGGAGTAGGCCGGCGACTGGTCCGCGGCCGGGTTCGAGGTGATCTTTTTGACCTCGCCTCCGGCCATCGGGACCACCCACAAGTCGGAGTTCGTGCTGACGGCCGGCTCGGGGTCGGCGTTCATGACGAAGCAGAGCTCGGAGCCATCGGGCGCGATCGCGTAATCGTCCTGGCCTCCCAGCGAGAACGGCGGAACCTCGTGCTCGCCGGGGGTGAGGTCCGTGGGCGGGCCGCCTGTCACCGGGACGACGAAAAGGTGGCTGCGCCGCTTGGTCTGCCATTCGGTCCAGTGACGGTAGAGAAGAGAGGTATAGATGCGGGCGTGGACCTTGGACTCCTTCTCGGCGTCGAGGTTCTTCTTGTTGCAGGCGTCGTCCGGGCAGTCCGGAAAGACCTGGCTGGTGAAGACGAGGTTCTTGCCGTCGTGCGAGTAGAGCACGCCGCCGGCCTCGGTCGCGAGCGAAGTGACCTGGCGCGCGTCGCGCCCATCCGGCGCCATGAGCCAGACCTGCGCCGAGCCGCCGCGGTCCGAGATGAAGGCGATGGACTTGGAATCCGGCGACCAGCGCGGGCGTTCATTCACCGTTCCCGAGCTCGAAATCTTCACCGGCTCGCCGCCGGCAATCGGGACTACGAAGATGTTCGACGGCTTGCTATTGGCGGCCAGATCGACCGTCTGCACGGTGAAGGCCACCATCTTGCCATCCGGCGAAACCTGGGGGTCGCTCACCCGGGCGAGCTTCATGAGAGCGTCGACGTCGAACGGTTTCTGCGCGAAAACGGGCGCAGCGACTGCGAGAAGCAGCAGGACTAGCAGCATACACTGCATTCTATAGCGGAGAGCGGCTAGACGGGGCGGCGGGTTGTTGGCGGCCGTGGCTGACGGTGCGGTCAGCGGATCCAGGCTCGGAAAAAGGCCTTCATGCTTTGGCACTCCGGATCAGCTTCATGATCTCTTCGACGGAGTCGAGCCGCGACTGGTCGAACACCTCGGTAAGGTCGAGGCCGAAGTGGCTTTCGATGAAGAGCGCAATCTCCAGCACGTCCAGAGACTGAAGGCGCCCGCTGAAAATCAGGGAATCGGTGTCGGTGAATCCGCGGGTGTCGTCGTTACTCTCGAGGAGTCGCCGCACTAACTGGCGGATGGCTTCGCGTGGTTCGTCCATGGCGTTTTTCGCTCTCAGAGCCCAAGTAGCCGGCCGACGAAGACAAAGTGCTCGCGCAGGCCGTATGTTCTGTTGGTGTCGTCGAAAACGTGTAAGAGACAATAGAATCCCGCAACCGAAAGGGCGGGCACAAAGCGGCGGCGCAGCCAGGAGTCAGCCCGCCGGTCTTTCCGCTTCCCACGCCATTGAGAGATCGAGATCCCGGCCCCGAGCACAAAACTGTAGAAGAGATACGTCTGGAAGCCGGCGATGGCGCGCCACCAGCCTAGTTCGGCGACAAGAGAGATATCGCGGAGGAAGTGATAGATGGCGTTGCCCGCGCAGGCGGCCATCATGGTGGCAGCGGCCATGCGGAGCCGGGGGTACTTCTTGAAATATCGGAGGTAGGTAGGATAGAAAAACATGTCCACCAGCAACTCCTTGAAGTAGAAGTAGTAGCGATTCCAGAACTCGGCCAGGGTGCGTGATTCGAGCGGCCGGTAGGTGTTGCGCAGCGCGCGAAACCCCGCCATGCGCACGCAAGCGACGATCTGATGTCCCCAGACGCTCATTTGCAGCAGTCCGCCGAAGAACGCGGCGACCAGGCTTAGACAGTTCCAGTACCAGAAGAAGGGATGGCCCGTAACACTGCGGCCGAAGGCCGCTTCGAACTCCGGAACGCCCAGCCTGCGATAGACGACGGACTGGAACCAGAAGAGAACCTCGTTCAGAATCACCGCCCAGAGCAGCAGCTTCATCCCTTTGATTTGGGTGACGGCGAGCTCGTCGGCATTCTGCGCCTCGATTCTGCGCAGGTAGGCGCCTCCTTTGGCAATCGGAGTGATGGAACCGCTGCCCGCCATCCAGGCGGGCCTCCAGCGTCCCGCCTGCAGCGCGACGGAATCGCGGTCGCGGGATTCGCGGTCGGTCAGCGTGTAGCAGAAGAACCACAGCATGCGGGACATTGCCAGAACGGCGATCCAGGCGGCGACGCGGGTCCGGCCCGTGAGCGGAGCCATCGATACCACCGCGGCGAGAGAGCAGTAGGACAAAACGGCGGCTATTACGGGGCGTCGCGCGACCAGGCCCCGCGGAAAGCGAAAAGCCACGGCCGCGAGGGCTGCCAGAAGAAGAAGGACGGCCGCGACGACCGGCGCAATGGTGGCGGGATGGAGGTGAGGCAGGCCTTCCTGTGCGGCGACGCGATCGAGAAAGGGAAGATCGAGCCAGTTCGGCACGGCGACCGCTATCGCGATCCCGCAAGCGCTGACCACCCGTCGACGGTCCTCGGGGAAGGCCGTGGTGAGAGCGAGGAACGCACCGATCAGAAGCCATTGCTGGTTGAGCAGAGACGACAGGAACGTGAACGCCGCCAGCAGCGCCCACTGTCCCGCCGGACGCTTACAGCGCGCCACGAACGCCGGAGACTTCTCCAGGCTCGGGATCAGCCTGAAGCTCACGTCGCAGCCCCCCCACCGCCGGACGGCTCATCCAAGTACCGCGCCAGCGCGCGCCGGTCGGTCTTCCCGCTAGAGCCGAGCGGCAGCGTATCGAGCTCGATAATCCGCCGCGGAACCATGTACGGCGGCACAAGGAGGCGTAGCGCCTCGCGGAGTTCCTCGCCGGACCGCGTCGCCCCGCTGGTGAAGGCCACGATGCTGCCGGCTATGCCATCCTGGACCGGCCAGGCGATGGCAGCCACGCTTTGCGATCCGCAGACCGCGCGCAGATGGGCCTCGACTTCCTCGAGTTCGACCCGGTTCCCGAGTATCTTGACTTGGTTGTCAATCCGGCCCAGATGGTGAAATGCCTCGGAGGAATCCTGGTAAGCCAGGTCTCCCGTGCGATACCATCGGCGTCCCTCCAAAGTGGGGAAGCGAGCTGCGGTGAGTTCGGGATCCCGGTAGTATCCGCGCGCCACCTGCCGGCCTGACACCACCAGTTCTCCCTCCTCAGCCGGCCGCAAGAAACGGAGATTCGCGTCCACGATGCCGGCCTCAATGCCCGGGAACGGCTTGCCAATAGCCAATGAACCGCGGTCCCGGGTGACATTCGGAGGATCGTCGAGGCGCTGCGCGATGCAGTCCACCGTCACTTCCGTTGGTCCGTAGAAGTTCTCGACGACGCTGTTGGGTGCGGCGCGCTGCCAAGCCTGGGCAGTGGCGACGGGCAACGCTTCACCCGCGAAAATGGAGCAGCGCAGCGAGGGGAACACGCCGGGCTTCAGCATCTTCATGCGCTCCATAAAGCACGCGGTCGAGGGCACCGAGAACCAGATCGTCAGCTCGTGCTCGCGGATGAACCTGGCCGGCGCCATGAGCAGAGAGGCCGGCACCACGTAGAGCGCCGCCCCGCCCGCCCAGGTTACGAACAGATCCAGCACCGAGTTA
>Ga0182021_10004408_pt1 | contig 16566 bp, 15 predicted proteins | sample 612E3MmetaG_FD_120493 | JGI IMG/M metagenome (GOLD analysis project Ga0182021, IMG submission 120493) | Permafrost microbial communities from Stordalen Mire, Sweden - 612E3M metaG (Illumina Assembly) | ecosystem: Environmental > Terrestrial > Soil > Wetlands > Permafrost | place: Sweden...
CTTCTGCATGACCATCCCGAGCAGATGCGCACCGTGCTCAACGAGCGCATCGCCGCTACGCCCGGCGCCCGCACCATCCTGCTCGGCTGCGGGCGCTGCAGCAACGGCACCGTAGGGCTCTATGCCGGCCCTCACCGTTTGGTGGTGCCGGCCGTAGACGACTGCATCTCCATCCTGCTGGGTTCGCGCGAGCGCTACCTGCGCGAGTTCGCGCGCTGCCCCGGCACCTACTACTACACGAGGGGCTGGATCGACTATCTCGAGGACCCGTACAAGGAGTACCTCAAGATCATCCCCAAGTACGGCGAGGAGCGGGCCCGCAAGGTAGCCCGCCTGATCCTCGCCAACTACCAGCGTGTGGCGGTCATCGACACGGGCACCTACCCCGTCGAGGAGTACCGCGAGTACCTGCAGACGGTGGCCGAGTTTTACGAGCTGCCGCTGGAGTACCTGAGCGGCTCGCTGCGCCTGCTGGAGAAGCTCGTGCACGGCCCGCACGACGACGAGTTCCTGGTCGTCGAGCCAGGCGAGGAGCTGGCCGAGAGCCGCTTCTGGGCCTTGGCCGCTACCTGACGGCTGCAGCCTAGCTACTCGCGTCGTCGCCGGCGGCCGCGCCCGTCTTGCGGCGGCCGCCCGCCGGCTTGCCCTTCGCCGTCTTGGTCGCTTTCGTCGTCTTGGTCGTCTTGGCCGTCTTCGTCTTGGCCTGCGCCGCGGGCTTGGCCGGCGCCTGCTTCTTGGCCGGTCCTGGCTCGGCGGCCGGCGTCGCCGGCCGCGACTTGTCGCTCGGCAACTCCTGCGACACCTCGCCGCTCGGCGGCTCTGGTGGCGCCGCGTCGCTCGCGGCGGCCGCAGGCGCCGCGGCACCTTGGATGATCACCCGCGCGTAGTTCATCTGCATGCCGTCGAGAGTCGACCGGAAGGCGGCCACCTGCGCCTCGCCAAGCTCACGCCCCACGGTCTCGACTAGACTGCGCAGCACCTCGATCGCCAGATGGGCGTCATCGAGGTCCTGCAGGTCGCGCGTCTCGGCAGTCAGCCCAAGCTTCTGGTAGCCGATCGTGACCAGCGTGACCATGATGTCGCTGGCGACGTCGGCCACGCGCAGTCTCTTGAGCTGCTCCCGGGCGAGTGCTGCCCGCTGCTCGTCGCTGAGCGGCGAGTCGCCGCTGCCTGCGCCTGGTCTGGGCTCGCCGTCCCTGTCATCGGTGTTCATCTCTTGGCCTCCTCTCCTGTTGCCGAGTCCCGCACGGAGGACGGCCGCACGCGCGCGACCGTCCCGGCGAACACCTGCTCCAGAGTCTCACCCTCCAGGTGAGCCTTCACCTGGCGCTGCGCCCCATTGCCCTCGCTCAGGATGCGCTCGACGTCATCGATGAACGGGTGCAGACCCAGCCGATCAGCTTCGGGCAGCACCAGCTCCAGTAGCTCGCGAACGGCGTCCGCGGCCTCCACCTCCCGTCGGCGCTCGAAGTCGACCAGCTTGCCGTCGAGGCCGTAGCGTATGGCACGCCAGAGGTTTTCCTCGATGTACCGGCCAGGCAGAACGAGAAGGGGCCGCCCTTCGTCGTAGCGATGCGCGAGAGCGACTACCAGCCCAAAGGCGAGGGCGTTGATCGCCAGCGCCTGCCAAGCCTCGGTCTGCACATCGCAGATGCGCAGCTCCACCGTGCCGAACCGGTGGTGCGGGCGCACAGACCACCAGATCTGCGTGAAGTCATGGACGCAGTGGGTGTCGAGCATGAGCTCGTAGTAGCGTCGGTGTTCGTCCCAGGTGCCGAAAATGTCCGGGATGCCGCAGCGCGGGAACATGCGCACGAACGTCTGCGTGCGCGCAGAGTGCAGCTGCGTCCACACTCCCTCGATGAAGGGGGAGTTGGCCGAGAGGGCAAGGAAGTGAGGCAGGTAGCCGCGCACAGCGTCGCAAAGCGCGATCGCCCGGTCCTTGCCGTGCACGCCCACGTGCACGTGCGCACTCCACGTGTTGTTGCGCCAGGCCACGTACTTGAGCCGGTCTTCCACCAGCCGGTAGTGCGGCGTGTCGATGATGCGCTGGTCCTTCCAGCTCGAGAAGGGATGCGTGCCGGTCGCCCCCAGCGCCACACCATGCTTCTCGGCAAGGTCGCTGAGCGCGAGGCGGCGTAGAAGGAGCTTGTCGGCGGCGGCGGCGAACCCGTCGCAGCGACCCGTGATGACCTCGATCTCGGACGAGATGAGTTCCCCGGCCACGTGCTCGGCCAGCTCCCCTTGAGCGGCGTCGCGCAGCTCCTCGAAGCGATCGACGAGAGCCAGCGACGTGGGGTCGAGGAGCTGGAACTCCTCCTCCAGCCCGATGCTGAAATCGACGGCGGCGTCGAAGCGCTCTTCGACCTCGGCGAAATAGGCGGCGTGGGCGTCACTCATCGCGCAGAGTATACAGGGAGGGAGCGGGCGGGGCGCCTCGTTGCACACGGCCCGCACCTCGGCAACCTGAGACAGACAGAGGGGGCGGGCCCAGTGGCCCGCCCCCTCAAGAAGCTTCGTCTGTGTCTGGCGTTGTACTCAGCCGACGCCGAGCAGCTGCTTGGCTGTGACCACGGCCTCGATAGCGTCCTCCGAGTAGCCGTCGGCGCCGATCTCGTCGGCCCAGGCGCGCGTGGTGGGCGCCCCGCCGATCATGACCTTGACGCCGTCGCGCAGACCGGCAGCCTTGAGCGCCTCGATCGTCTTCTGCTGGTTGGGCATGGTCGTCGTGAGCAGCGCCGACAGGAGCAGCAGGTCAGGCTTCTGCTCCTTGACCTTCTCGACGAAAGTGTCGACGGCCACGTCGCAGCCGATGTCGGTGACCGTGAAGCCGGCCGCCGAGAGCATGGAGCACACGATCGTCTTGCCGATCTCGTGGATGTCGCCGGCCACCGTGCCGGCCACCGCCTTGCCCATCGTCTTGCGGCCTTCCTTCATCTTGTCGAGCTCGGGCTGCAGAACGGCAACGGCGGCCTTCATGGCCTCGGCGCCCTGCACCAGCTCCGGCAGGAAGAACTCGCCCTTGCCGAACAGATCGCCGACCTCCTCGATGCCCTTGACGAAGCCCTTGTCGAGGATGTCGCCCGGCGACAAGCCGGCCGCGAGGCCTTTGCGCGCCAGCTCTTCGGCGAGCTCGAGCTCGCCGTCGATCACGGTCTGCGCCATTTGGGAGTAGAGATCCTCAGCCAACTGTGTCCTCCTTCAACGCACTACATCCGCAAGCGAGACCTTCGTACGTGCGCCCTGCTCCCAGCGGCGCCAGTAGAAGACGTTCCGAGCGCGGCGGCGAGGGTGACTCATACCGCCGCCCCGCCGCGTCAGGCTACCTGATGCTCGACTGCCTTGGCAAGAAAGCGCGACGGGCCCCCGGCCGCCCGGGAGCCCGTCGCACGACACGATCTGTGTGCGCGTCTCGCTAGGCGATCTCCTCCGAGATGCGCGCCTTCAGCTCGAGCACGATGACGATAGTCATGCTGAGAGCCATCATGAACGTCGAGATGGCGTTGATCTCGGGGGTGATGCCCATGCGGACCATCGACCAGATCTTCAAAGGCAGGGTCACGGTCGTCGGACCAGCTGTGAAGTAGGTCGTCACGAAGTCGTCGAAGGACAGCGTGAACGAGAGCAACGCTGCCGCCAGGATGCCGGGGAAGATGACCGGCAGGGTGACCCGGAAGAACACGGTCGTGGGCCGCGCCCCCAGGTCTGAGCCCGCCTCCTCTATGGCGCGGTCGAAGCCCTTGAGGCGGGCGCGGATGATGACCACGATGAAGGGGATGTTCCAGGCCACGTGGGCGATGAGCACGTCGGCGAAGCCCGGCTTGAAGAGCCCGCCGAAGTTGAAGTACAGGTAGTCGTAGAGGAACTTGTCGAGCTGCACGAAGAAGAGCAGTGATGACACACCCGCCACGACCTCGGCGATGATGATCTTCGTGTAGTTGAGCCCGTCCCAGAGGTTCTTGGTGCGGAACTCGAAGCGCTCCAGGGCGAACGAGCCCAAGGTGCCGATGATGACGGCGATGATCGTCGAGAAGATGGCGATCTCGATGCTGGTCTCGAAGGCCTTGATGATCGTCGGGTCGTGGATCACGCCGATGACCTTGGTGCTGGCCTGTGGCTGAGAGCGGTACCACTCGAGCGTGGGATGCGTGAACTTGAGGTTGAACTGGTCCGAGGTGAACGAGAACAGGACGAGGACCACCACCGGCAGGTAGAGGAAGATGTAGGTGATGACTGCCCAGGTGGCGATGCCGACGTCGCTCAAGGCCATGATGCGGTCCCAGACGGAGAACCTGGCCCTCTTGCGCTGCACAGGCATCCCTTGAGGTCCGGTGACTGTCGCCTGGCCGGACATCAGAACTCCTCCGATCCGACGGCCTTGAGGTACAAGGCCACAACGACCAGCATCACGACGAGCAACACGTTGGACAGCGCCGACCCCAAGGCCCAGTTACCGCCGCCCATGCCCATGAACGACTCCTCGATGAGCCAGCCCCAGAGCACCACCTTGCCCCCGCCCAGGATGGCCGGGATCACGAACTCCCCGGTGGTGGGGATCGCGACCAGCATGCTGCCGGCGAAGATGCCGGGCAAGCTGAGCGGCAAAGTGACCCTCCAGAACGTGACCCACTTGCCCGCGCCCAGGTCCTTGGAGGCCTCGAACAGCGAGCGGTCGATCTTCTCGATGCTCACGAACAGAGGCAGGACCATGAAGGGCAAGTAGTCGTAGATAAGGCCGGCGATGACAGCCTTGTTCGTGAACATGATGTTCATCGGCGTGTTGCTGCCGATCAGATGCAGCTTCAGGAGGAAGGTGTTGAGCAGACCGCCGTTGCCGAGAATGGTCATCCACGCGTAGGTGCGGATCAGGAAGCTCGTCCAGAACGGCAGCATGACGAGAAGCACGAACACCGTCTTGCGCTTGCCCGTCTTGCGCGAGATGAAGTACGCCAGCGGGTAGCCCAAGATGAGGCACCCGAGCGTGTTGGTGATCACCATTTGCGCCGTGAGCAGGAACGCCTTGTGGTAGTCGGCGCCGCTGAAGATCTGCTTGTACCATTCGAGGTCAAAGCCGAGTCTGACGCCACTCGAGTACGGGCCCGGCAACCGGCCGAAGCCATAGAGCAGGATCAGGAAGAGCGGAACGAGGAAGAAGGCCACCATCCAGAAGGCCATGGGCGAGACGAGCAGCGGTCCTCCCCAGCCCTTGGGGATGAGAGTGCGCGAGGCTTGCCCCCTCTCCCTCACCGTGGCGACGTCAGCCAATGTCGGTTACCTCCGTGAGACGAGTTGGTGGTGCTTGACAACTGCCGCACAAGTGCGTGCCGCTCAACAGCGGCGTTGTGGCAGTCGAACGAGGTATTGAGCCGTCCGCGTACGCGAGAGAGACAAGCAGAGGTGAACTTGCGCAGGACGGGAGAGAACGAGAACGTGGAGTGCCGAGGGGGGCGTTTGCCGCGACATGCGCAGCCTCGCCGGCTCCGCTTGACCGGCGACACTGGTCGCGACCCTCGATGCCCTTCACTGCTCCCCCTTCGATCGGCCGGTCACCACCAAGTAGCAGACAACCCGGCCCGTACCCTCCCGGCCGCAGGCGCGGCCAGCGCCTCTGCGGCGCCGAGGACACGGAAGTGATTGCTGGTTTATACAACTCCCCCGAGGAATGCAAGCGCCTCGTCGGCCATGACGGCCACATGTGGGTGGTGGGCCGCGCCGGGATGTCGTGGCAATGCCTCGGGCGGCCGCCCCTCACGCCTGCGCGAGGCGCCGCTTGCACCGTCTCACCTCTAGAGTAGGATGTTCCGCGGCATCGGTCGGGCAGCGAAAGGACGCGCCGTGAGATTCACCCTGGTCCCCAAAGAGAAGGAGTACTTCCGTCTCTTCTCGGAGGCAGCCGCCAACCTCGAAGCGGCCGCCCAAGTCCTCGCGGAGCTCATGGACGATTTCGGCGAACTCAAGGCCAGAGCCCGCCAGATCCTCGAGTACGAGCACGTGGGCGACAAGATCGTGCATGACATCGTGCACCGGCTGAACAAGACGTTCGTCACGCCGCTCGACCGCGAGGACATCTACGACCTTGCCGCCACCATCGACGAGATCCTCGACCACATCGAGGCGGCCGCCGACGCCATGTTGCTCTACCGGATCGCCGAGCCCACCGAATACGCGAGAGAGCAGGCCAAGGTCATCGCCCAGGCGACCAAGCTTCTGCACACCGGCATCGACAACCTCGAGAAGCACCGCGAGGACCTGCGCGAGTGCTTCATCGAGGTCAACCGGCTCGAGAACGAGGGCGACCGTATCGTCCGCGAGGCGACGGCGGGACTCTTCGACGGCGACATGAAGTGCACCGACATCATCAAGTGGAAGGACGTGTACGGCGAGCTCGAGTCGGCCATCGACGAGTGTGAGCACCTGGCCAACATCGCCGAGAGCATAGTGCTGAAGTACAACTAGCGCATGCTGCTCCTCATAGTCATCGTTGCTGTCGCTCTCTGCTTTGACTTCACCAACGGCTTCCACGACACCGCCAACGCCATCGCCACCTCGGTCTCGACGCGCGCCCTTTCCCCGCGCGTAGCGGTCGCCATGGCGGCCATCATGAACTTCCTCGGCGCCTTCGTCTCCACCAAGGTCGCCACCACGGTCGGCAAGGGCATCGTGGACGCCGGCGTCGTGTCCCAGACGCTGGTCCTGGCGGCTTTGATCGGCGCCATCGCGTGGAACCTCATCACCTGGTACTTCGGCATCCCGTCCAGCTCGTCGCACGCCCTCATCGGTGGCCTCGTCGGCGCCGCCGTCGCCGACGTGGGTTTCCACGCCGTACTGTGGCGTGGGGTGCTCGACAAAGTCGTCATCCCCATGGTCGCCTCGCCGTCGGTCGGTTTCCTGGCCGCGTTCCTCGTCATGGTGGCGCTCTTCTGGATCGTGCGCCGCCTGCCGGCGGCGCCGGTCAACGGCTGGTTCCGGCGCCTGCAACCCCTCTCGGCCGCCTTCATGGCCTTCTCGCACGGCACCAACGACGCCCAGAAGACCATGGGCATCATCACTCTGGCGCTGGTGGCCGCAGGCAAGCTCAGCACGTTCCAGGTGCCGCTCTGGGTGATCGCCGCCTCGGCCTTGGCCATGGCCGGCGGCACGCTCACCGGCGGCTGGCGCATCATCCACACGCTGGGCACCCGAGTGATCAAGCTCGACCCCATCCACGGCTTCGCCGCCGAAACGAGCGCCGCCACGGTCATCCAGGTGGCGACGCACTTCGGTCTGCCGGTCTCCACCACGCATACGATCACCGCCTCGATCATGGGCACCGGCGCCACGCAGCGCCTGTCGGCAGTGCGCTGGGGCGTTGCCGGCAACATCGTCACCGCCTGGATCCTGACCCTGCCGGCGGCAGCTCTCGTGGCCGGCATCGCCTACACCATCTTGCACCTCGCCGGCTGAGCGCGGACCGCTGCCCACCGGCAGGCCGCGCGCTCGCGGCGCCCATAGTTCACTTGTGCCGTTCGAGGGTCTAGAATGGCTCTCGCCCGCCAACTGAGTAGCACCAACAGATCCGGCCTCCGAGTTAACCATGACTGCGTGCAGTCGATGGTCGGGCCGTGAGGAGTGCCATGAAGATCCGCCTGCTCGAACCCGAACCCCCCGGCATGAACGTCTTCAGCAAGGTGACGCTGCCGCGCCTGGGCCTGCCGGCTATCGGCGCCGCTCTGAGTCAGCATGGCCACGACGTCAAGATCTACGTCTCGCAGATCGCACCCATCGACTGGAGCGATGTGCACACCGCGGACCTCGTCGGCATCTCCACCACGACCTCGACGGCCACCACCGGCTACGAGTTCGCCGACGAGGTCCGCGCCCGCGGCATACCGGTCGTCATGGGCGGCCCTCACGTCACGTTCATGGCCGACGAGGCGCTCGAGCACGTGGACTACGTCGCTCGCGGCGAGGGCGGCGAGCAGCTCATGCTCGAGCTCATCGAGGCCCTGCGCGGCGAGCGCTCCCTGGAGAGCATCCGCGGCCTTTCGTTCGTGCGCGCCGGCGAGACCGTCCACAACGAGAAGCGCGAGCGTTGCCCCGACCTCGACACGTTGCCCTTCCCCGACCTGACTCTCATCCAAGGTCACGAGGACGCCCTGCGCACGACGCCGATCATGACCAGCTGGGGCTGCCCCTTCAACTGCAACTTCTGCTCGGTGACGGCCATGTTCGGCAGGCAGTTCCGCTTCCGCAGCCCCGAGAACGTCATCGCCGAGATCCGCCAGAAGCAGCCGCGCAAGATCTTCTTCTACGACGACAACATGGCAGCCGACAAGGCGCGGCTCAAGGTCCTGCTGCACATGATGATCGACCAGGACCTGGTCGTGCCCTGGTCGGCGCAGGTGCGCACCGACGTGGCCCGCGATCCCGAGCTGCTCGACCTCATGCGCAAGTCCGGCTGCAGGCTCGTGTATTTGGGCCTGGAGTCGGTCAACCAGGCGACGCTCGATGAGTTCAAGAAGGCCCAGAACGTGGATGACATCGTCACCGCCATCAAGAAGTTGCACGAGTACGGCATCAACAGTCACGGCATGTTCGTGCTCGGTGCCGACCACGACGGCAAGCAGACGGTGCGCGACACCGTGTCGTTCGCCCTCAAGCACCACATCGACACCGTGATGCTCAACATCCTCACGCCCCTGCCGGGCACGCAGCAGTTCACCGAGCTCGACGCCGAGGGGCGCATCTTCGACAAGCGCTGGCACCTCTACGACGCGCACCACGTGCTGTTCACGCCCAAGCAGATGAGCCCCTACGACCTGCAGCGCGAGGTACTGCGCGGCTACATGCGCTTCTACTCGTGGCGCCAGTGGCTCAAGTACCTGTTCACGTTCCGCTTCACCAAGCTGCTCTTCCAGACGTGGGGCCGGCACATCATCCGTACCTGGCGCAGGGACAAGCGCAACAAGGCCTTCATGAAGACCCTTAAGCAGCTGCCCTGGCCGCATCCCACGCGCCTGGTTCAGGGCAACGTCAAGCGGGTCAGCACCGAGTAGCCGCCCGCCCTCGCGCGCGAGGGCGCGACGCTCAGGGCAGCACGTGAAGGGCCTGGTAGACCACGACGAGCGCGTACGCCGAGGCCAACCCCGCGGTGACCATCAGGGTGGCCGCATGGCGGCGCAGACGCCACAGCAGCAGCGCGCCAAGCGTCACGATCCCGACCTTGAAGATCACCGCCGGGAGCAGACCAGCCGCCAGGAAGTACGCCATGACGTGGTTCGCCTCCCGCGCCACCCCAAGACTAAGGGCGCGGCGCGTGAGGACCAGGTCGGCGATGTTGAACACCCAGAGCGCCAGCAGCAGCCAGAACACCAGGTTGGCGCGTGCCACACCCTGGCGCACGTGCCAGGCCTGGCGGCCGGGGCAGGCACACTCGTCCTCGCGGGCGGCCACTGCGTAAGCACGCGCCGCGCGACGGCCGTACTCCAGCTCGTGGTGCGTGCCGCAGCGCGGGCACGTGTACTCGCACAGAGCGCGGCCCTGCCGCCACTTCACGACTGCCGGGATCACGACTCGCCGCTCACGGGCACCGCCGCCGCCGCGCGGCGCACGGCGGCGCTCGCCTTGGCGGCGGTCGACCATGAGTCCGGCAGCGACACACGTGCGCCCTGCGGCAGGGAACCCGCTCTCGAGGATGACGGCGTCCATGACAGGCAACAGAGTACCTCAATGACGCGCGGAACGGCGCCTTTTGGCGACGGTGCCCGTCGTCAGCCCCGGCTACGAGACGGGCGTGGGCCGACCGGCGCAGCGACCCTCAAGCACTACCTGAATCTTACGCTGCAGGAGCTCCGGTCAAGTTGCGCCAAACGGCGTTGGTGTGCTAGTCTGCCGCGACTTTCGAGATGGGTCCACGCCGGCAACGGCACGGCCAAAGAGTCAACGGTGACACCGCTCACCTCGAGGGCGGGAGATGTATGCCGCCCGCCCCGAAAGGAGGCGATGCAATGAACGGTAGACAACGAAAGTTCATTCTTCTCCTGTCGACCACCTTCCTCACTCTCCTCGTTTTCACCCCTCAGGCCTTCTCGTCGCCGCTCTCGCAGACCAAAGTCCGCCTGCATCAGGTCATGCAGCATCTCGACGGGCTCTATCAGAAGTCGTCCATGGCCGTGGAGCGCTACGACCAGGCGACCGCCAAGCTGGCCACGGTCAAGCAATCCATCACCCAGAACGAGCAGATGCTCAAGATCGCCCAGTTCAACCTCTCCAAGTCGAAGGCCGACCTGGTCGCCCAGGTCGTGACGGCCTACAAGGAGCGTCAGGTCGACTTCCTCGACGTGCTGCTCTCCACAAACAGCTTCGACCAGCTGGTCAGCCAGATGGACGTCCTGCGCCGGGTCAACACCCAGCAGGCTCAGATCGTCAAGTCCGTCGATGCATACAAGCTGGAGATCGCCGATCGCAGCCTCAAGCTGCAGGCCGACAAGAAGGCCGCTGTGGCGCTGGTCGCCAGCGCCGCGGCCACCAAGGCCGCCGCCAGGAGCGCCGTCGACGCGGCCCTGCAGTTGCGCGACAAGTACAAGCAGCAGATCAACAGCATCGAGGCGGCGGCGGCGGCGGCGGCGGCGGCCAAGGCCCGCGCCCAGCAAGCCTTGGGCAATCAGGGTCTGCCGCCCGGCGTCACCGTCGACCCGGGTGGCCCCGGTCACCCCGAGGTCGTGGCCATCGCCCAGCAGTATCTGGGCGTCCCCTACGTGTGGGGCGGCGCCAGCCCGAGCGGCTTCGACTGCTCCGGCCTCGTCATGTACTGCTACGGCAAGATCGGCATCAGCCTGCCTCACGGCGCCACCGACCAGCAGCACATGAGCCAGCCCGTGTCGCTCGGCTCGCTCATGCCCGGCGACATGGTCTTCTTCGGCGATGCGTCCTACAGCTACCACGTGGGCATCTACGTCGGTGGCGGCTCCATGATCGCGGCCCCGCACACCGGCGCCGTGGTCTCCTACTGCTCCATCAGCGGCGCCTGGATCGGCGGCCGCCTCTAGCAGGCTTTCGCCCAAAGCCTGCGGGCCAAACGCTGTCGAGGGCGGGCGCCGGTACCGGCGCCCGCCCTCTTTGTCTTCTGTAGCGCCTGCGTGCGCCGAGCGTCCCTACAGGCCAGACACACGCACGGCGACGCTCTCAGGGGTAAGTATTTGCGCGATTTGGCCGATTACTGAGGATTGAGGCCAGGCATCCGACCCAAGAAGAGGACGCGCGTGAACTCCATCGACGAGCTACTGACTGAGCTAGCCTCTCGCAACGCTTCCGACCTGCACATCAAGGCCGGCAGTCCGCCCGTGATCCGTGTGGACGGCGAACTCATCATGCTCGATTACCCGCCGATGATGCCCGACGACACCAAGGACGCGGCCGCCTCGATCATGACGGACAAGCAGATCCGGCGCTTCTCGGAGCACAACGAGATCGACTTTGCCTACTCGCTCCCCAAGCAGGGCCGCTTCCGCGTCAACGTCTTCCGTCAGCGCGGTAGCATCAGCATCGCCATGCGTCAGGTGGCGACCACGATGCCCTCCTTTGAGGAGCTGCGCCTGCCTGATGTGATCCGCCGGATAGCGCTGGAGCCTCGCGGCCTGGTGCTCGTCACCGGCACCACGGGCTCGGGCAAGACCACCACCTTGGCGGCGATGATAGACCACATCAACGAGACCATGCGCCGCCACATCATCACGGTCGAAGATCCCATCGAGGTGCTGCATAAGGACAAGAAGTCGATCATCAACCAACGCGAGATCGGCTTGGACACCGACAGCTACGTGTCGGCTCTCAAGTACGTTCTGCGCCAGGACCCCGACGACATCCTGATCGGGGAGATGCGCGACGTGGAGACCGTCTCGGCCGCCCTCACGGCCGCCCAGACAGGGCACTTCGTGATGAGCACGCTGCATACCATCGACGCTACCGAGACCATCAACCGCATCATCGACTTCTTCCCCCTCCACCAGCAGAAGCAAGTGCGCATCATGCTGGCCGGCACGTTGAAGGCCATCATCTCGCAGCGCCTGCTTCCCATGGCCGACGGCAAGGGCCGTGTGCCGGCCGTGGAGGTGATGATCACGACCAACCGCGTGCGCGACTTCATCCTTGACCCCGACCAGGCGCCCTTGATCCACGACGCCATCAAGGAGGGCGACTTCTACGGCATGCAGACGTTCGACCAAGCGTTGCTCAAGCTGTACGAAGACGGCCTCATCACCTTGAGCGACGCCGCTCAAGCGGCCGCCAACCCACACGACTTCAAGCTCCTCGTGCAGCAGCAGGGCCATGACGTGAGCTTGATGACCTACTAGCCGGCTGGCCCGCAGAGGGCCGTAGAAGACACCTGATCAACGCGGCGAGCCTCGGCTCGCCGCGTTCCGTCTGGAGGCTAGAGCAGGACCTTGCGGCTCTCGAGGTGCAGGTCTACCTTGCGCTTGATGCGCTGCAGAGCATTGTCGACCGTCTTGCAGTCGCAGCCCAGCGAGTTGGCGATGCGCTCGTAGCTCAAGCCCTGCATGTACAGCCCCAGCACGCGGCTCTCCAGGTTGGAGAGCAGCCGAGTGAGACAGGCGGTGAGGCTCTCGACCTCTTCGGAAGAGATCACCTGATTGACGGGGTCGTGCGCCGTGGGACCGGGCAGCACGTCGGCCAGCGAGCAGTCGCTGTCGTCGGCGCCGTCGCCCGGTGTCTGGCTAAACGACAAGTAGCCGTTCAGAGGCACATGCTTCTGCCGCGTGGCCGTCTTGATGGCGGTAATGATCTGCCGCGTGATGCACAGTTCGGCGAAGCTGCGGAACGAGGCTTGGCGATCCTCGCGATAGTCGCGCACGGCCTTGTAGAGGCCGAGCATGCCCTCCTGGATCAAGTCCTCGGCGTCGCCTCCGGCAAGGAAGTAGGAGCTAGCCTTCAGCCGCACGAACTGGTGATAGCGCAGCATGAGAGCGTCGAGAGCGGCCTGAGTCCCGCGGCGATAGGCGTTGACGAGGGCGATGTCAGAACTCTCAGAGAACAGCTGAGGGTTGTGGGACTGGCTGGTGGTCCGGCTCGACTCGGCTCGACGCGTCGGCTTCATCCCCCCACCTCCCAGATAACTCCTGCAAAGGACGAACTACTCTGGGTCCATCCTCAGCTCTTCGAGCTTGCGCAAAGTCTCAGGGTCAACTTTATCCTCAAGCGTTGAGGGCATTCTACTGGCCTGAGAGGAATAATCAACCCCCTGAGTAGCCTCGCGCAGGTCCAGACCGAGCTCGCGGGGGGTCATGCGGCTCACGCCGGCCCGCGAAGCCGCACGCTGGACCTCCTGGTCGGCCGACACGACCACCACGGCGACGTCGGCAGGCTGCTCGGCGATACGACGCGCGATGAGGGTGTCGGCCGAGAAGCGCCCGCCGGCGAAGCAGACCTCCACATTAGTGCCCTTGAGGGGAGTGCACTCTGTGCGGCGCTTGCCGTGCGCGTCAAACACGAGCAAGACGCCGGCATCGCGGGTGGCGGCCAAACTGGCTAAGTGTTCGGCCAGCCAGTCGCGGCGAGCGAAGATCTCGTCGCGGTCCGCTCCCGGGAAGAGCACGTGCAGCACGTTGTAGCCGTCCACGATGTAGAGCGTGGACGTCACGACGCCCCCCGCTGGCGGCGCGCCTCGAAGAGGAGCAGCGCCGCCGCCACGCTCACGTTCAGGCTCTCGACCGCGCCCGCCATGGGGATCGACGCCAGCACATCGCAGGTGCGTGCCACCAGCGGCCGCAGACCGCGGCCCTCGGAGCCGAGCACCAAGGCCACCTTGCCTGCGTAGTCCAGATCGAGGTAGGAGCGGGCAGCGTCGCCGGCGGCGCCGTAGACCCAGAAGCCGGTGTTCTGGAGTTCCTTGAGATACGCGGCGATGTTGCTTACGTGAGCGATGGGCAGGTGCTCCGTGGCGCCGGCCGAGGCCTTCACGGCAGCCGGCGTCACACCTGCCGAGCGGCGCTTGGGCAGCACCAAGCCGTGCGCGCCGCTGGCCAGGGCGCTGCGCGCCACGGCGCCCAGATTGCGCGGATCGCTGACCTCGTCGAGCACGACCAGCAGGTCGGCCGCAGCCATCTCACGGGCGTTGGCGTAGGGGTAGCTCTCGACCTGCGCGGCCACTCCTTGGTGGTCGTGTGTGCCGGTGAGCCGGTCGAGCTCGGGAGCGCTCACGACCTCGACCGGCACGCCCGTGGGCGGCCGGCGGCCGATCGCCGCCAGAGCCGGCGCTGTCGCCGCCAGGCGCTGGACTCGCCGGCGAGCGCCGGGCGCCAGCGCCAGGCGGGCCACTTGTCGGCCGTAGATCCACTCCATGGCCCTACACCATCCCTTGCACTAGGCCGCGCTACCTCGTGCGCACAACGTGCGTGCCTTGCTTGGTGTCGCGCACCTCGAAACCGGCCGCCTGAAGCTCGTCACGCATCCGGTCCGCCTCGGCCCAGCGCTTCTCGGCCCGATAGTGGTCGCGCAACACACAGGCGCACGAGGGGTCGTCGGCCGCCAGACGCTGCGCGTAGACGTGCTCTACCTCGTCCCAGCGCCCTTCTTCGGCGAGCTGCCCCGCGACAGGCTGGGTCACGTCGGTCTGTGGGCTCGCCGTGGCACCCGGCGTCGTGGTACCGGCACCCGCATGCGCAGGCAGACCGATCAACAACAGCTCGCAGCAGCTGCGCAGAGTGTCAGCGACTGCGGCCACGCCGTCGGGATCAAGGGGCTCCGCACCGGCATCGACGGCCTCCAGATGCCGGTGCATGTCGCCCACCAGGGCAAAGAGCTCGCCGATGGCGCCGGCCGTGTTCAGGTCGTCGTCCATGCGCTCGGCGAAGGCCGACCGGGCCCGCTCGACGGCAGCGGCCAAGCGGGCACACGCGCCCACGGCGGACGCCGAGGCCGCTGACTCGACCCTGAACTGGGCGGTGCCGACGGCATCGACCAGACGCTGGTAGGCCGTCTTGGCTTCGTCCAGCTTCTCGAGCGAGAACTCGAGCGGGCTGCGGTAGTGCGTCGTGAGGAAGTACGAGAGCACCACCGGCGCCGGGTACACGTCCAGCACCTCGCGCAGCAGGAAGATGTTGCCCACCGACTTGGCCATCTTTGCTCCTGCGGTGCGGATCATGCCGTTGTGCATCCAGAGCCGAGCGAACGGCAGACCGGCGGCTTCGGACTGAGCGACCTCGTTCTCGTGGTGCGGGAAGATGAGGTCGCGACCGCCGCCGTGGATATCGAAGCCGGCGCCCAGATAGCGCAGACCCATGGCCGAGCACTCGATGTGCCAGCCGGGGCGGCCCATGCCCCAGGGGCTTTCCCATGCCGGCTCACCGGGCTTGGCTGCCTTCCAGACGGCAAAGTCGAGCGGGTCTTGCTTGCCCGGCTCGGCCTCCACGCGGACGCCTTCCTCGAGCTCCTCGATGCGCTGTCCGGAGAGCTTGCCGTACTCCGCAAAGCTGCGCACGCGGAAGTACACACTGCCCTGCGCCTCGTAGGCGTGACCCTTGGCGATGAGCTGGCAGACGAGGTCGATGATCTCGGGGATGGTCTCGGTCGCCTTCGGCTCCAGATCGGGGCGCGGAACGCCCAGGCGCCCCGTGTCTTGGAGGTAGGCGGCCGTGTACTCAGCAGCCACCTCCGTGGGGCTGCGACCCTCGGCGTTGGCCCTGTTGATGATCTTGTCGTCAATGTCGGTGATGTTCTCGACCAGGGTCACCGAGAAGCCCCGGTGCCGCAGCCAGCTGCGCAGGACCGCGAAGATCAGGTAGGGTCGCGCGTTGCCGACGTGGATAAGGTTGTAGACCGTGGGACCGCAGACGTAGATGCCGACCTTGCCCTCCTCGCGGGGGACGAGCTCCTCTTTGCCTTGCGTCAGCGAGTTGTACAGGCGGATCACGGCGCTCCTTCCTCGGACTGTGCTGTGGCGGCGAGCGCCACAGCCGCGGCGACACGCTCCAGGGCCTCGTGCCGGTCCAGCGCGGCCAGCACGTAGTGCAGCTCGGGCCCATGCTCGCAGCCGGTGAGCGCCAGACGCAAGGGCATGAGCAGCTCGCGCGCCTTGACGCCGGCCTCGGCGCCAAGCCGCCGGTACGCGGCCAGCACGTCTCGCGCCGCCTCAGCGGTGAGCCACTCGGGAGCGCCGGCGCGCAGGTCGCCAAAGCCGCGCAGCCAGGGAGCGGCCGGGGCCAACGCCGGCTGCACTCCGGCGTCCAGGACCGGCCGCTCGAGCACCGGTGCCGCCACCTGCTCGGCCTGGCCATAGGCGACCAACGAAGGCTGGAATGCCGCCGCCAGAGCCTTCGCGGCCTGCGGCGGCGTGCCCGCAGGCAGTCGCGCGGCAAAACGCCGCTCATGCTCGCCCGGGTCCAGAGCGAGTATGTGCTGGTGGTCGAGCCAGTCCAGCTTGGCTTGGTCGAACACGGCCGGGCTGGACGCTAGACCGGCGAGATCGAACTCGGCCACCAGGCGCGCTAGAGGCATGACCTCCTCGTCGCCGTGCGACCAGGAGAGCAAGGCCAGGTAGTTCGTGATCGCCTGGGGCAGATAGCCGAGCTC